>Ga0114960_10003931_pt1 | contig 11244 bp, 16 predicted proteins | sample C_130625_MF_Meta_FD_92637 | JGI IMG/M metagenome (GOLD analysis project Ga0114960, IMG submission 92637) | Freshwater microbial communities from Lake Croche, Canada to study carbon cycling - C_130625_MF_MetaG | ecosystem: Environmental > Aquatic > Freshwater > Lake | place: Lake Croche, Canada...
GAAAGGGTGAGACACATCTGTGAAGCTGAATCCGACCGAGTGCTCGCGACCGGCACCCCAGGAGAGCTCCTAGCCCACCTGGTGGAAGGGGTACAGCACAGATCCGCCAGAACCAAGGCGCTAGTGAGGGAATTCTGGGATAATTCATTCTTCAGAAGTCTTGGGCAGATCGATTGGCTTCAATACCAGCTGACACCGATACTAATAGCGTCCGTACTTATAAATATTTTCGAGCTAGCATCACCATTATACATAAATTTAGTATACACATCAGTACTTCCTAGTGGCTCAATCGAAAGCCTTGCCCTATTAACAATGGGCGTAGTTGTATTACTTGTGATAGCCGGATGGCTGAAGGCAATGCGACTAGAGCTAACCGGTGGAGATGGGGCCCGCATTGAACACCGCAAGCGCCTGGAAGCCCTAACCCACTTCACGGAATTACAACTAAAAGATGTACTGAAAACAAGCCCAAGCAGCCATCTATTACTACTTAGGCTCACCAACGGGACTGCTCAATCAGCCAGAACGATTGGCAACGGATCGCCGATGCGGTAGATGCGCGGCATTACTGCGTAAGCCGGAGATATGCCGTTGGAACGAACCAAGGATGGAATTCGAGTTTGAAACTCAATTCATGGCCGATGCCCTAGGCGACTATCTCGAGACCGTGAGTCGAATTCCGCTGCTAACGCCAGCGGAAGAAGTGCATCTGGCCCAACGGGTACAGCGCTGGCAACAAAACCCTGCTCCCCCAGCAAGCCTGGAACGCACCGGTCGGCGGGCCATGAACCGCATGGTTCAGGCGAATCTTCGGCTGGTGGTAAGCATCGCCCGCAAGTACCAATCGGCCACCGTGGAGCGCATGGACTTAATTCAGGCTGGCAACATCGGCCTGATGCGGGCGGTGGAAAAATTCGATCCCACTAGGGGTTATCGCTTCTCCACCTACGCCTTCTGGTGGATCCGTCAGGCAATCACCAGGCACTTGCGTGAACAGGGCAGTGCCATCCGCCTACCAACTGAATTAATTGATCTTGCCGCCAGGGTTAGTCAGCTGCAAAATGCCTCCCCCGTGCGCCTAAGCATGGCAAAACTAGCGGAGTTGGTAGGGGAAACTGAAGAACGCTTAAAAAATGTGCTCGCGATTCGGGAACGCAGCCAAGCCTTGTCATTAGATCGGATCACTGAATCAATGGATGGTGCCCGCACCCTGCTGGATAGCGTGCCCTCAACAGAACAACCCGATAGCCTGGACGACTATCAATGGCTGCACTCACAGCTGTCTGGCCTAGACTCAAGGGAGCGCACAGTACTCAAGTTGCGATACGGAAAGCTTGATTCACTTTCCTTTGTTCGGGTTGCCCAATGCACAGGCCTGAGCCGTGATCAAGTGCAACGCATTGAACGGGGAGCCCTCAAGAAATTACGGGCCCGGCTAACGCCGGTTTTATTTCCTTAAATAGCGCCCGAGCAAGCCATGCTGCCAATATGCCATTCTGCAAAAGCAGTGATGAAATTTGCAGCATCCTCAACCAACCAAAAGCTGATCGCTGAGCTATATTGTTTTAAGACGATCTTTGGTATTTTGAGGAGAATTACTATCCAAGTTCAAGACAACGCCCATAGGGCACTAAAGCTGCTGAGCATCCTTGAAGGCAAGACCACCGGAGAACTGAGCAGTGAAGCAATTGATCTCTACCTGAAGTCAAAAGGTGCCTACGAACTGGGGGTAGCCCGCAGCGAAAGCTAAGGCTAAATCTGCCCTAGAGCCAAGGCAAATGAGCAGCAAGCGGGGTCAGCACCTCACAAATTAATCGCCGATGATTAACATTATGCTATACATGCATAAAATCAATCAACCCCCATGGACCTTGAAGCAGAAGAAGAGTTTATCGATCTAAGTCCCAGCCGCTTTCCCCGCCGCATTGACCTTGACTTGTCTGACACTAGCTACGAAAAACTGATTGAACTATCCAACCAAACTGGTCGCTCAATTAGCGAAATAGCCCTTTCACTAATTGATTCACTCCTTAACAAGGAAAACATCTAAGCCCTTGAAGCTTAGGTCAAAATATCAACAATTGAATTAATATACATGGTTCACATGCCTCCTTCAATGATGCAGCCTATGTCCATCAGCCGTGGATGATGGCAACTTTGTTTGAAGCTTTACAAAACCATTTAAGAGACCCAAGTCCTGTTCCACTCCAGTGATTGGTGGAACATCGGGTTGCACCAATCCATTTTCAAGCAGATAAGCAGCCAAATTCGAAACAGAACGGCCCTCTTGGTCTGAACGGGAAATCAGACGATCGTAGGTGGACTGGGAAATGGTGATTGAAATCCGCTGGGGCTTCCGCCGCAGCATTGACATTCGATCAGTTGGGGGAATAGCTGGTTCAGGCATGGCCGCACTGCAATAAAGCCCTGATCCGCAACGCACTAGGCGTCTAGACACCCTATATGTAGCGATTACGGATCCCAAGAGAGGCTCTGCAACAAATATGCCCCGGAGTCCCAGAACTTTCGTGGCACCCTGGCGCAACCATGCAGCAACTAAAGGGCTCCAGCTTGCCGGGCCAGGCCCCCCAGCCATAGGCATACATATCTCTCTCTTTCAGCTAATAGCTGCCATGAAGGATTTCTACTGCTATCACAGAAGTGTGCTTTCGGAAGCCCGAATGAAAGCCACGGCTGTCGACCCCCTAGCTACCCAGGAAAAGTGCATCAAGGGTTTGGTCGCCCAGAACGGATCCAGCCCCGACGCCCTGATTGAGGTGCTCCATCAGGTGCAGGAGATCTATGGCTATCTGCCAGAGACCGCCTTAAGCCAAGTGGCGCGTCAGCTGCATATGCCCCTGAGTCGGGTGTACGGGGTGGCCAGCTTCTACAACGGCTTTCAGTTGACAGTTCCCGCTGCCCACAGCTGCGAGCTATGTATGGGCACCACCTGCTTTGTGAAGGGAGCCAATGCTTTGCTGGCCCCCTTGGAACAAAGGCTCCAGCAACAGCTCGATGGTCCGGCCACTGCCGATGGTTGGCGACTGAGCCAGGTGAGCTGCCAAGGGGCCTGCGGCCATGGTCCGGTGCTGCTTGTGGATGGCCAGATGATCAGCCGAGCATCGGCTCAGCAACTCCAAGGCCAACTTGATGCCGCTGGCTTACCTAACCGCACCCCTAAGCCCACCCCGGGGGCCCCTTAACCATGGTCGCCAGCATTGCCCCCTCCCTACAGAGGCCCCGGCTGCGCTGTTGCGACGCCAGCAGTTGTCGCGCTGCCGGCAGTGGGGCGCTTCTCAAGGCCCTAGAAACAGCCCGCAGCAATGGCGGCGAGGCTGCTGAGCTGCTGGAGATCAAACCGGTGGGCTGCCTGCGCCTATGCAGCCAGGGGCCCCTGGTGGCCCTGGATCGCCCCGAAGGCCAAAGCCTCTATGGGGGGCTTTCCGCCCCATGGGCCGAGGCCCTGGTAAACGCTGGCTCTGGCCGCAGCAGTGCCAGCAGCAGCCTCAACAACCACAGCATCGACCTCGAGCACCCCTTCTTTGCCCTGCAGTATCCAGTGGTGCTGGAGGGTTGCGGCCAGGTGAATCCTGAGTCGATCGACTCCGCCATCGCCCAGGGCAGCTACGCACAGCTGCGCCATTGCTTGCAGGAACTATCCGCCGCTGAAGTGCGCGCTCAAATCCGCCGCAGTGGCCTGCGGGGCTGGCGCAGGGGGGCCTCGAGACCATTGGCGGCTAGCAACTGGCGATAGGCCGCTGCGGTGGTGGCAAAACCAGCGGGCACGCGCACCCCCTCGGCTGCCAGTGACTGGATCATTTCGCCCAAGGAGGCGTTTTTGCCTCCCACTTGGCCAATATCGCTGAGGCCCACCTGCTCGAAGGGCACCACCAAAATCCCAGAGCTCGCCACGGCCATAGCTGCACCTGCTCAACTCTGGAGGCAAATCAGAGGAGCTGAGCCAGGGGGGCCCGGGGCGGCAATCCGCCATGGCTGGGGGCTAGTAATTCCAGAAATCCCGACTATTAGTGGTTTGACTACCTGTGATAAAGATGTCTAAATCCCAGCTCAATGCCTTCATGGTCAAGGTGGGCGCTAGCCCCGAGCTAAAGGCAAAGGTTGATGCTGCCAACAGCATTGATGCGGTGGTGGCCTTGGCCCAAACCGAAGGCCATGCCTTTTCAGCGGCCTCCTGGACCCGCCATCTCAGGGGATGACTTCCAAACTGTTTGTTTCTCGATTCCAGAGGATGTAGCGGAAACAACTGGGGATATCGCCCATCCTGAGCACTTTCACATTGCGCAGCAGGTGGGCGTTACGCTCGTGGCAGGCCCGAAGGTTATAATTAGGAATAATTTCAGAAAGATGGTGAATATTGTGGTAGCCAATATCAGCTGAAAACCAGTTGAAAATAGCTGGCATTTTGAGATAGCTACTGCCTTCTATGGCCCCACGGTCATAACTCCAGCCGTCGGAACGGTGGGCGTAGGAGCCCTCAAAATTGTGTTGCACGAAGAAAATACAAATAAATATGGCCGCGGAGAAAGTCATCACCACTGAATAACTAATCCAGAAGCGACCATGGCCGAGCCAAGCGCCCATCAGCAGCCAAAGGGCGATAACTCCAACATTATTGAATAACAAATCCCAGAATTCAGCGGTGGTATACCAATGCTTGCTCTTGTAAGTTTTAAACAAATTAGGGATGGCGGCAAATCCCCCTTGGCGAACCTGGCTTAGCCCGTGGCTCAAAAAGCCAAAACAACCAAGCAACAAAGCAAGCCTTGGCTTAATTATTAGATAAAAGAAACCGCCGGGAAACAGCATCAAAGGATGCCGCAAAAAGGCGTAAAACTTTTTACCAAAGGGGCTATAGCCTAGATACTCCTCAGTGGTAACTAGAGCCGAAGGACCTTTGTATTTCTCCCAATCTCCATTATGTTTATGATGAAAAGCATGGCCCCTGGACCAAGGATATTGGGGAATTGCGTTCACAATTCCAAACAAGAAACCAGCGGCTCGATTCAGCCCTCGGGACTCAAATAAAGCGTAATGGCCGCAATCATGCATCAACGAGAAACAACGGGCTGAAAACAGCACCATCAGTGCCAATACTGGCAAGGCCAGCAAAGGCGCCTGGCCAGGAAGCTTTGCCAGCAATAACCAAAGCAAGCCGTAGGGAATAAGCGTATTTAGCAACTGGCCCGTAGCCCGCAGGTTGCTGCTCTGGGCATAGGGCTTTAAAACGAAGTCACTCCGGCGAACCGGGGAAATCGCTACTGGAGGGGCAGAAGAAGTCAGTTTTGTGGCGCCAGCTTTTCGGCCAAGGACAAAAATGCCAGGCCCTGTTGCGCAAGCTTACAGGCAAATCTGAGACATGCGAGACCTGGCGCTGGCTAAACCGCTAACAATTCAAGACTGCCTGGCCTGGCGAAAGGAAACCACATCCCACATCCAGCCGGCCCAACTCACACCTCCCCTGGAGGGGAAGCTTGTGCTGGGAACTGGCACAGAATGGGTCCAGCAGTAGCCGCCCACCATGCTTATGGAGCCAAAACGGGTTTGCACGATCATTACTCCACCTCTGGCCTTTCAAGGAAACTTAGGGCCTTCTTAACCCATACTGCTGGCGCAGCAAGTGCTTTGCGCAACCATATAGCCCATTCTTAATCTTTGCCTACCGCCTAGCCGATAGAGCAACCGCTCGCTGATGCGTTTGCCAATCCAACCGCCAGCCCAGCAACCTGGCCATGGCCCAGCAGGGTGCCCAGCAACAAGCCAACAAAACTGAAACCTGGGGCCGTAGCTAAAAAAAGGTTTTGTCCCCTAGCTCCGCCAGGGTGATGGCGGTGAAGCTGGAGCCCAAGGCGGCCAGGGAAGGGTCAGCGGCTAGGGGGAACGTCATTCACTAAACCAGCATGGCCCTTGGGGGAAAAGTCTTGATAAAGGGCCAAACCCCAGATTTAATTAAGAGCAGGAGCAAGGCCCCTAAAAGAGCTTTTGCTACGGCCAGCCTAGGCGATCGCACCTAGCACCAGCACTGCTTGCATCATCTACTGCTTGCATCATCTACTGACTGCATGATCAACTTACTGGCCATATAAAAACTCGGGATCAAATAAGTATCAGCCACAAGAAGCAGTTATTAAAATAAATAGCAACCAAATCTTTCAGCTAAATCATTGGTCTGCATCGCTGGGCTGCACCACGGCACTGTATCGCTGATAAGCTCAAGAAAATACTGTCATTTCTTGTGTCCCGCGCCACTGCCATTCCTGCGGCCAAACGGCGCGCCCATGCGGTGCAGGCATTAATTGAATTGGCCGGCACGATCTCACCAAATCAGATAACTACCGCAGCCATCGCCGATCGCATGGGGGTGAGCCATGCTGCGCTTTTTAGGCACTTTTCAGCCAAGGAAGACCTTTGGGAGGAGGCAGTGCGCTGGGCCACCGGCCAGTTGCGCGCCGAATTTGAGCTGATCGAACAGCAAACAAAGGCCAATCCCCTTGAAATCGTAGAAAAGTTAGTACTGGCCAATGGAGAGTTTGTACAACAGCATCCTGGTTTAATTCGCATGCTCTTTGCCGAGCTTCAACGGCCAGAAACCAGTCGCAGCAGGGAAGATTGCAAGGCCTATATGCAGCACTTTCGCCATCGGCTAGCCCACTGGATTGGCTGCGGACAAGAACAGCAACTAATTAAATCTAGCGTTGATGCCCCTAACTTAGCGATGCTATTGGTGGCCAGTTACCAGGGGCTGATGTTGCAGTGCCTAGTGCACAACGACCTCTGCGCCCTAAGCGATCGTATCCGCCTGGCAGTGTCGTTAATACTCAATGGAGAGGGGCTGGATTCTGGGGCTGGGGTCTTTCTAAAAACAGCACCAATGGAATCGCCAGCAAAAACACCAAACCCACCAGCCTAAATACATCAGCATAGGCCAATAAAGCCGCCTGACGATCCACCTCTTGACTAAGTAATTGCAGCGCCTGATCGCGGGCCCTACCGCCCCCGGGGGCCAACTGTTGCATCCATTCCTGCAACTGCAGCAACCGGTGCTGCAACTCAGGCCTTGTTACCACCAGGTGGGCCACCAACTGGGTGCGATGCACCACCTGCTGGTGATCAAGTACTAGCGTGAGGGCCGCAATGCCAAAGCTACCCCCCAATTGGCGCGTGAGGTTATAAAAGCCACTGCCGGCCCCCACATCCTGCTTTGGCAGAGGCCCAAGGGTGGCAAGGCTCAGGGGCAAAAACATCATCACTGTGGTCACCCCCCGGAAAATCAAAGGCCAGTAGAGGGAATCTTCGCCGGTGTCAGAACTAAGGGTTGCCAACTGGCCCATGGTTACCACCATCAAGCCGGCACCGATGGCAATCAGCCACCTTGGGTCAAAGCGATTTATAAATTTGCCAAGCATTCCCATGGTTAGGGCCGAGGCGATGGCACCGGGCAACATCAACATACCCGTTTGGGTGGCCGTGTAACGCAGCACCGACTGGGCAAAAATTGGCACCACAAAAACTGTGCCATAAAGCCCTAAACCCAACACCAGGGAAAAGGCACTGCCCGCCGCCAGGGATCGATGCCTCAACACCCGCAGATCTACGGCCGGCTGCCTTTGCTGCAATTCCCAGGCCACAAATACCGGCAGAGTTACCGCCACCAGCAGGGCCAATTGACGGATGCCGGCATTCTCAAACCAATCGTATTGATGGCCCTGTTCAAGGAGCAGCTGCAGCCCCCCCAAGCTAAGCGCCAACAGCAAAATTCCAAACTAATCAACCCGCCTTCTGATGCTGTTTACCTGTAGCTGATCAGCGGGCAAAAAACTTAGGGCCATCAACACCGCCAAAAGTCCAAAGGGCAGATTGATGAAAAAGATCCAGCGCCAGCCCAAGCTGTCGGTGAGATAACCACCAAGGGTGGGACCCAGGGCTGGGCCAGTGAGCACCACGATGCCAAATACCGCCTGGGTCATGCCCTGCAGGGCCTTGGGCACCGCCTGAAACATGATCGCCTGGGCCTTGGGTAATAGCCCACCACCCAGCAATCCCTGGAGAATTCGCGCTAACACGAGGCTTATCAGATTCGGGGCCAGGCCACACAACACCGAAGCGAAGGTGAAACCAATCAAACACCACACAAAATATCCTCGCTGGCCAAATATCCCACTGAGCCAATCACTCAAGGGAATCATCACCACACTGGCCATGGCATAGCCAGTAACCACCCAACCCACCTCCGCCAGGGTGGCACCAAGATTGGCCTGGATATTAATTAAAGCCACATTTGTAATGCTGGTGTCGATCACCTCCAGCAACGCCCCAATCGAGGCGGTGATCACCATCGCCCATTGGCGCAAGCTGAGTCTTTCTGCCGTCATCGGCGCCGCACCCTCACATTGGCCGAGAGGCCTGGCACCAGGCGCTTGGCCAATTCTGGCGACAGCTCATCAAAGCTGATGCGAGCGGTGATCCGTTGCACCACCTTGGTGAAATTGCCGGTGGCGTTATCGGGGGGCAAGAGGGCAAAGCGGGCCCCTGAGGCGGGGGCAAGGCTGCGCACCTGGCCGTGAAATAACTGACCGGGCAGGGCATCAATGCGAATCTCCGCCGGCTGGCCGGAGTAAAGGGAGGCCAACTGGGTTTCCTTGAAGTTGGCCTCCACCCAGGGCTGGGCTGCCACCAGCAGCATCAACGGCTGCCCCGGCTGCAATTGCCGGCCCGGCTCCGCAGAGCGGGAGCCGATGCGGCCCGCCTGGGGGGCAGTGATCCGGGTGTAGGCCAACTGCAGCTGGGCCTGGGCCAAGGCGGCCCGGATTTGATCAATCCGGGCCCCGGCGGCGGCAACTTTCTTTTGATCGGCATTCACCTGGCTGCGGCTGGCCTGGGACTGGGCGCGGCTCGCTTGGGAATGGGTGAGTTGACTGAGGGCCTGTTGGTAAGTGGAACGGGCCCGTTCCACCTCCTGGCGGGAAACGCCCCCCTGGCGCAACAAAAACTCCAGGCGCACTAGTTCAGCCTTACTACGCACCGCTTCTGCCTTGGCGGCCTGTTGGTCGGCATCGGCCTGGCTGCCCGCCGCCCGGGCCTGACTAACGCTGGCATTCGCCTGGGCCTGGCCAGCCTCCGCCTGGCTCTGGGCCTCCAAAAGATCGGCCTGGGCTTGGCGCAGCCGCGATTTGGCATCACGGTCATCAAGGGCTACCAACAAGTCTCCGGCCTTAACCAGTTGGTTGTCTTCCACCGCCACCCGGGAGATGGTGCCAGGGATACGACTGGAGATTTCGGTGATGGGGGCCTGGAGCTGGGCATTGTCGGTTTCTTCTAGGCCCCAGTGGAGAACCACCCAGCCCCCGGCCCCAAGGCCAGCCGCCAGCAACACCGCCCCGGTGAACCAGGAGCGTCGATTGGAGCTGGGTGGGGGCGCCTCGGCCATTCAAGTGAGTGGCTACTCACTTGAATATAAAACAAGCGGCACCGCCCAGGGCTGGGCCCAGCACAATGAAAACCAGCGCCATAGGCAAGCAAATGGGCGGCGTAGACCATGGGCTAAGGCTGCGCAGTCTGTGGAACGCTTGGTTACTAGCAATGCTTTTTCACGTGGAACTGGGGCTAATGCCGCTCTTCCATGGGCTATCTGTAAAAACAGGTAGCCAAATAAATCCTGCCCAGCTAGCGCTGCTATTTGGCACGATGCTTATCTATTTCCTTATACCCCTGGCTGCACTCCTTTTAATCGCCTATGCCAGCAGTGCCCCCCAGGGAGAACAGCGCTGGCGCCCCTGGCGACGGCTTCACCTCTGGCTGAGTATTGGCTATACCGCCACCAATATTCCCCACCTAGCCGCAGACATGCTGGTGAGAGATTCCCGGCCTGATCAGGTGCTACTCATGCTGGCAATGGTGACCATTGGGCTACTGATAAACCTGGAGTCTTGGCGCTGGTGCCGGCAATAACGAAGCAGGCTGCCGCAGTGAAGCCGCAGTGAAGCAGCTTAGGCAGCAAGGGAGCCAATTAAGGCGCAGAATCAAAACATAGGCATTGCTAGCTTGACCATGACCCTGATCAAATGGGACGCCCTGCGGGAAATAGAAAACCTGCTAGACCGCTATAACAGACCTAGCCAATTACTGCCCCAGCGGGGTCAAGAATTACTTAGCACTGGCGAATGGTGCCCAAGTGTAGACATTAGCGAAACAGAGCAGGAGTTCCTAATCAAAGCCGAACTACCAGGCCTACACAAAGAAGACGTGAAGGTAAACATGAAAGATAACGTGCTAACTCTTCAGGGCAGCCGCAAGCAAGAAAGCGAAACCAAGGGTCATCACTACCATCGCATCGAGCGCTCCTACGGCAATTTCCTGCGCAGCTTCACCCTGCCAGAAAACATTGACACAAATAAGCTTAAGGCGAATTTTAACAACGGAATCCTAGAGATTAAAATACCAAAAAGCGAAACAGCAATCAATAAATCAATCGAGATAGCCATCAACTAAATCGTATCAACTAAGCCGGGGGGGGGTTGCTCAAGAATAAGCTGATAAAAGGCAAGGTCTAGCCAACGGCCAAACTTGAAGCCCACTTGTTGAATGGTGCCCGCATGGGTAAAGCCAAACTTCACATGCAGGCCAATACTTGCCTGATTAGAAGCATCAATGCCGCCAACTAAAACATGGACAGACTGCGCCTGGGCAAGGGTAATCAATTCATGCAAGAGCCTTGAACCAAAACCACGGCCCCGGTGGGCATGGTGCACATAAACCGAATGCTCCACAGTGTGCCGATAGGCAGGCCAGGCCCTAAATGAACCATAACTGGCAAAACCAAGCAATTCACCGCCATCAGCCTCTAAACCTATCACTGGAAAATGATCCTGGTCCTTAACAGCAAACCAGTCAACCATGCTTTCCAGCGACCGAGCCTTGTAGTCGTAAATAGCAGTGGAGCTTTCAATTGCCTCATTCAAGATAGCAAGAATTGAAAGTGCGTGCCGACCGTACGTACACCGTACCAATTTCATGGTTTACGCAAGTTTATCAAGGTCTCCAACAATAATTAATACCGCCTTAAAAAGCAATCACACCTTTTAGACCACCACCGCACAACTCATTGATTTAACAAAAAATACCATATCAAAACAAAGGAGACCAGGATTGCCAAGGCCCCAGCCAGGGCCACAGAAGTGCAACCCAAGCAACTCAATTACCTGGCCGCAAGCATTAGAAGCGGCC
>Ga0114960_10003932_pt1 | contig 11239 bp, 9 predicted proteins | sample C_130625_MF_Meta_FD_92637 | JGI IMG/M metagenome (GOLD analysis project Ga0114960, IMG submission 92637) | Freshwater microbial communities from Lake Croche, Canada to study carbon cycling - C_130625_MF_MetaG | ecosystem: Environmental > Aquatic > Freshwater > Lake | place: Lake Croche, Canada...
AGTTCAGCCGCGGAGCCATAGCGGAGTTCCTGCGGCTTCTGCAGCGACTTCAGCGCGATCATCTCGAGGTCGCGGTCCACCTGTCGGTCGATCGATCGGGGCACGGGCGGATCCGACTCGAGCACCGCCAAGAGCGTGTCCATCGGGCTCGACGCCTGAAACGGTGGCCGGCCGGTGAGCATCTGGTAGAGGATCGTGCCAAGACTCCAGACATCGCTCGTCGGCCCGACATCGCCGCGGCTCCCGGCCGCCTGCTCGGGCGACATGTAGCAGGGCGTGCCGAGGATGGCGCCGGTGTGGGTGACCGACTCCTCCGCCTCCAGCCGCTTGGCCAGTCCAAAGTCGGAGACGTGGGGCTCGCCCCCCGCATCGATAAGAATGTTCGAGGGTTTCAAATCGCGATGAAGCACGCCCCTCGTATGGGCCACCTGCACCGCATCGGCCACCTTCGCCAGCAGGGCCGCAGCCTCGCGGGCGGGCAGCGGGCCCTGCCGCGGCCGCTTGGCCAGCGTTGTCCCCTCAACCAACTGCATGCTGTAAAACGGGTGTCCGTCGCACTCGCCGACCTCGAAGATCGAGACGATGCCGGGATGGTCGAGTTGCGCGGCGGCCTCCGCCTCACTGCGGAATCGCGAAAGATCGGCGGGCGACGCCAGATCTCGTCGCAAGAGCATTTTGATGGCCACGGTGCGGTTCAGGCTTTTCTGGACCGCCCGATAGACCACACCCATGCCACCGCGGCCGATTTCCTCGAGCAGCTCATAGTCGCCGAACGTGAGCGGGAGCGGTGTAACGCCGGGCAGCATGCCGGTGGCCGCCGTCGGCCACAACGCGGATAGTGATGCCCCGCTGCCACTCCCGCGGTCAGCCGCATGGACATCACGAGCAAAGACCGTCGACTGCTCGGCGACCGCATCGGTCACCAGCATGGCCGCAAACAGTTCACGGAGTTGGCCGGCTAGCCGCGGGTGGTCGGCTGCCAGGTGTTCGAGCGTCGCCTGACCCGCGGGCCCGCGGAGTTCGGAAAGCTCCTCGACCAACGTCGCCAGCAGTTCCTCGTCGTCGACCGAAAGGGGAGTGTCTACGGCACGGGTGCGGAATGCGGTGGTGGGTGTCATGCCGTACCTCGTCGTCATGATAGGCATCAGGTCTGGATGGGGGACCGTCTGCGACGGACCCAATCAGGGCTGCGTCCTCGCCTGCTCGATGGCCAGCGAATCGAAGCCGCCGTCGAGGAGAATCCGCAGCCGGCGCATCGCCCGTAGATACCGCATTCCCGCGGCCGGCTTCGTCAGCCCCAGCGTCTCGGCGGCCTCCGCGGTAGAGAGATGCTCGAAGTGCCGCAGCAGCACGATCTTCCGATCGTCCTCGTCAAGCTGTTCGACTGCCGCGGCAAACCGACGTTCCAGCTCGTGCCAGGTCGCTGCGGCAGCCGGAGTGAGTTCCCGATCGGCCAGCTGGCCCATGAGGTCGGCCTGTGAATGATCCTGCCCAGCGGCTACGGTCAGTGACACCTCGCGGTCGAGGCTGCGGTTGGCGGCGACGCGATGCCGGCGGTGGGCGTCAATAAGGCGATCCCGGGCCATGTGCCGCAGCCAGAGCTGGAATGGCATCGTCGGGTTGGCGAGGTAGTCGCCCAGCCGTCGGTTGGCCTCCAGCATCACATCCTGCACGATGTCGCTGGCATCGACCCGCCGCTGCACGCCTCGATCCATCCGCCGATCGATCATCTGCTTGATCACCTCACGGTGCCGCTCCAGCAGCCGGTTGACGGCGTTGTCGTCGCCCTGTCGCACTTGGTCGAGCAGGACCAGAGTGGGCTGCGGGCCGAGCGGGCCGGGGCCGGCGTCGGGGCCGTTTGAATCGGATGTGCTGGTCATGAAAACCTGGGGGGCACGGGTCCTTTCATCGTACCAACGTGTCCGCCGTGGGACCGCTGGAATCAGGCGTCTTCGGCTCACGAATTTTTGACCGTCCGCGGATCGTGATCCATAATCGCAGGCGGTCGACGGAGAGACCGCTGCCTGCCGCGACAGGATGCGGCCTCGAGCGAATGGATGCCCCCGCCGTGCACGTCGACCAGCCAGCGAAGCCTTCGCCGCGGCCCTTTCCGGGCGATCCCTGCATGGCGGGCCGCTCTGGCTGCGATCTGAAGGCAATCACGGCTCGACGCCGGTTTCTCGGACTGGTCCTCTGGACCATGCCGACGCTCTCCTGCCTGCTTGCCATTGCCGTCCGGGCCGAGGAGCGACCGCTGCCGGCAGCCGCCAACCTGGCAGCGTCCGGGCTGCAGGCCGGTCAGGGCCGCGAGGATCTCGCCATCACGGCCTCGGCACTCGAGCGTGAGGGCCGCTGGTCGGATGTCGTCAACATCTGTGAGACGGCGGCCCGCAAGGGGAGCCTCGACCCGGTGCTCCAGCAGCGGTACGACCTTGCCAAGATCCACTGCGACATCGCCAAGCGGCATGGCGAAACCGCGTTTCGCAGCCAGTTGGCCAGACTCTCCGAGGCCGATGCCCGCAGGGTCTATGCCGAGGTGATGTCGCGGATCGCCTCCCATCACGTGGAGAGCCCGGATTTTTCCAGGCTCGTCTCCCGTGGGCTTCGGGCGATGGACGTCGCCATCGACGACCCGCTGTTCGTCTCGCTTCACGCCCGACAGGCGACGCCCGAGGGCCGCGCGGCCTACCGCGAGCAGATCGCCCGGCTGATCGGCGGACGCGCGATCGCCTCCCAGGTCGACGCCGAGTCGGCCGCCGCCTGGGCCGGGCACATCGCAGAGGCGACGATCGGCATCCCGGCCGCGGTGACGGTGCTGGAGATGACGGCGGCCGCCATGGGCGGTCTCGACGAGTATTCGGCCTTTCTCACCACAGGCCAGCTCGACGACCTATATTCCCAGATCGAGGGGAACTTCGTCGGCCTCGGGGTCGAGCTCAAGGCCGCCAGCGACGGCCTGCTCGTGGTGCACGTGATCCCGGGCAGTCCGGCGGAGCGATCCGGGCTTCGCGGCGGCGACCACTTGGTCGGCGTCGGCGGCCGGCCAATCGGGGGGATGCATGTGGACGAGGCGGCCCAACTCCTGCAGGGCCCCGCCGGCTCGCTCGTTACCCTCGCCGTGCTGCGGGGCCAGGGTCCGGCCCGGGCCGTCACGGTCCGCCGCGAGCATGTCGAGGTGCCGAGCGTCGAGGACGTCCGGATTCTTGACACCTCGGCAGGGGTCGCCCACGTCAAGATCTCTTCGTTCCAGAAGACAACGGCGGCCGATCTCGAGGCCGCGCTCCGCCGGCTCGACGCCGCCGGCATGCGGTCGCTCGTCATTGACCTGCGTGGCAATCCGGGCGGTCTGCTCTCGGCGGCCGTAGACGTCGCCGACCTGTTTCTCGAGCGGGGTCTCGTGGTGGCGACCCGCGGCCGCAGTCCCGAGGAGGACTTCAATTATACCGCCAGCCGCTCGGGCACCTGGCGGATGCCGCTGGTCGTGGTGATCGATGGCGACTCGGCAAGCTCGAGCGAGATCTTCGCGGGTGCCATCCGGGATCATGCCAGGGGCACGATCGTCGGCTCGAGGAGCGACGGCAAGGGCTCGATCCAGGGGATTGTTCCGCTCGAGGTGGCCGGCGTCGGCATGCGGCTGACGACGGCCAAGTTTTTCTCCCCCAACGGCCATCCCTACAGTGGCGTGGGCGTCGAGCCGCATCTCGTGGTCCGTTCGGCCGCCCGACCGGTGGGCGACGTCGGGGGCCAGTCGGGCGGCCAGACCGTCTCGCCGGCGGAAGACCTCTCCCTCGGCACCGCGGTCGAAGTCGCCCGAAGGGCGCTCGTCCGTCCGGCCTCGCGTCCGCAGCAGCGTGGCAGCGTGGCACGTTAGCCGCGCCCGGTTTGGCGGCTACTTGAACGCCGCCCGCAGGACCGTTACCCTGCGATTCGGAACGTAAGAGTTCCGCGAGCGTTACAGGATTCTCCTTCTGGCTGTGGCGCGCGTCGATCGCCCCCCCTCCCTCCGCCCGCCCCTATTCCCAGCGTCAGCCCCCCGGCTCGCGCCCAACCCGAAGAAGGACTTTTCCATGACCGCAGCCCGTGCCAGCGCAATCGCAGCCATCAACAACTACAAGTCGAACGGCCAGGCCTGGAATTTCCGCGAAACCCCGACCAGCGAGATCTTCGGGGCGAACGTGTTCAGCGATTCGGTCATGAAGGACAGGCTGCCGAAGAGCGTCTACAAGGCGCTGCAAGCCACGATCAAGCAGGGCAAGCCGATCGACCACTCGATCGCCGATGCCGTGGCTCTGGCGATGAAGGACTGGGCCATCGAGAAGGGGGCCACCCACTATGCCCACGTCTTCTACCCGCTCACCGGCCTGACCGCCGAGAAGCACGACAGCTTCCTCACCCCGACGGGCGACGGCGACGCGATCGCGGAGTTTTCCGGCAAGGAACTGATCCAGGGAGAGCCGGATGCCTCGAGCTTTCCCTCGGGCGGCCTTCGCGCCACCTTCGAGGCCCGCGGCTACACGGCCTGGGATCCGACGAGCCCGGCCTACATCCTCGACAACCCCAACGGCACCACGCTCTGCATCCCCACCGCCTTCTGCTCCTGGACGGGTGAGGCGCTCGACAAGAAGACACCGCTTCTGCGGTCGATGCAGGCCGTCGACAAGCAGGCCCGCCGCGTGCTCGCCCTTTTTGGCCACAAGGACGTCGGCCAGGTGTCGGCCTCGGCCGGCCCGGAGCAGGAATACTTCCTCATCGACCGCAACTTCTACTTCGCCCGGCCCGATCTGCTGATGGCCGGTCGGACGCTCTTCGGGGCCAAGCCGCCGAAGGGGCAGGAGTTCGAGGACCAGTACTTCGGTGCGATTCCGGAGCGGGTGCTGGCCTGCATGATGGACGTGGAGCGGGAGCTCTACAAGCTCGGCGTACCGGTGAAGACCCGGCACAACGAGGTCGCGCCGAGCCAGTACGAGATCGCCCCGATGTACGAAAACGCCAACATCGCGACCGATCACCAGCAGACGATCATGCAGACGCTGACCCGGGTCGCTCAGAAGTATGGCATGGCCTGCCTGCTGCACGAGAAGCCGTTCGCCGGCATCAACGGCTCTGGCAAGCACGTCAACTGGTCGATCGGCTGCCGGCTCGGCAACCTGCTCGAGCCGGGCGAGACGCCGCATGCAAACATGCAGTTTCTCGTTTTCTGCGCCGCTGTGATCCGGGCAGTCCACATCCACTCCGACATGCTCCGGGCAGTCGTCGCCGCCAGCGGCAACGACCACCGCCTCGGTGCGAACGAGGCGCCCCCGGCGATCATCTCGATCTTCCTCGGCGACCAGCTGGCCGACGTGTTCGAGCAGATCGAGAAGGGCAAGGCGACCAGCAGCAAGTCGACCGGCACGCTGACGGTCGGCGTCGACACCCTGCCGACGCTTCCCAAGCATGCCGGCGATCGCAACCGGACCAGCCCCTTCGCCTTCACCGGCAACAAGTTTGAATTCCGCGCCGTCGGCTCGAGCCAGTCGATCGCCGGGCCGCTCGTGGCCCTCAACACGATCGTTGCCGAGAGCCTCGACTTCATCGCCACCGAGCTTGAAAAGGCCACCGGCGGCGATGTGGCGAAGCTGCCCGGGGCGGTGGAGAAACTGCTCCAGCAGATCATCTCCCAGCACAAGGCGGTGATCTTCAACGGCAACGGCTATTCGCAGGAATGGCACGAGGAGGCCGCGAAGCGGGGCCTGCCAAACCTGAAGGCGACGCCCGAGGCCCTCGACGTGCTCGTGTCGCCGAAGAACATCGCCCTCTTCGAGAAGTATGGCGTGCTTTCGGAACGGGAGATGCGGAGCCGCTACGACATCTACATGGAGCGGTATTGCAAGGACATCAACACCGAGGCCCAAGCCGCCCTGCAGATCGCCAAGACCCTGATTCTGCCGGCCAGCTACCGGTATCAGGGCGAACTGGTCGGCACGGCATCGCAGCTCAAAAATCTGGGCCACACGGTGCACATGGGCACGCTCGACAAGCTGACCAAACTGGTTGGAGAACTGGAGTCGAGGATCGAGTCGCTGGAGAAGGCCCTCGGCCACCACGGCGCCGGGGATCTGAGGGCCGAGGTCAAGCACTTCCACGACGACGTCATCCCTGCGATGACGACCCTTCGTGAAACGGCCGACCAGATCGAGATGATCTTGCCCGACGACCTCTGGCCGTTGCCGACATACCGCGAGATGCTGTTCATCAAGTGATGCATCAGGAACTCTCCCGGTCAATCGCCGACGAGTCGGAGCGACTGGGCATCACGGTTCCGCCCGAAGCCATCCAGAGGCTCGCCGCCTACGCGGCGAGCCTCTGGTCTTGGAACGAGCGTCTGAACCTCACGCGGCACACCGATGCCGCCCGATTCGTCTCCCGCGACCTGGCCGATGCCGCGGCGATCGCACCCCATCTCGCCGATGGGGAGCGGGTGCTCGATGTGGGCACGGGCGGCGGCGTGCCGGGGGTGATCCTTGCGATCCTGCGGCCCGATCTGCGGGTGGAACTGGTCGACAGCGTTGCCAAGAAGGCCCGGGCGGTGCGGGGAATTCTCGACGAGATCCGTCTGCCGCTGCCGGTGCACGAGGCAGCGGCCCAGTTGGTCGTCACCGAAGCAGGTGCCGCCGGGAAACGCTTCGACACGCTCGTGGTCCGGGCGGTCGCCCCACTCGTGAAGCTGCTCGGCTGGTTCGAGCCGATCTGCGACGCCTACGGGCGGATGCTCGTGATCAAGGGGCCACGCTGGGAGGAGGAGAAGGGAGAGGCCCGTCACAAGGGCTTTGGGAAGAAGGTTTCCATCCGCCGGATCGCCGCCTGGCCGATCCGGGGAAGCGACAACGAGAGCGTGCTGCTCGAAATCCGTCGCCGCCAGCCGAAGTGACGGGTCTGGATGCGATACTGGTGGCCGTCATGCGCCGCACGCTTCTGGTTGTCGTTTCGATCGTCGTCTGCTGGGCCGTAGCCTGTCTCCTGCCGCCCCTCCGCTGGGAGGTCGAGGGCCTCTCGATGGCGCCCGGGCTCATGCCCGGGGACATCGTCGAGACGGGGCCGTGTCCCCGGTTCGGCCGCCTCTGGCCCCTGCAACGGTTCGACCGCTGGATCCTGGCTGCGGCAGATGGCGTCGAGACGGTGAAGCGGCTCGTCGGCCTGCCGGGCGAGCAGATTTCGATCGCGGAGGGCGACCTCTGGGTCGATGGCCTGAGGCTGCTCGCGCCGCCGGCCGTGCTGGCCGAGACGGCCCTCGCCGTGCCGTTCGAGGCCGTGGCCGCTGGCGATGGAAGCGGGCGGGCGGAGTTTGAAACCGCCCTGCTCGACGATGCCCCGTTCGCGACCGGCGAGCGGCGGCTCTTGCTGCCCGTTCGCGACATCGGACTCGCCGCCGTCATCGAGGTCGCTTCGACGTCGGCAGCCGATCCGTGGCAGATCAGGCTCTCGATCGATGATCGTTCGGCCCGATTCACGCCGACGGCGGGCGGGCGGCATGCCCTGATCGCAGGACGGCTCGACGGCCGCTTCGTGGCGGCGGCCTGGTGGGTTCCGGGCCCGGAAAGTGTCTGGCGGGGTGCGATCCCGCCCGTGGTGAGGCAGCCAGGCGTTGCCTGGACGATTGCGGAAGACTGGCCGGACGAAGGCGGACCGCAGTTCGAGACGCCGACGCTCGGCTGGCGTATCGAGAGAGCCACGAGCGACGACGGGATCAGCCTCGAGCGGATCGTCGTCTGGCGGGACGTCCTGCATCGGCCGGCGGCCAATGGGGCCAGTTTCTGGAACCTGGGGCCGGGCGAGGTGTTCTGCCTCGGCGACTTTCCCTCCGGAAGCCGCGATTGTCGCGTCTGGGGGCCGCTCGACGCCGCCGCTCTGCGATATCGCCTGACCGGCCCACGGATCCGCTGAAGGCTCACCGATCTGGAGAGTCCTCACTGAATTGGTGAGGCGGCGGATTTTCCCTTGAAAAACAGGGGTCTCCGCGGTCGGTGCCCCGCCGCGGCGACGCAGTCGCTCACCAGGATCGTGAGCCGGCGTTTTCTCTCCTGGGCGCCGCCAGAAATTTTTTTTGCGACGCATTCGCCATGCGCAGCAACGACTTGCGATCTGTCAGCGGAGCTGGCGCGGGCTCTGGCACGAAGTGTGCATTTCCTTTCCTCCGCCAAGGGGCACACAAGCCAAACAACCACGAGGAGGTGTCAGATGATGATGGTCGCTGCAGTCGGTATCGCGTCGGAAATCATCACGAAGCAGTCGCCGGCGGACGTCGTCACGACCCGCAACGGTCGCCGCACGGGTCGGATCGATTGTCTGGTCGTGACGGGTGATGCCTCGCGTCGCAATCGCTTCGAGGGAGCGATCGAGCTCGCAGGCTGGCTCGAATGTGCGGCCCCTGAATCTGCCGCCGAACTTCGCACCGCCGTCGACGGCGAGTACCAGCTCGTGATCGTCGACGTGGCCAGCCCGCTCGGCGATCGGGTCAACGACACGATCGAGGCGGCCGAGGAGTTCGCCGCCCGCCCGGGCACGCTGCTGGTCGTCTGCGGCTCGGAAGACAACATCGACGAGGAGCTCTGGGCCCGCCAGCTCGGTGCCTGGCTCTATCTCCCCGGCGTCTGTGACGGCGACAGCCTGACCAGCCTCTGCGTCGAAGCCCGTCGTCTTCGTGCCGGTGTCACGGCCTTCGCCGCAACCCGTTGACCAATCTGGTTGCCATCGATCCCAGACCTTTCGAAATCCAACGTCCCACGTTCCAAGCCCTGAAGGAGAAGCTCACCATGTCCGCCCCCTACTACGCCGACGGCTCCGACCTCGACTACTCGTCCCAGCGCATCCGCGATCGCCGCGAGAGCGACCACGACTCCCGTCGCACGTCGCAGCCCCGCTACTCCCGCTCGGGCCGCGGCCCGACCCAGACCAACGGCATCCACCGCCGTCGCAACAAGCGGCTTGCCTGGTAGTCGTTCCAGACCGTTTCCGTCCCGTCCGTCCCCGCACCCCATCCGTTCACGATCGTCCAGAGACACGAGCCATCCATGTCCCGCTCCCGTCCAACCCGTTCCGCCGGCTCGTCGCGACTGCGTCTGAGGACGACCTCGCGTCGCCTCCGCGGACCGCTGGCCCGCAACGCTCGGCGCCGCGTCGCCCGGCGGGCCAGACGGCGTCGGGCCTGGGCGAGCCACGCCGCACCGCTGATGCGGGCCGGTGGACCGGGGCAATCGCCGCATTCAACGGGATCTCATCCATCCCAGAGCAGTTCACTTCTGAGCAGTTCGCTCCAGAACAAATCACTCGGCCGCCGGTCGGGGAGCAGTCACCACCACCTTTCGACTGCTTCACGTCCACGGGATCCGTCGGGGTCACACCCGCCGGAGGCGATCTCGGGAGGCGGCACCGGGCCGCAAACCCAAATGAACTCCATCAAGAACGCAGGATTCTATTCCATGTTCACGTCCATTCCCTCCAAGATGACCGGCCTGATCGCCGCCGCCGTCATTGCGGCCGCTGTCGGTCTGCAGCCTGCCCGGGCGGGCACCCTCACGCTCGGCAGTTTCGAAGGCTCGAAGGCCGGCTTCTATGACGTTACGGAGAGCGGGGCAACGATTCCCCCCTCGCTCTTCACGCCGCTGACCCCGGTCTATACCCAGACGCCGAACCCGCAGCTGGCGTTGTCACCGCAAAACTTCTCAAACTCCGTCGTCGAGACGAGTGGATCGGCTCCGTTCGACCTTCAGTACAAGACGTCACAGCTGTCGATGTCGATGCAGTCCAAGGGATCCGCGCTCGCGGGCGGCTATGCCTTCACGGGAACCTCCCTGTCGATGAGTGGAGACTACTCCGTATGGGCTCCTTTCGGGACTCCGCAGTCCCAGGCGAAGGTTACGATGTCGGGCGTGTATTCCATCCAGATCACGGGTGTCGACTGGGCTCCGTGGAGCAGTGCTCAATCGACGCTTGGATCCATGGTGATCACGCCGTCCGATGTGACTCGGGTGGGGCCACAGAATGTTGCAACGACGGGCAATTGGAGTGGGTCTGCGAGCATCAACTGGGATGCGGTCAAGGCGGCCGCGGGTCTCGCTTCGGGCCGCAACATCACCGGTGCCCTCCTTCAATTCACGGTCGACATCGGAGCGGCGTCGGTGTACGGACAGGCTCGGACTTCGGTCACCAACTTCAACGTGAACGCCCCGGTCGATCTCGTCGCGGTGCCTGAACCGCCGACCCTGATCCTGGCCGGCCTCGGTGCGGCCGGTGTTCTCGCCAACGGCTACCGCCGCCGCAAGCAGCGGCAGCCGGCCGGGGACGACGCCAGCGTCGAGGATTCGATGACCGGTGCGATCGCCTCCCAGGCTTGATCGCCCAGCGCCCTCGACCGTGGCCTGGTAACGGTCGCAATACACACATCCGCGTGGTGGTGGATGGAGTTCAGGAAACGGGACCGCGAAAGCGGTCCTGTTTCTTTTTCCGGGCAGAGGATCGACGAAGCCCGAGGCGTTTGCCGAATTCACCGGCTGGGTTCACGGCTCATGGCTGCTCCCGGAGCCGGGGCAGCATCCTGTCGGCTTCGTGAAGGAGAATGACGCTTTCGGCCCGGCGGGCGAGCCGCTCGATCACGGCGGTCGACTCCGCATATCCGAACTCCAGATCCTCGACCGTCGATTCATCGAGCCCCGAGAGCAGCACGAGCCGCCGGTCTCCGATCCCGCGGGCGAAGAATCTCGTCAGCAGGGCGTCCCCGATCAGGCTGGGATCACCGCTCGCGACTGCCTCGCGGATGAGTGGCCCGAGAGGTGTCCCCTGCCGCCAACGGGAAAAGATCATCCCCGGCGGGGCTGAGCCGGCGCAGGCGATGCAGATGGTGCCGGCAGGGAGCGTCACCCGGGATGCCGCGGCCACGGCCCGCGTGATCGATGCGAATCCGGCGGTCGGATCGGTCAGCGTGCAGACGGCGACCGCCGCCGGGGCCGAGAATTCCGGGTTCCATGCGGTCGCCGCCTGGCGTGCACGATCGGCAGCCTCTGCGGCGAGTCCGAAGCTGGCTGTCGCCAGTGAGCCGCCTCGGCCGGCGACCAGTCGCAGGTTTGCACAGACGCCGAGTTGCCAGAGGGTGTCCTGCATCACGGTTCGCCATCGAGGCAGCGAGTTTCGGCCCTTTCGGGCCAATGCCTTTGCAAGCTCGAGCTGACTCGATTGTCGGGCGAATGTGGGCCAGAGTTCCCCC
>Ga0114960_10003933_pt1 | contig 11237 bp, 9 predicted proteins | sample C_130625_MF_Meta_FD_92637 | JGI IMG/M metagenome (GOLD analysis project Ga0114960, IMG submission 92637) | Freshwater microbial communities from Lake Croche, Canada to study carbon cycling - C_130625_MF_MetaG | ecosystem: Environmental > Aquatic > Freshwater > Lake | place: Lake Croche, Canada...
CCATGAAAACCGCGGTCGACTCCAGCGTGCTGTTTGACATCGTCAAAGGTGCACCGGGTGCGGCTGCAGCGCAAGCCGCCTTGGAGACCGCCCTCGCTCAAGGCAGTGCCTGTGTGTGCGCGGTGGTGGTGGCTGAATTGGGCCGCTACTTCGCCACCGCCCAAGACCTGCTCGACTTTCTCGCCGATTGCCAACTTGACCACGACCCCTTGGACATGGCCTCGGCCATGGAGGCTGCGCGCATCATGCGCGAATACGCCCGCAACCAAGGCCCGCGCGTGCGCGTGGCCCCTGATTTTTTGATCGGCGCCCACGCCTCGCAACAAGCCGATGCCTTGCTGACCACCGATGCGGGGTTTTTTCGCCAGTACTTCAAAGGCTTGATGGTGTTGACGCCGTCTTGAAGCCAACACAAAACGAGCAAGTGGCGGTGATCGACACCGGAAAAGCGGCCATCATGAAAAGCGCCGATGCGGCTGGACCAGGGTGGCGCTTGACACCCTGGCCCGGCTGATCTTGCGCCGCACCGAACCGCATGTGAAGCTGCACTGAGCAACGGGCGCTGGCCCCAGGGGATCAGTGCAAAGCCAGAAGCATGAAGCCCCAAGCCATGAACTCAATGGCTTGGGCCTTGAAGTGTGCGGTCCTGGGCTTTAGAGCATGTGCTCGCAACCGGCGCGGCGGGCCCAATATTCCCAGGCGCGGCGGCTGGCCGGGGACTCGGTGTCGATGCTGGCGTGGCGCGTGATTTCACCCGGCGTCATGGCCTTGATCTGACCACCCAAGGTGTGGGCATCGGTCAGCACCCGGGCATTGACCGGCAAATACACCGCAATGCGCAACACCTTGAACAGCGAAGACGCCGCCGCGGTAAAGCCGTGCCCACGCATCAGCACGACGCTGGCGTCGCCCAAGGTGTGGGCCAGGTCGTGTCCGTGGTCGTTGTTGGTGACCAGCAAGTCGGTGTCGCCAAATTTATCGGCAATGTCCCACTTGGCCACATGCGTGCCGGTGTAGGCCGCTTGGTGCAGCACCACTTTGAGCGGCACGTCTGAGATGGTGTAGGGCAACACCCCTTCGGCATGGCTGTGCACCACCGCGTTGACATCGGGGCGTTGGGCATAAATACCGCCATGGATAAACCGCTCGAGGTAGGGTGGGCGGGTGTCGCCATCGCAGGCCTGGCCCGCGAAGTCATAGGTCACGATGTCACTGGCCTCGACCAGCTCGGGGCTGCGGCTGCGCGAGAGCAGCATGCAGTCGGGGCGCTCGGGGTGGCGCACACTGATGTGGCCATAGCCGTCGACCACGCCCTCATGGGCCAAGATGCGATTGGCCACCACCAAGTCGCGGATCAAAGATGGCAATGTGTCCATGTGTACCTTTTTAAATATGGGTTTTATTCTGGCTGAATGCGCGCCGTGGTCACGATCTTGCGAATCACCTCGACATCGGCTTTGATCGCGCCCCAAAACTCGTCCACGCCGACTTCGGCCACCATGTCATAGCCGCGGTCTTCCAGGGCCTGGCGCACCTCGGGCGCGCGCATGGCTTGGCGCAGTGCTTGGTTCAGGCGCTCGCTCACCGACTTGGGCAGGCCTGCGGGCCCCAAGATGCCGATCCAAAGGGGTGGCACCGCAAAGCCTGGAATGGTTTCACTCACGGTGGGGATGTCGGGGGCCGAGCGCATCCGCTTGTCTTGGATCACACCCAGGGCACGCAGCTTGCCGGTTTTGAGGTGCGGCAGCACGCTGGGCGCGGACAACACCACCATGGGCACTTGACCACCCAGCACATCGGCCAAAGCAATGCTGCCGCCCTTGTACGGCACATGATCGAGGTTCAATCCGGTGGACTGGGCCAGCAACAGCCCGCCCAAATGTTGGCTGCCACCCACGCCGGGTGTGCCATAAAACAAAGGGGTTTTGCTGTGGCGGCCATGGTCGATCAACTCTTGGATGTTTTTCACCGGCACCGACGGGTTGACCGCCACGATGTCATTGACCACCGCAATCGGCGCAATCGGCGTGAAGTCGCGCAGGGTGTCATAGGGCATGTTTTTGGAAAAAAACGGCACCATGTAATGCACCATCGATGTCAGGCCAATGGTGTGCCCATCGGGTGGCGACTTGGCCACCGTGACCAAACCGATGGTGGCATTGGCACCGGGTTGGTTTTCCACAATGACCGGTTGGCCCAGCACCTCGGCCAGCTTTTTGCCCACCGCCCGCGCCGCCGTGTCGACCACGCCACCGGCAGGATAGGGCACGATCAAACGAACGGGTTTGGTGGGAAATGCCTGGGCCCACACACCCGAGTTCAGGGCCAATAACAGGCAGGCGAGTGATAAAAGATGTCTGCGCATGCGGCAACTCCAAGGGGTGAAAACACCCGATTCAGCGCAAAGGCGCCAATGGCAAGGCGGCCCCGCCCGGGATGGGGGTGCGGTCCACATTGAGCACCATGGCCACCAACACGTAGTAACCGTTGGTGGCGATCAAGTCCATCACGCCTTGCTCGCCAAAGCGGCTGAACACGCCTTGGTAGGCCGCATCGCTGACCCGCGTGGTGCTGTGCAACTCGTGGCAAAAGTCGTAGATGGCGGCTTCTTCGGCGCTCATGGTCGCCGGGCGTTGGCCTTGGGCGATGGCCGCTGCAATGGCCGGGTCCAGGCCCGCTTGCAAAGCCAAGCGGTGGTGGGCGTGCCACTCGTACTGCGCCGTCCACTGGCGGGCGGTGACCAAAATGGCCAACTCGGTGAGCTTGGGGCCCAGGGTGCTTTTGAAGCGGATGTGCGAGCCCATTTTTTGCAAATGGTCGCCCAACTCGGGGCTGCGCAAAAACACATTGAACGGGCTGCCCAACGTGGTGTCGGCGCTGTTGGCCGCTGAGCCAGCCACCGCCGCACGCGGGCCCGAGCGGATGGCCGCCGCGAGTTCGCGCTGCGCCGGTGTCATGGTCTGGTCGTTCAAAAGCGGGAAACGCCGCCCATCATTTTGTGCCGTGGCTGACATGGTCAATCCCCCTAATATGAAAATCAAAAACAGGCGCTTCATGCAAAACCCCCTGCGATCGTGGATGGTCCAACGTGCCAATGGTGCACGCCAACAAAAACGCCCGACCGTCCATCGCTGGGCCAGGTCGGGCGAGCCACTCAGGCGCCAAGCCGGGTGGGGCTTTAGGCCTTGGCGTATTTGCCGGTGAGCTGAGGCGTCAGGCCTTCATGGCCTTTTTGCGTGCGCTCCAAACGGGTCTCACGCGCCCAGGTGCGCTTGAGGTCGTCTTTCACGTTGATGGCCAGGCGGCCCATGCCTTCGCACTCCAACTCGATCTTGTCGCCGTCTTGGAACGACGACAAACCGCGGTGGTTGGTGCCGGTGGCAATGATGTCGCCGGGCTCCAGGTCATGGATGTGCGACACCCACTCAATGCAGCGTGGGATCTTGTGCGCCATGTCGTCGGTGTTGAAGTTTTGCTTCAACTGGCCATTGACCCACAGCTTGACTTGCAGCTTTTGCGGATCGGGCACTTCGTCGGCGGTCACCAAATAAGGGCCAATGGGCGCAAAGGTGGCGCGCGACTTCATTTGGTAGAAAACGTTGGTGGGGGGCACCACGCCACGGGCCGAGCCGTCGATGAAGTTGATGTACCCAAACACATGGTCCATGGCATTGGCGGCAGACACGCGGCTGGTGGGCTTGCCAATCACCAGGCCCAGTTCGGCCTCGCCTTCAAACACCGAAGCGGCAAAGTCGGGCAGCACCATGGTGTCGCCGGGGCCAATGATGCAACCCGGGGACTTGTGGAAGGCGTTGATGGGCGAAGGCTCTTTGAGGGTGCCGTCTTCCATGTAGTTGACCGCCATGCACTCGATGTTGGTGGGTTTTGGCACGGGTGGGCGAATGCGCACCGAACCCACGGGCACGCCGGTGCCAGAGGCCGCAGCGGCTTCAAGGCGGGCACGAAAATCGCCAAAGTGGGCGATCAAACTGTTCATGCGGTCGCCCGGTCCCACGTGGGGAATATTGGCCACCACATCGGTGACATCGACCACCTGATCGCCTTTGAGCACGCCCAAGCGAAAGTCATTGAAATGCATTAACTTCATGAAATCTCCTCAAATCCATCATTTGCGATAAACAGGCAGCCGCGCCACCCACAGATGCATCATAAGCCGACCTGCCCGGCACAGGCATCGGGTTTGTCACCCATGCTCGGGCGCGGCCCGGGCCAGCACCAAAGCGTCGACCGCGCACACGCCTTGACCTTCGGGCAAAACCATCAAGGGGTTGACCTCGGCTTCGATCACCCCGTCGCCCACGGCCAACACCGCCGCTAGCGAAAAACGGCTGATGGCCAGGGCCAAAGCGGCCAGGTCACCCGGGGCTTGGCCGCGCAAACCTTGCAAAGGGCTCAGGGCGCGCAGCTCGGCAATCATTTCCTGGGCCTGCGCTTCGTCCACCGGGGCCAAACGGATGCTGCGCTCACGAACCACCTCGGCCCAAATGCCGCCCACGGCCAGCATGACGATGGCGCCGGCATCGGCATCGCGCTTGAACCCGAGCAACACCTCGGCCAAACCTTTGACCATGGGTTGCACCAATAGTTCAAAGTCCGCAGGCAGCGGCGCGTGGCGGGCGACATTGGTTTTCACCTGCTCCATGGCCAAGCGCAAGGCTTGGGCATCGGCCACGCCCAAGACCACGCCGCCGAGTTCACTTTTGTGCGCCAATTGGGCCGAGCAGGCCTTGACCACCACGGGGTAAGCAAACGGCAGGGGCAAGGGCACCGGGCCTTCGGCCGAGACCACCACCGCAGCGGCCGAGGTCAAGCCCAACTGGGCCAGCCAAGCGTGCGACTGGCGCTCTGACCAGGTAACGGGTGCAAATGCCTCGGCATGGGCGTTGGCCTCGCCGCGTGGGGGCTCGCCCAGTGCTGACAGGTCGCGCGCGGCCAAGGCTGCGCGCACGGACGGGGCGCGGCGCGACACCAAAGCCGCTATCACATCGGCACAACACTCAGGGGTGCGAAAGCACGGCACCTGCGCCGCCGTGAGTTGCGCAATCGCTTGGGGGGCGTCGGGGACGATCATGGCCGCCAGGGGCTTGGTGTGCGTTGCGCTGTCGATGATGGGTTGCACCGCCAGTTGCGGCTGAAAGCGCGCAGATGAGCCCACGACCGCCACCACGGCGTCAAACTCGGGGGCCGACAGCATCACATCCAAGGCGGCTTTCATCACTTCGTAGCGGGTGCCGGCCAAGGTCAGGTCCAGCACCCGGCCCGGGTTCACCGACACGCCCAGGGCTTGCAAGCGCTGCAAGGTCTCAGGGCTGGCCGCCTCGACCACCACGCCGCGAATGCCGAGTTGATCGACCAACATGGCCGCTCCACCACCCGTGGTGGTGACCACGCCCACACGGCGCAAAGGCTGGCCCGTGCCCAGCAAGGGCCAGCGCACGGCCAAGGCCTGGGCTTCGAGCAAGGACTCCAAAATGCCCACCCGCGCCATGCCACTGTCTTTGAAAAAGGCATCGGCAATGTCGTCCTCACCGGCCAAGGCGCCGGTGTGGCTTTGCACCATGTCGGCGGCCACGCTGGAGCGGCCCAGCTTGTAGACCACCACTGGCTTGCCGCGCTCAGCGGCCGCCAGGGCAAAAGCGCGCAAGGACTGGCCATGGTGCAAGCTCTCCAAGAACAGCACATAGCCCTCGATCTGCGGGTCATCCAAGGTGGCGGCGCAAATTTCGCCCACGCTCAAATCGGCCTCATTGCCCACCGACACCAAACTGGCAAAGCCCACCCCTCGGGCACGCCCGCGCGAGACCAAAGCACCGATCATGCTGCCGCTGTGCGAGACCACCATCACTTTTCCCACCGGCATGTCGGGTTCGGCAAAAGCGGCATTGGCGGTCAAGGGCATGCAGGCGCGCGGATTGACCACGCCCAGGCTGCTGGGCCCGATCAGGCGCATACCGCTTTCACGGGTGATGTCGCGCAAGGCCTGCTCGCGCGCCAGGCCCTCCGCGCCCGCCTCCGAAAACCCACTGGCCAGCACCGTGACCAAGCGCACGCCCAAACGCGCACATTCGCGCACCGTATCGAGCACCGTCTCGGTGGGGGTGATGACAAACACATGCTCGGGCACTTCGGGCAGGCTGGCCAGGTCGGGCCACGCGGTCTCGCCTTGCACCTGGGCGCGGCGTGGGTTGACCGGGTAGACGCGTGCGGCAAAGCCGGCTTGGCGCAAAAATTTCAGCGGTCGGCCCGATGTTTTGCCCGCGTCGTCCGACGCCCCCACCACCGCCACACTGTGGGGCGACAGCAATACCCGCGCCAACTCGGCGCCTTGCAAACGGGGCAGGGTTGGACCTGTCGCTGGTTGGGCGGCGCTCATGCGGCCTTGGGCGGGCGTTGCGAAAACGTGCGCTCGAACACGCCTTCGGCGATGCGGTTTTTCAGCATTTCGATCGAGCCCCCGGCGATCATCCAACCCCGGGTGCGGCGCACGCAGTATTCAACCAAGGTCTCTTGGCTGTAACCGGTGGCGCCCATGACCTGCATGGCTTCGTTGGCCACCGCCCAACCGGCTTGGTTACAGGCCAGCTTGGCCATGGCCGTGGTGTGCGCGCTGGGCAGGCCGCCCTCGCCTTCCATCGCAGCTTTGTAGAGCAGCAACTGCGCGCTTTCCAATTGCAAGGCCATCTCGGCAAACTTCCACTGCAAACCTTGGAACTCGCACAAAGGGCGGCCAAACTGCTTGCGGATCAAGGCGTGTTCACGCGCCACATTGAAGCAGTAGCGGCCCAAGGCCAAAGAACGCGAGGCGTTGCCCAGCCGCTCCACATTGAAACCAGCGATTTGCTTTTTAAACCCACCGATGCCCAACAACACCTGGCTGGCCGGGATGCGGCAGTTTTCAAAATACAGCTGGCACCACTGCTCGCCGCTCATGAAGTTCGATGGCTCGCTGATCGAAAACCCGGGCGTGCCGCGCTCGATCAGCACCGAGCCGATGCCATCCACACCGGGGCCAAAGCGCACATAAATCAAAAACAAAGAGGCGTGCGGGCTGTGGGTGGAAAACACCTTGCTGCCATTGATCACCACCTCGTCGCCCTCCAAGCTGGCGCTGGTGACCAGTTCGGTCACCGCTGATCCGGCTTCGGGTTCGCTCATGCCCAGCGAGATCAGTTTTTCGCCCTTGAGCAAACCTGGCAACCAACGTGCCTTTTGGATCGGGCTGGCGTAATCGACAAAGGTGCGAATGGGGCCAAAGTTGCCTGCTTGCACGATGTCGGCACTTTTCGGGCAGGCCAAGGCCACCTCTTGAATGGCCAACACCGCGTGCATCAAGGTGCCGCCTTGGCCACCGTCGCGCTCGTCAAAGGCAATGCCGAGCAAGCCTTGGCGGGCCAAGGCCTTAGCCACATCGGTGGGGTAGGCCGGTGAATGGGCCCGCGCCAATGCGCCGGGCGCGAGTTCTGCCTGCGCAAACCGCCGCACCGCTTGGGCAAAGCTGTCGTGCTCTTCGTTCAAATTGAAATCCATGCCGTGTCCCTGTGGTCAAGCGCTGGATTCTGACAAGGTTTTGCCCAAGCCCCATGCACCGCCCGCTTGACCCAGGCCAGGGCATGCCCCGCACTGTCGCTCGCGAGACGCCACGGCTTGTTAAGCTGTGCCTTGAAACCCAAGCCAGCGCTTGCGCCTGGCCCATGCCCATCCGACGCCCACCCCAACTGCCCCCCCACTTGCCATGACCATCATTGAATCGCTGGCCGCTTACGGCGCACAGTTGCCCACAGCGCAGCTCTCCCCGGAAGTTTTGCACCATGCCAAACGGGCGGTTATCGACTGGTACGCCGCCTTGTTGCCCGGCGCGGTGTGCGAGCCCCCTACCCTGCTGGAGCAGGCTTTGGCCGACGACTTGGACCATGGCCGCGCCCGCTTGGCGCTGGGCCGCGCCGCCTCCACCCGCACGGCGGCGCTGATCAATGGCACCGCGGCCCACACGGTGGAGTTTGACGACATTTACCGCGAAGCCATTTACCACCCCGGCGCACCCACCATTGCCGCGGCCTGGGCCGTGGCCCAGGAAACACAAGCCTCGGGCTTGGACTTGCTGCGCGCCGTGGTCGCCGGCTATGAAATATCCACCCGCATCGGTGCCACCTTGGGCCGCGCCCATTACAAGCACTGGCACAACACGGGCACCGTGGGCAGCTTTGGCGCGGCCGCCGCCGCCGCCACCTTGTACCGCTTGCCGCCCACCGCCTATGCCCACGCGCTGGCCACGGTGGGCACCTTTGCCGCCGGTTTGCAACAAGCGTTTCGCATGGACTCCATGTCCAAACCCCTGCACGCAGGCCGCGCCGCCGAAGCCGGTGTGTTGGCCGCGCAAGCCGCGCGCGCCGGTGTGACCGGGTCGCTGGACATTTTGGAGGGCGAGGCTGGCATGGGCGTGGCCATGGGCAGTGGCCCCAACTGGTTGCCCATGCTGGGCGACCTGGGCCGCGTGTTCAACATCCAGCACATGACGTTTAAAAACCATGCCTGCTGTGGCCACACCTTTGCCGCCATCGACGGTGCCTTGGCCTTGCAGCAGCGCATGGGGGTGGGCGCGCAAGATTTGGCGGCGGTGCACATCGAAACCTATCAACCGGCCTTGGATGTGGCCGGCAACCCCAACCCCCAAACCGCGGCCGAGGCGCGTTTCAGCCTGCCCTTTGTGGTGGCCAGTGCCTTGGTGCACGGCTCGGTGCGCCTGGCCGCTTTCACCCCTGAGCGGCTGGCCGACGCCCAGGTGCGCGGCTTGATGCAGCGCCTGAGCTTGCGCGCCGATGCGCAAATTGACGCGGGCTTTCCCGGTCAGCGCGCCGCGCGGGTGCGCTTGGTCACCCATGGTGGGCGCGAAGATGTGTATTTCCAACCCAACCGCAAAGGCGACCCTGAAGATCCGCTGACCGATGCCGACCTGGACGGTAAATTTGTGGAGCTGGCCGCGCCCGTGATTGGCGACACCGCAGCGCGCGTGATGCTGCAACAACTTTGGCAGCTCGAGCTGGCCACGTCATTGCCCTGAACCGAAAGCCCGCACATGGAATTTGACTTCTCCACCATGGCCCCCAGCCAGTGCTACAAGCTGCTGGTCAGCGTGGTGGTGCCACGCCCCATCGCCCTGGTCACCAGTTTGAACGAAGCCGGCGTGGTGAATGCCGCGCCGTTCAGTTTTTTCAACCTGATGGGCGACGACCCGCCGATTCTGATTTTGAGCATCGAGCGCAAGCCCGGTGGCGCGGCCAAAGACACCGCGCACAACATCGCCCTGCAGCGTGAGTTTGTGGTCAACCTGGTCGACGAGGCCACGGCCGAGCGCATGCACGCGTGTTCACGCGACTTCCCCAGCCACGAGAGCGAGGCGACCGCTGTGGGCTTCTCCACCTTGCCATCGCGGGCAGTGGCCGCGCCGCGCATCGCTGAGTCTCCGGTGGCGCTGGAGTGCAAGCTCTATCAAACCATTGACATCAGCCCGCAGCGGCAGTTGGTCATTGGCCAAGTGGTGTGGCTGCACAGCCACGAAGGCGTCTTTGACCCCCAGACCTTGCGGGTGAACATGGACCGCTACTTTCCGGTGGGGCGCTTGTATGCCGACCGCTACGTCACCACCCGCGACCAGTTTGTGGCCGAGGGCAGCCCCGAGTACTTGGCCGCCATCCGCAGCCAAGGCCGGCTATAACCCCCGCGCGCTTTCAGCGCAGGTGGTCGCGCAAGGGGTAGTGCGGGGCCAACACCGACTCGGCCCACAGGGCAGCGCCCAACAGGGCCACGTCGGCGCCCAGAGGCCCGATCAACTGCACGCCCAAGGGCAAACCGTGCGGCCCCGCTGCCGTGGGCAGGTGCACGCAGGGCAAGCCCAGCAGCGTCCAGTTGCGGTTGAACACCGAGTCGCCGGTGCTGTGCAAACCCTGTGGGGCTTCACCCGGCGCGCTCAGGCTGAGCAACACATCGCAGCTTTGCCAGCTGTCCACGATTTGGGCGCTGCAATGGCGGGCCAAGTCCAAAGCGTCCAGGTATTGGCCGTGCGGTGTGGCCCAACCTTGCTCCAAGCGCAGCAAAAATTCCCCACTCAATTGGCGGCGCCGGTGCGCCATTTCCCAAGCGGTGGCACGCGCCGTCTCGTAGCGCATCACCACGCCTTGGGCTTCGTACAAGGTGGTGAAGTCACCATCCAAATTGACATCGGTCACGTTGGCCCCAGCCGTTTTTAAGCGCTGGACAGCGTCGAGCAAAGCTTGCTGGGCAGCGTCGCTGGCCTGGCCCCACAAAGCCGTGCGGTGCAAACCCACGCGCAGCGGTGCGGCGGGCACGGCGGCAGGGGCTTGGCCGATCAAGGCCTGGGCCCACAGGGACACATCCTCCACATGGCGCGCCAACAGCCCAATGGTGTCCAGCGACTCGGATGAAAACTTCAGCCCCGCGCGGTTGATGCGGTTGAAGCTGGGCTTGTAGCCCACCACGCCACAAAATGCGGCGGGGCGAATGGTCGAGCCGGCGGTTTGGGTGGCAAACGCCAAGGGCACCTGAAAGTCGGCCACCGCAGCGGCCGAACCGCTGGACGAACCGCCCGGGGTGTGGCCCGCTCGGTGCGGGTTATCCGTGGGTGCGGGGTGGATGCTGGCGAACTCGGTGGTGTGGGTCTTGCCCATGACCACCGCACCGGCGGCGCGCGATTGCGCCACGCACGACGCGTCGGCCAGTGGTTGGTGTTGGGCATAAATGGGCGAGCCATAGCGGCTGGGCATGTCGGCGGTGTCCAAGATGTCTTTGACCGCCACCGGCACGCCATGCAACACGCCTTTGGGCGTGGTTTGGGCGTCCAACGCACGCGCTTGGTCGATCACCGCGGGGGGTGCCAAATGTGTCCAAGCATGCAGTTGCGCCTCATGCGCTGTGGCCCGCGCCACACAGGCTTCGGCCAAGGCTTGGGCGCTGAGTTCACCGCGAGCGATGCGCCTGGCGGCCTCGGCCGCGCCCAGGTAGGGGGCTTGGGCTTGGCCCAACTGCTCGGCTGGGGCCGCGCTCATGGCGCGCCCGGCACGGTGCCGGCGGGCATGGACTCAATATGGGCGCAAATGTCGCCGGGACGGGTGAGCCAAATTTGATCGCGGTGCTGCAAGATGTGTTCGATCACGCGGCGAAACTGGCGCAACCGGTAGGGCTGGCCCATGATGAAGCTGTGC
>Ga0114960_10003937_pt1 | contig 11233 bp, 10 predicted proteins | sample C_130625_MF_Meta_FD_92637 | JGI IMG/M metagenome (GOLD analysis project Ga0114960, IMG submission 92637) | Freshwater microbial communities from Lake Croche, Canada to study carbon cycling - C_130625_MF_MetaG | ecosystem: Environmental > Aquatic > Freshwater > Lake | place: Lake Croche, Canada...
CTGCTGGTGTCGCTTCTCTAGGTCCCGCTGCTCCGCCATGGTCAGCACCGCATTGGCATTGGCATCCTGGGCCGTCTGCCGCCCGCGATCTACCTGTTCCGGAAGCAAGCCCCGTTCCCGGCCGTAGGCACTGAGCTCCGTGGCATTGAACCCAGCGCTCTCGAGTACCACAGTGAACTTGTCAGCAGCAGTCCAGCCCTCTGGGTCTTTCTCGGATGACGGCACCACCTCTCCCTGCAACCACCAGGCCTTTCTCCAGTTGTAGAGGGTGGCGAGGTGAATGCCCAGCTCTTCTGATATCCAGTCCACACTCTGCTTGTGTGGCGGGCTCATCAGTCTCCTAACATCAGCCTTAACGGCCTCGCTGTATCGACGCATTGCTCATGTCCTCAAGCCCCCGGATGTACTGATCAGAGTGGTGACATCTTTCCTGAAACCGGGGGTCCTAGCTATCGACCAAGGTCGACTTCATCTGTGCATTTCAAGCCACCTCCATAGCCCCTGTCCTCAGCCCAAGTAGGGCTGAAAACGGCAAAGATGCTGCATAATTACCAAAGACAAATGCAAAGAGTCCCTTGCCAGATATCTCAAGCGTGCGGGTCCCCAAGGGCCTTTGGATTGCAAGCTTTTTCTTGGCCCTGGTCTTGCTGATCGCAAGCATTGGCAACATCCTGCCCACCGAAGCGGACCAGAAATACAGTCACCGCTATGAAACCGCCAATACAGCCGAACTGCTGAATGCGCCCAATGCGATCCCAGTCAAAGTTGGTGCCTATATCGAAAACTATCACGACCTTTCCCTCCAGGATCGGCGTTTTGTGGCCGAAGGGTATTACTGGGTGGAATGGCCCCAAGCCATAGAAGACATTATTGAAGCAGAGCATATTGCACCAATCGATGTCTTTGAGATCACCAATCAAATTGACGAATGGGACTCAAAAATTCGCAGCATATCCAATGCTAGAACCAAGCTTCCAAATGGTAACTACTACTTCCAGGTCCGTTTTTCCGGCAATTTCTACATCCCCGACCTCAACCTAAGGCGCTCACCCTTTGAGGCCCTGACACTCCCCATCATCATCGAAGCCCAAGACGATTCCCTGGCCCTTGAGAATGCCAATGTGGTGCTCACCAAAGACAATCCTCGGGACTCCCTCGTGGGGTCCTATGGCGAGATTGATGGCTACACCCTTGTATCGGAAACCATGAAGCCGATGGTGCACTCCTACGGCACCACCTGGGGACTCGGCCAAGGCGATCTGCGCTATTCGGCCATGGAAGTTGTGGCCCAATTGAAAAGCAGCATCGTCTCCAGTCTCTTGATCTGGGTACTGCCCCTGTTGATCGTGGTGGGGATTGTGCTGCTCGCCCCATCGTTGGCTGGAGAGCTGGGGGACATCCGCCTGGCTATACCCTCAACCGGTCTTTTAACTCTGATCTTCCTGCAACAGGCCTACCGCACCGAGCTCCCCGCCCTCGACTACCTCACCTTCCTCGATTGGCTCTACGCCTGCGGCTACGTCATCTCGATCCTGACCTTCATGCTTTTTGTATGGGGTACAAACATTTATCAGGAAGCGGGAGAATCCGAAAAAGCCTTAGCGGTTGATCGCATCAACCGCACCGACACAATTTTCCAACTCAGCGCCCTGGTTGGGATTGTGATAGCCGCAGCCCTGGCCTGGCGCGCCTAAAGAGCATCCCAATGTCGATCCTTTATGCGCCTTGGGAGCCACCGCCCCAGCCCGTAGAGAATACTTCGTAGAAACAGTTTCACACACTATTTTTATCGGTGCTGCTTTTAATGGCTGGATAATTTTTAATGGCTTGCAGATCTTTCTAGATTTCAACGAGCCTAGGCAATCGCATAGGTAGTAGAAGGAGTTGCTAAAAATAAATAAAATCGGATGCAGTATGTCACGCAGGTATGACTGGTGGGAAAGTGCAGCAATGGAAAGTTTATTTTTTTACCTACAAACTAGAAAATAACCTTGATGACAACAGTAAAATAATGCTTACCTCCTTGAAGCTCAATCCTGAAACCACCTATTGGGTTGAGGGTTATTACAATCGATAGCGGTGAAATTTAAGCATTAATCGTCTCAGCTCCATTGAGTACGAAAAACGGGCTCGTATAGAATTTAAAATGTACGAGACGGCGTCCTGAAAAACTTTTACAAAAACTGGGGAAGCTCAAGGTAATACTTATAAGAATAGAGCAAAGTTTTCTTGAAACTCCCCGTGTTTGCTTGTACTTGGCTGTATTTCATTCTGTCGATGTTGATTTAGTTATGGTTCAGGGAAATGCTGCCTAGCGCTTTCGTAGAAGAATAGATCGATTCCATAAATGCCTAGTTTTTGGACGATGGCGAACTCCTTTTTGAGTTTAGCAATTTCTTTTGGCTTGTTTTGGAGCCCCGCCAGAAGGCCAATACGCATCGGCACACGGCGCCGAGCCTCCTGAATGCTGGGCTGGGCTAATTCCCCGGCCAGGCCGGAGGGGTCATTACGGTAGATCTGAACAACCACTTCATCTACCAGTCCCAGGCGGATCCACTGACCCCAATCGGCCAAGTAATTCGCTTTTGAGAAGTCTTGGGGATTGGGCGCGACCGAGAGCTTCACCTGGGGGCACTGGCTCGCCATTGCAGCCCTGATGCTGGCTAGCAAATCAGTGACCTGCTGGGCCCGCCAGTCGATCCAAACGGGATTGCTGGGGTCGGGTTGGGGCTGCCTGGCCCCAGAAACTGTTTGTCGCCAGAGGGCCAGCGTTGTTTTGTCATAGCCAAACCGCACTGGATAGCCCAGGTGATCATCCAATTGGATGACATCTAAGGGCAAATTTGTACAGGCATCAACCACCCAATCGACCAGGGCCTCCCGCACCGCAGGCAGGGCTGGATTCAGCCACACCCGATTAAGGCCAGGGCTCTCTTGCCACAGTGTGGAACCCTGACTGTCTTGCATCAGCAAGTTTTGGCGGCCTTCGAGCCAGGGGGCATTGGCTGGTGCCATCAGGCCAAATTCAAACCAACCAACTCGCTCCAGCCCCAGTGATCCCATGGCCGCCAAGAGCTCCCGGGTGCTGGTTGGGCTTTGGAGCTGCGGGTCAAGCGCCACCCCCAGGGTGTTGTGGTTTTGGGGCACCGGCCAGTAGAGGTAGCCGCCGGTGTAGAGGGGGATTGCCGCCCGGCGAAAGCCGTTGTGCTGCAGGAAGTCGAGGGCAGATTTTGCTTCTTGATCATTGAAAAGCACCTGGCTGTCCACCGTTGTGAACCAGACCCCCAGACCCTCCTGAAAGGCTGGTGGTGGTGCTATCGGTTGGGCCCAGAGCGGAGTGGGTAGAAGTTGCAGCAGCAGCGAACCTGCCAGGGTGGCCGCCTTATCGTTCAGCCATAGTTTCCATCGATGCTTGCTCTTAGCACCTTCGGCGAAGCCAGCGGTCCACCAGTGGCTCATGCCCTGCAAGCAAAGGGGATCTAAGCATTTTGACGTGATCGTCTATGGCGATGAACCAGCAGGGGTGATGACGGCGTTGGAGTTGGAGCAGAGAATGCGCCAGCTTGTCGGAATTGCCAAACCCCACATCGCCTTGGTTACCTCCGCCGACACGCGCCTAGGACTGGGGGGAACAATTGCCCGCTCTGGCCTGTCCTATCTCGACCGCAACCAAGTACCCGAGGATATGTGGGGACTACTGCCTCCCTTTTCCCCTTCCTCGGCGCTCTACCAACGCTTTCTGCGGTTGACCGGTGTAGAGAAAATTGCGGTGGAACCACTAAATGCCAGTCGTTCCTTTTCAGCAGCCTTGAAACGGACTGGAATCCCCGTGTTTTCACAAACAGGTCTTGTAGGGGCAGCCAAGGAAGGCGATCGCCTGTGTTTTTTGCATTCGAGCCGGTACGGCAAGCTCGGCGCTGATCTGTTTATCGATGCCAGCCTCGGCGCGGGGTTAGCCGTTCGCAGCGGCGTGGCCTTTCGTCCAGGCCTTGGGCCCCGTGGCTTGTCACGTGAAAGCATCGCCCTGGGCTGGATCTTTCAAGTGCAGGGGATGAATTTGCGCAGTTTTCAGGCCCTGGAAGAACGCCTTACCCGTCGCCTACTCGATCGACATGACATAAAAGCCCAGCAGTGGATGTCGAGTTGGAAACGCTACTCTAGGCCAAGAACAACGCTGGCAAGAAAATTACTTGATGAGCAGGGTCGCCCGCGCTTAGCATTTTCAACCACTAGCGACAGCGCCGATCAACGCAGTCCTGCGATTGCAATCGCATTTCATGGGGAAGAGAAAATCCCACCTGGCTTAGTTAAAGGGTCTGCGTTGTTGGATCAGGCCAACATCGCCATCCTGAATGATCGACTGAGCCTCAATGCCCTGCTATTTAACAACACAGCTGCACAAAATCGCAAAGTACTTGAAAGCGGTTCGCGCCCTTTGCCAGCCATGGTGCCTGTAGCCCAAGCAGTTACACGCTTTTTTCTACGCCATGGTGCCAGGCGGGTGATCTGGATGCCGGAGCTCTATGTGCGCAGTGCCGATCAAATCGCCAACCCCCTCGAGGCGCTTAGTGCCGATCTGATGGCCCAAGGGGGGGTGCCCAGGGATCAGGCGCTTGGCACATTTACCTACAACCTCGACTTTCGCGGGGGCTTAAGTGAATTAATTCCCAGGGGGCGGCCCACCTTCAACTTTGGCTATCGCCACACTATTCCAAGAGATCTTGCAAACCTGGCAATTTTGGGACCCTCCAGCGGCTACGGCGGCCTTGGGGAAGGAGCGGGACGCATCATTGAGCTGAATGTGTCGGTGGGGCAGGGATTAGCCATCGCCTCAGCCCTAGCCGTTAAACAGCACAGCTCTCTGGCCGACGTAGACCCCCACCAGGTGGCAGACCTAATGCCCGCAGGCACAGTGCCCTATGGAAGGGCTACAGGCAGCACAATATTTAGCCTGTTTCTGCAGCGGGTGTTGTATCGACTGGATCATTGGCTCCCCAAGCGCCTTGAAAATGCCCTGTGGGAGGCCTTGTGAGTGAGGCTGTTAGCAAGGTTGCAGAACCGAGACCCCTAGCTGGCCATCGAGTAGGGCTAGATCCGAATGGCGCCTCCATTGATCTGAGTTATTTATTTTAGGAACCCTTGATAATATCTTCAGCGGGGTTGGCAGGCAGCAAGTGCATTGATGACTCCTTGTTCCCTGCAAAGCCCCCTGGGCAATGATATTTTTTTGCCTGTGCTTCATAGTCATGAGCTTGAACAGCTAGCTTTTGAGCTTCAACCACATCTCCCAATTGGTATGAGTCCTTAATCCCTGTAAGCGCATGGGCTTCACCGGTTAGTATGCGATTACATTGCTTTAGGTCATAAATTTCGCATTTTGCTGGCTGCTGGCAACTAAGCAGAGCAAGAACAAGGAGAATTCCTGTTTTCAGCTTGATTTCCCGCATAATCAAAAATTTTCATTAGTATTCTTATTGTAAGTCTTTCTTTGCTTTCACGCAAGCTGGCTTATTGAAAAAATGTGACAATTAATGAGCGGCAAGGCAAACCATTGACACTCCTGCCCTTGATTCTGCAAGCAGCGTGTAATTTATTGATTAATAATGCGGAGAAAATGATTACTTTTTATGGCCGAAAAGCGAGCTCCCATTTGAGCTGCGAAGTTATGCAAAAGCCATGCCTAATCGAGGGAAGACAGCGGGAAGAAATATAATCATTATATTACTTGCTAGAGGTTGAGACCCTTGATGCCCACAAGAGTTGCTGGGCACAAAATTAAACTGATGGATATCCGCGAACACTAAAAAACCATGCCTTGAGAGAAATTCCAAAGCATGGCCAGAAAAATTGACTTTCTATTAATTAAAGATTTTTCCTCTGGGAAATTTGTTTTCACTTAACGTTAACTTTGGCTATCGTTTGAATTGGCAAATACCTGAAAGGTAATTCAAATGCGATTGGCGTTGCTAACGCTTGTACAGTATAAAGATCAGATTTTTAGTTTCTTAATCCTGATACGGCCATAGTCCGATTCTTGGCGCACGAACACCATGCCGACTTGCATGTGTACCTGATGAGTACTTAAATGATTCGGCAATCCACCTAAGCGTTGAGGAGAAAAGGCTGAGCATTGGTTCAGTGCGTGAAGCCCCAAAAGCTTATGCGCATACCACTAGCTAAGCAGTGCTCATTGTTGCTAAAGTTGACTAATACGAGTGTATACGTGTATATTTGACCCTGTATATTTGGCGGTCTGCAGTCTGTGACTGCCCCTCTTACTCTGCTTTGTTTGGCAGGATTGCATGAGAACTTTGCAATGGTATCTCCCCCTAAGTAGAACTACTTAGATTTACGTTGGACAATGGGCTCGTAATCTCTTTGACAAAACCCATGCTTGGTTTTTCTGCTATGCGGTCGACCTCGAGCAATCTGATTAGTCGACCAGCTAGGAGAATTTTCCTGGGTTTTCCTTTCATGATTAATAGCAAACACTACCCGTATAAAATTGATATCAGGCTCAGACTAGTTGTGACGCTATATTGATCTCTTGGCTGTACTGTCTTCTGCGGTCAATGCAAAGAGCTAAAGACTTGATTCGTTTTAGCGAAATCTATCTTTGCCGCCAAGGTTATTCCAATTTTTGTTGCAAGATTCACATATTTTGATTAATATGTTCAATTGCGCCTGCCTGCAATTTTTATTAAATTTTGATGAGTTCGAAAGCCAGGCGATTTGTGATTGGTGTAGACCATTGCTTAGGCATTTCTTTTCTGCACTCTAAAGAGGGATTATGATCGATTAAATTGACTGTTAATCCTCAGCCCCCAGGCCAAGTGCTAACCTGTATTTAAAGCCTATTGTAGTTAGACCTTGCTGAGAAGTCATATCTTTTTTCTCTTTAAATAAATGTAAAATTTAATTAACATCAAGTGGACGCCCTTGGATTCGCTTGGTCTTTGGGTGATATAGTGAATATGAAAGCATCAATGATATGAGTTCCCATTCACCTTTCGACTTCCTCTCGACGCAGTTTGGTTTTCTGCGTTCTGCTTCAATTCGTTCGGGTTTGGTGAAGCTAACTGTTGCTGAAATCGCCAGAGCCTATGGCCATGGGAGCCGTAATGGATCTAATGTTGTATCTGCAAGTAACGATAGTGATGGGGATGAGGATTCGCACAACGGTAGTCACCACCACCCCACAGCCACGCCTGTAACTTCTAGTCCAGCAGCAACAAACCCTAATAGTAATTCAACCGGGGGATCAAACCTTCACGATCGCCACCATGGCCATCCCGTGCCAATTGCTGGAACCGTTCCAGTACCATCGAGTGCTACCCCGGTCACAGCACCTGCTAGCCCTGTCGGCACAAGCGCTGTTACCAAGGTCTTCACTCCGGGATCAGGTTTAGTCATTAATCTGCACTGGGATTCCAGCGTGGCCTCTGCTTCGGCTGCATTTAAAGATGCGGTTGTGGCAGCGGCAAGCTATCTAGAGAAGCAGTTCAGCAACGCTGTAACTCTCAATATCAACGTGGGATTTGGGGAAGTAGGTGGTACAAAGCTGTCTTCTGGCACCCTAGGATCAAGCCAGTCCAGCTATACAAATGTTACTTACAGTGCCTTCCTGGCAGCCTACAAATCTTTGCCTGTTGATGGAACAAAAGCATCCTGTTTACAGTCACTTCCAACTGGCTCACCAGTATCAGGATCGATCACTCTAACCACTGCCCAAGCCAAAGCCCTTAACCTCAGCAATGCTACCGCCATAGATGGAAGCATTGGTTTTGATAGCAGTGTCAAATATTCCTATAATCCAAATGCTGTTGCCGCTGGCACCTATGACTTCAACGCCGTAGCTCTCCATGAACTTAGCGAGATCCTTGGGCGTCAAGTAAGCGAAAGTAGCAACTCCAAGCCCTCTACAACTGGAGTATTAAATCTTTTTGATTATACTGCTCCAAACGTAATAAATATAACTGGCACTGGATCAGGCTATTTTTCTATTGATGGTGGCAAAACCACCTTGGCCGCCTTCAATAGTAATCTCAGTGGAGATACCGGTGATTGGGATGCCTCCAGCTTGGCTGGAGATGCCTGTGCTGCCAGCGCAGGCACCGGGCCAAAGACCTTTTCAAGCCTGGATGTACAGGTGATGGATGCCATTGGCTGGACATTAAATACTGGCACCACTTCCTTGGTGGCAGCCAACGATCCAATAACCAATCCTCAGGATAAAGGGACTGGCCTCACCTCATCTTTAGTTGATAGCCATCTCGCGTTACCCTCATTGTCAGGCACAACCCAGGGATGTTCGGTCTTGCCTCCAGTTCAAGCAACGCTCAAGCAACAGCTTCAGTCCATAGCTCTAGCCACCGGGCTACATCATGCTGGTGCGTAATTGATAATTCAGTTAAATACATAGATAATATGGCCTTTGCCAAATAAATTTATCAATCTACCAATCCATCTATACAGTATTCAGATGATGCTTTTAGTCCTGAGCGTTTAACCCAAAGTGCCAATTTCCCTGGGCATCAAATTGCAACAGATGTTGGTGAAAACCCCGCAACGAACTGCGATGGCCCACGCTAATAACTGTGCCCCCCAGCAGCAAAAGCTGTCCATAGAGCTCAGCCTCAGTGGGGAGATCAAGCGCACTGGTGGCCTCATCCAACAAAACTAGGGGCTTGGGCTGAATTAACAAACGGGCAAAGGCTATACGCTGCTGTTCTCCCCCCGAAAGCACCTGCTCCCAGTTCTCCTCTACATCTAGTGAGGGAAAACGCTCTAGCAGCTGATCTAATTTCACTTTCCGCAAAACATTTAGCAGAGCATCGTCAGCAATATCTCGATTTCCCTCAACCAGCAACAACTGATCCCTCAGGCTTCCCAGGGGCAAATAGGGGCGTTGTGGCAGAAACGCCATTTGCTCCAATGGCACCCCCAACACTTCTCCTTCCAGTGGTGGCCACAGCTGGGCAATGGTGCGCAGCAAAGAGGTTTTGCCACAGCCACTGGGGCCCATTACCAACAGGCTGCTTCCTGACTCAAGGCTCAGGCTGAGGGGCTTTGCCCACAGGGGCCTACCGCCAGGAGGCTTAATTAGAATTTGGTGCAACTGAAGCGTTGGCGCAGCAGGGGTTTCCATGGTGGAAATTACCGACCTGAAGGCCCTTGGCACCACAGCAGGTTCCCCACAGGCAGCCCGTAGCCGCTCCACCCGATCGGCCCCAGCAAATAAATGAGCCAGATCATCAGCCTTGAGAATGAAAAACGAGAGGGCACCCTGTACTTGGGCAAAGGCAGTGATCCCCACCATCAGCTGTCCAAGCGATACTGCTCCTTTGAAAAAACCACCAGTTAGCACCAATAGTGGGGCTAACTGCATGACAAAGCCATATAGGGCTGTGCCTTGGTCCACAAATGAGCGCCAGCGCACCAGCTGTTCGGCATTCCGCAAAACTGCTCGAAACCGTTGGAATAGTGCCCTTGCCTGTTGCCCTTCCCCCCGGTGAAAAGCCAGCCCCTCAGCATGACTACGCAAATGCACCAAGGCGAAACGAAAATTTGCCTCCAACCGTTGTTGCTGCACAGTTAGGTTAGCCAACCGGCGCACTAACAGTGCGATTGAGCCATTGCCGAGCAAGGTGGAGATTAGGAGCGTGAGCACTAACCAGCCGCTCACTTTCACCAATACCAAAATGTAGGCTGCGAATGACAATAGCGACGTGCTAAAGCCAAAAAATAAACTTGTCGCCCCATCAACGCTACCGCGGATGTCGTCTGCGATCCGTTGATCAGGATTATCTAGATTTGCTATGGAATTTAGCTCTAGTTGGTAATAATTGTGATTGCTTAGATAGATCCTTTGCAGGGCTGCGGTGGAGAATTTGCGCCATTGAATTGCAAACAATGATGGGCCATAACCATCAAGCCACTGAAATGGAAAGGTCATGCCGTAAATAGCCGATAGCCCCACAAAAGCCAGCCAGAAACGATGGGAATCCTTTTGCTGTAAGGCATCAAATAAGCTGCCATTACCCTGGGTAAAAGCCACATCTGCTGCTGTGCTAACCACCATCAAGCCCACCAGCAGGCTGAGGCCAATCCAATAGCGACGGGCCTGTTCCCCCTGATTCCTCACTAAGAGCAATAGCACTGCCGAGGCGACTGCGCATAGCACTACACCCACGGCCAACCATGGCAGCAGCAAGTGGGGTATTAGCGATCCCAGGTAGGGGAAAAGAGTATTGAAACCACTATGTCCCAATATTGCTGCTGACAGGCGCAACACAACCGCCATGAGCAATACCGCCAGGCTAGAGCCAGCCACCCCTGCCAGAAGCAACAAAACTGCGAGGCCAAAGCCGTGGGCTCGGCGCTGCTGGGGCAGCAACAGATCTCCCACGAGCTGCAGAAGACCCTGCTGAAATCGCTGCAGATTTAACCAGGAGGCGATCATGACCAATAGAACTAAACGACAATGGGCCCGATCACGCTGCTGACTCAGGCCCAATGCCGCCAAGATGACATGGGCAGACGATCACCGACCCCAAAACCGCCCAGTCAACTGGTTTGGCTAGGGGGGCTGATCGGGTTGATCGGAGTCATCAACGTCGTCTTAGCGCTGAGCCTTGCAGGCCGGGGACAAATGGAACTTCTACGCCAACATCTAGTTTCTTACGCCATTGATGGTGGCAGGGTTTCTTTGCTCATTACAGGCTTTCTACTGCTCTAGCTATCGACTTAGGTGCACCTGGGCAAAGTGGCAGGCTGGTGGGTATCCCTTGGACACCTTTTAGCCTCCTTGATTAGCCATTTGTTCAAAGGAATCGATCTTTTGGTGGCAAGTTTATTGCTGGTGGCCTGGGGGTAGCCGTGCTTGACCTCACGGCTCTGGAGTTACCCCTGTTCACGCCCCGGGCGCAATCCCTGGGACTTCCGACTGGCATCAGCCAGCTCAACCAGCAGCTGGCAACAGCTCCCCTCTGGGTGATCTGCGCCCCTGAGTACAACGGCAGTATCCCACCGGTGCTCACCAACGCCATAGCCTGGCTCTCGGTACAGGGCGACGACTTCCGATCTTTGTTCAATGGTCGCCCCGTGGTGTTTGCCACCCATTGCGGTGGTGGTGGGCACAACGTGCTCACGGCCCTGCGGCTGCAACTTTCCTACCTGGACGCCCAAGTGGTGGGTCGCCAAACAGCCAACTGGTGAGCAACAGCAAGGCAGC
>Ga0114960_10003942_pt1 | contig 11220 bp, 9 predicted proteins | sample C_130625_MF_Meta_FD_92637 | JGI IMG/M metagenome (GOLD analysis project Ga0114960, IMG submission 92637) | Freshwater microbial communities from Lake Croche, Canada to study carbon cycling - C_130625_MF_MetaG | ecosystem: Environmental > Aquatic > Freshwater > Lake | place: Lake Croche, Canada...
ACAGTCTTGGTGAAATGGCACTTTATTACAGCTTGTCCGATGTGGCCTTGCTTGGCGGCAGCTTTGAAAAACTGGGTGGCCAAAATTTAATTGAAGCGGCGTCCTGTGCTTGCCCCGTTGTCATGGGGCCGAATACCTTTAATTTTGCAGAGGCCTCACAGGCCGCCGAATTGGCAGGTGCGGCTCAGCGTGCAACTGACATGAAAGAAGCTGTGCGATTGGCTGTAGAGACAGTGCAGAGTCAGCAGCTGCAACAGACCAGGGCTCACCATGCGGCTCAATTTGCACAGCAACATGGCGGTGCCACTCAGCGCACTGTGTTGGCAGTGCAAGCGTGGCTGAATTCAATCAGAGATTGAATTTAAAAAACCTCAAGGATTTAAAAGTGCATTGATTGAAGCCAAATCGGCTTCAGTCAGCGTGCCAGCTGCTTGACGCAGTTTGAGCTGACCTAACAAAACATCGTAACGCGCTTTGGCCAAATCACGTTTGGTCTGGAACAGTTGGCTTTGGCTGTTAAGCACATCAATGTTGATGCGCACACCCACCTGATAGCCCAACTTGTTGGCATCTAGAGCGCTTTGGCTTGAATCTTCAGCGGCTTTCAGCGCATTGACCTGTCCAATACCAGAGAGCAATCCGAAAAAGGCCGTGCGTGTTGCCTGAGCGACGCTGCGTTCAGCCGCATCAAGGTCGGCACGTGCTTTCTCTTCTAGTGCAACAGTTTCTTTGATTCTGTTTTGTGTAGAAAATCCAGCGAACAAGGGCATGTTGAAGGCCAAAGTGACGCTGTTGGTGTTGGCATCAATTTGCGATGAGTTGATGCCCTTGCCATTTTTGTAGCGCGTCGGTGTGTAGCCAGCGATCAAGTCCAAAGTAGGTTTGTGGCCAGCTTCGGCTTTCGCAATTTCCAATTTGGCAATGTCCAATGCTGCCCGGCTTTGAATCACACTAGGATTGAATTCGCTTGATTGCTGAACCCACTCATCAATAGATTGTGCGGCGGGTGCCGTGAGCTTGGCATTGTTTGCAAGAGATCTGGGCTCGATGTTGTTCAGGCCGACCAATTGGTTCAAGGCCAAACGCTTGATGCGCAAATCATTGTCTGCTGCAATTTCTTGTGCCAAAACCAAGTCATACCTTGCTTGCGCTTCACGCGTGTCGGTGATGGTGGAGGTGCCCACTTCGAAGTTGCGTTTGGCCGCAGCCAGTTGCTCTGCAACAGCCACTTTTTGGGCTTTCACAAAGTCCAAACTTTCACGTGAAATGAGAACCTCAAAGTAGGCTTGGCTCAGTCGAACCATCAAGTCTTGTTCTGCGGCTTTCAGTTGAACGCTGGCCAAATCCAATTGTCGCTGGCCTTGCTGATAGGTCGCAATGTTTGCAGGACGATAAAGCGGTTGAGAGGCACTTAGCGTAGCAGTCTTACTTTGCGCGATCACTGTTTGAGCCGCTGCAATCAATTCCACATCGGTTTTATTGACGTTGGCTGTTAAGCCCATGGTCGGCAGCAGAGCAGCCTTGGCTTGATCGGCCTTGGATACGTTGGCGGTGTATTGAGATTGTGCGCCCTTGAAAGTGGCATCGAAGCCCCGGGCTGTATCAAACAGAGACATCAAGTTCTGTGCATGAGCTGAACCTGCAAATGCGGCTGAAATGGCCAAGGTGATTGGGAGAAAGCGCAAATTCATAAATATCTTTCGTCGTATTTGCAGGTAGGAAGAGTTTTTATTCAATACACAGGGATGCTGGCATCGACTTGGCTGGACCATGCATTGATGCCACCACTGATGTTGGTGACGTTTTCAAAGCCATGGTGTTCTAAAAATGAGGCCACCTGCATGCTTCGGCCGCCATGGTGGCACAGGCATGCAATGGCCCTTTGCTTATCGAGATCATGGAGGCGTTCTGGCACGGTCTGCATGGGCATGATTTGAACTTCACAGCCTGCCGGAGCAATGCTTGCCAGTTGGCATTCCCATGTTTCACGGACATCCAAAATCAAGGGCTGCCCTTGACCAGAGGACTGAGTGATCCATTCGCTAAATTGGGCGGGGCTAACTTGTTGCATAAATGAGGCAATGTTTTAAAAGGAAAAACGCTTGTGTTCAGGAAAGCCTTGCAGGCGAGGGGCAAGGGTGTCCCAAGGTTCCGAAGTTTGCCATTGTTGCTTGGCTGTGCGAGTGATGACGCTTGCGCGCATTACAGGGTCCTCGCCCACCACGGCCAACAAACGGCCGCCAATGCTGAGTTGATTGAGTAAAACTTGTGGAACCTCTGGCACAGAACCGCTGAGCATGATGACATCAAATGGGCCATCGGCAGGAGCGCCTTGGCAGCCATCGGCTTGGCGAACCTCTGCATTGTGAATGCCAGCAGCTTGCAGGTTGCTACGGGCTTGTTGGGCCAGGGCTGGGTCCAATTCAAAGCTTAAAACGCTGGCCGCTTGATGCGCCAACAAAGCCGCCATGTAGCCTGATCCAGTGCCAATTTCCATCACTTTGTCAGTGTGTTTGACAGCGGCATTTTGCAAAAAACGGGCTTCTACACGCGGAGCCAACATGACTTGTCCGGCTTCGCCGTCTGTTTGCAAAGGAATTTCCATGTCGACAAAGGCCAAAGCTTTGTGCGCCATGGGCGCAAAGTTCTCACGCTTAACCTCTGTCAGCAATGAAAGCACTTGTCCGTCCAAGACTTCCCAAGGACGAATTTGTTGTTCAATCATGTTGAAACGGGCTATGTCATTGTTCACGGCTACTCCAGGGGGTATCTAATTCTGACTCATCACATTTTAGCTTCTATGGAAGCTTTGGAATTTGATTTTTGCTTGCCCGACCAAAGCCTTTTCAAAAATTCACTCAAATCGTCCATGTAGCAATAAACCACTGGGACCACCACAAGAGTAAGTAAAGACGATGTCATGACACCCCCAATCACGGCCTGGCCCATAGGGGCCCGTTGTTCTGAGCCCTCTGTGAGGGCAAATGCCAGCGGAATCATGCCAAAAATCATGGCCAAGGTGGTCATCAAAATGGGACGGAGTCTGACTTTGGCAGCCATCAAAAGGGCCTCGTGTCTCGTTAATCCCGCGATAGGCTGCCCTGTGTCCGATATGCTGCCTTCACGGGCTCTGATTGCAAAGTCGACCAACAAAATGGCGTTTTTGGTGACCAAACCCATCAGCATGACCACGCCAATGGCAGAGAACATAGAAAGCGAAGATCTGAAAGCCATGAGCGCGAGGACGACGCCAATCAAAGTGAGTGGCAAGGCTGTCATCAGTGCAAGAGGTTGCAAGAAGCTCTTGAATTGACTGGCCAAAATCATGTAAATGAAGATCACAGCCATGATCAATGCGGTGATGGCATATTGAAATGACTCGTTCATGCTCTTGGTGGAGCCACCAAATTGATACCGGTAACCTGGAGGCCAAGAGACGGTTTCCAAAATTTTCCGAATGTCATTTGAGATTTCACCCGCTGATCTTCTTGATGCATTGGCATTGATAGAGACTTCTCGCATCAAATCTCGGCGGTTGATTTGATTAGAACCTGTGGTTTCTTGCACTTGCGCAATTTGTCCTAAGCGAACTGTGCGTGAAGTGCCGTCGAGCGCTGGCAAGCTAAAGGGAAGACGTTCTAAATCTTGTGGGCTGTTTCGGTATTCAGGAGACAGGCGCACATTGACATCGTAGGTCTGGTCGTCTGGCGCGCGCCAATTGCCCACAGTTTGTCCGGCCACCAAGGTTCGAAGTGCGCCCGAGATGGGTGCTGTGCTTAAGCCTAGATCGGAGGCAGATTCGCGCAAAATTTTGATCGCAATGGACGGCTTGTTGGGTTTGACACTGGAATCTAAATCGACCAGCCCGGGGATGTTTCGAATTTTTTCCATGATCTGCAAGGACAGTCGCTCAAGTTCACGCTGATCGGCACCTTGAAGTGAAAATTCGATTTGTTTGTTGCCGCCCACAGAATCTAAAGTGCCGACGTGGGTGACAGTGATACCTGCTACTTTGGTAAGTCGCTCCCGCAGCAAAGATGCGATGTCTTCCACGCTTCTTTGGCGTGATTTTCGATCCACCAAACGAATGTAAATGCTGGCGTTGTTTTTGCCTTGGGCACTGGGCGTGTTCATGCCCGTGAGGGTGTATTGAACTTCTGGAAATTCACGCACAATTTTTTCAACTTGTTTGGCTTTGAGTGCGGTGCTTTCAAGCGAAGTGCCCACTGGCGTTTGAAATGAAAGGGTAGTTTCTGAGTAGTCACCTTTGGGCACAAATTCAGTGCCTAAGAGGGGCACCATTAAAACACTTGCAATGAAAATGACCAATGCAGCAAACAGGGTGGTGCGCTTGTGGTCTAGGGCCCAAGCCAACATGCCTTGGTACTTGTCAGCCATGTGATCGGTTTGAATTTCAAACCAATGCGTCACACGTCCCACCGTTTTATCGTAAAAATTGGCAGGCTTTGGGCTTCCACCGTGATGGAGGATGCTGGGGTCGTGCCAAACACTCGACAGCATGGGGTCGAGTGTGAAACTGACAAACATTGAGATGAGCACGGCTGCCACAATGGTGATACCAAACTCGTGGAAGAACTTGCCAATGATGCCTTCCATAAAACCAATGGGCAAGAAGACAGCCACAATAGACAGCGTGGTTGCCAAAACAGCAAGACCAATTTCTTGCGTACCTATCATGGCTGCATCGTAGGCATTTTTCCCCATCTGCACATGTCTCACAATGTTCTCTCGAACCACAATGGCGTCATCGATGAGCAAACCTACACACAAAGACAAAGCCATCAAAGTGATCATGTTGACGGTGAAGCCGAACATGCTCATGAACCAAAAAGTACCAATCAGCGAAATGGGTAGCGTCAAGCCAGTGATGACTGTTGAGCGCCATGAGTTCAAAAACAAAAATACAATGAGAATGGTGAGAAGTGCGCCCTCAATCAGGGTTCTGCGAACGTTGTCCACCGCGACGCGAATTTGACGAGAGCCATCAGAGACAGGTTCAAGGCGAATGCCAGTGGGTATTTGTTTGCGCAGTTCTTTCAGGGTGGTCAATAACCCGTCAACCACTTCGATGGTGTTGGCGTCCTGTGATTTTTGAACAGTCAGAACCAATGTTCTGTCACCGTTGTAAAGCGCCATATTTTCAATTTCTTGCGCACCATCATTGACATTGGCCACTTGCGATAAACGGATAGGTGTGGTGCCTTTGCGAGCCACAATGATGTTGGCAAAATCTTCCGGTCTTTTAACTCGGGATTGAACTTGAATCACACGCTCCTGCGTAAAAGATCGCAATGCCCCAACAGGTAAATCTTGATTTTCATTGCGAACTGCAGCGGCAATTTGATCTGCCGACACGCCCAGAGCCTCCATGGCATCGGGCCGCAGATAAATGTTGATTTCTCTTCGGCTGCCACCCAATACATTGACAGCCCCCACCCCACGAACGTTCTCCAAACGCTTCTTGATGACTTGTTCAGAATAGTTGGTGAGCTCAACCAGGCTGGTGCGCTGGGTGTCATTTTGAGCATCGGGAAAAACCGCTAATGACCAAATAGCTTTGCTGGTAGGGTCAAATCGAATGACGCGAGGCTCTTTGACCTCATCGCGCAAAGTTGCGCGAATGCCGGCTACTTTTTCACGCACATCGTCGGCCGCTTTTCGGCCATCCATGTTGAGTTGAAACTCAATCACGACCACAGATTGATTTTCATAGCTGCGTGAGGTCAGGGCATTGATTCCTGCAATGGCATTCACGCCTTCTTCAATTTTTTTAGAAACTTCACTCTCAACAATTTCGGGCGATGCGCCTGGATATTCAGTCAGAACCACCACCACAGGAAAGTCGATGTTTGGAAATTGATCGACCTTCAATCGCTGAAACGCAAACAAGCCCATCACCACAAAGGCGAGCATGATCATGGTCGCGAAGACCGGATTCTTGAGACTGACTTTGGTAAACCACATGGACTAGGCTTATGGCTTTGTGGCTAGATTGGAAGTCGAGGTTTGGGGAGGTCGCGTCAACAGCGTGCCATCTCTGACGGCGCCAGCGCTGGGTGCCAGCAGTTGCGCACCTTCTTCGATTTCTTTCAAGGCCATTACAGCTTTGCCATTGACTTCACCTTTTGCGCCAAGTTCTACTTGCATGTGCATCACTTTGCCATCGCGAATGGTTTGTACATAGGGTTTGGCTTTGTCAGATCGCACACTTTCAAGTGGGACGACAATGGCTTGAACTTTTTGGGTGCCTAGACTTCCTTGAACGAATACACCTTGGCGTAGCAGGGGATGAGACTGCAATCCCAAATAAATCAAAACGCTGCGGCTTCCTGTTTGTGTGCTTGGGTTGATTCTCAAAACTTTGGCTGAGACTTCTTCGGTTGTTCCCTCAACATTCAGTTTGGCAATCTGTCCAAGTTTCACATTCATGGCTTCCGCGGTAGTCAGGGTTGCTTCAAGTTCTAGTTGCGACAGATCAACGATTTCAATGATGCGTGCTTCGGGGGCGACACGTTCTCCTGGTTGGGAAAACCGTTGGCTGACAAAGCCACTCAAGGGTGCTTTTAAAACGCTGTCATCCAGTGCCTTGGTCGCCACATCTAGAGCCGATAGAGCCGCTTGAAAAGTAGCCTTGGCACCATTCAGATTGGCAATCGACGTATCCAAGGCTGTTTTGGAGATAAAGCCTTGATTGACCAGCGCATTGTTGTTGTCAAACTGTCTTTGAGCAACTTCAACTTGTGCGCGTGCAGCTTCTGCTTGCTGCTGATTTTGGCTTTGTCGCGCTAGGTATTCGGTGCTGTCGACCCGGGCCACAATTTGTCCGGCTTTCACAGCATCACCCTCGCGAGCCTCTAAAAACACCAATTCACCTGCAACGCGTGCTTTCACCATGGCGCTGCGAACGGCCTTGAGCGTGCCTGAAACTGGCAAGCCTTGGGTCATGGTCATTTTTTGAGCAATCGCAATGTCGCCATCTGCCAACTCGATGCTCAGAGGGCCCTTGCTTTGAAGGGTGGCGCTATCTGTTGAGCGCTTGCCTATCCAGCCTTTTTGAAAGCCTACAGTGATGAAGCCTGCTAACGCAATGAATGCGATGCCAAGGGTCAGTTTTTTTGAAATCAACATGCTTAGTTTGAATGAGAGAGTCCACGCAAAAGGAGGTCGGCATGCTGTGCTATGAAATTTTCAGGGTTTGTTTCTTGGGAACCAGAAATACAAATGGCGTTGGCGTGTTTGGACATGACGAGAAACAGCATGGGTGCAATCACCACCATGGTGGTGTGTTCTGTGTTGAAGTTGAGAAACTCGCCCGTTGCCCGTCCTCGCTCAAGAATGTCCTTGAGCATTCGCGTTGCGGGGTCAATGACCTCTTCTTGGTAGAAGGCAGCCAAGTCAGGGAAGTGATTCCCTTCACTGATGATCAGTTTGGTAATGCCAGAGGCCTTGGTAGAGCCATATCTGCGCCACCACTCAAGCATCAATGTTTTGAGAAGCTCTGCGCTGCTGCCTTTGAAGTTGGCAACTTCCAAGGCACCTTCAGTGACTGTTTTCACCACATTTTCGCGAACCACTGCTTTGAACAACTCTTCTTTGCTGGGGAAGTACAAAAACAGGGTTCCCTTAGACACCCCCGCTTTGGCTGCAACTTCCTCTGACTTGGTCGCAGCAAAGCCTTTTTCAACAAATAAATCGAGCGCTGCTTCCAGCAACTCGCCTGGGCGTTGCTGTTTGCGGCGTTCTCTTTTGGGTGTGAGGAGGGATTCAGACACGTTTAATGACTCGTTGGTTAGTAATGTAAGTCGAGGTCTAAGGAGAGTCAAGCTGTACTGATGAGTCTGCCGAAAAAAAAGACCGCACGAGCGGTCTTTTCCAGTCGGTGAGGTGAAAGCAATGCTTAATAAAAAGCCTGCAAACCGGTCTGTGCGCGACCTAGGATCAGGGCATGCACATCGTGCGTGCCTTCATAGGTGTTGACAGTTTCCAAATTGATCATGTGGCGGATGACATGGTATTCATCGTGAATACCATTGCCACCGTGCATGTCACGCGCCATGCGGGCCACGTCCAGGGCCTTGCCACAACTGTTGCGCTTGATCAGGCTGATCATTTCTGGCACAGCTTGGCCTTCGTCCATGAGACGCCCTACGCGCAAGCAGCCTTGTAAACCCAAAGAGATTTCGGTTTGCATGTCGGCCAATTTTTTTTGAATCAATTGGTTTTGAGCCAGAGGGCGACCAAATTGCACGCGATCAAGGGTGTATTGGCGAGCACGGTGCCAGCAGTCTTCAGCAGCGCCCAAAGCGCCCCAAGAGATGCCATAACGCGCTTTGTTCAAGCAACCGAAGGGCCCCTTCAAACCAGACACGTTGGGCAACATGTTGGCTTCAGGCACAAACACATCGTCCATGACAATTTCGCCTGTGATGCTGGCGCGCAAGCTCATCTTGCCTTTAATCTTGGGCGCTGTCAGGCCTTTCATGCCTTTTTCCAGAATGAAACCGCGAATGGCGGATTGGCCATCGCCTTCGCTATCCAGTTTGGCCCAGACCACAAACACATCTGCAATGGGTGCATTGGTGATCCACATTTTGGCGCCCTTCATGATGAAGCCACCGTCCACAGGTTTGGCGCGTGTGATCATGCTGGCAGGGTCGGATCCATGGTTGGGCTCTGTGAGACCAAAACAACCCACCCATTCGCCTGTGGCCAATTTAGGCAAGTATTTTTGGCGTTGTGCTTCTGAGCCATATTCGTGGATGGGGAACATGACCAAGGAGCTTTGTACGCTCATGGCACTGCGGTAGCCGCTGTCGACGCGTTCAACTTCGCGCGCCACCAAACCATAGCTGACGTAGTTCAAGCCTGCGCATCCATAGCCATCAATGGTGGAGCCCAAAAAGCCCATGTTGCCAAATTCGTTCATGATGTCACGGTCGAATTTTTCATGGCGTGCCGCCATCAGCACGCGAGTCTGCAATTTTTCTTGGCAGAAATCATGGGCGGCATCGACGATGGCTCTCTCGTCATCGCTCAATTGTGCGTTGAGCAGAAATGGGTCTTGCCACTGAAAAGAAGCCTTCATGATTTAAATCCGTCAACATCAAAGATAATGTATTTTAACGCGATGCGAAATGTTTCATGAAGCTGTTCCATCATTAAACCTTCTGAACCAATGACAAGTGCCTGCTTGTGGCGGGGTTTTTCAGCAAGGTGGCCAGATTCTGGGTCAAAATAGACCTATGCAAATACCATCTCACGCTGAAACTTTGGTCCTCGGGGGAGGCTGCTTCTGGTGCACTGAAGCTGTCTTTGTCCAAGTCAAAGGTGTCTTGGACGTTGAATCGGGCTATTGCAATGGCCAAAGTCGCAATCCAACGTATGAGCAAGTCTGCTCGGGCCAAACGGGCCACAACGAGGTGGTTCGACTTGTCTACGACCCCCAAATTATCAGCACCAGGGTCTTGCTGGAAATTTTCTTTGTGATCCACGACCCCACCACCTTGAACCGCCAAGGCAATGACCGCGGCACACAATACCGAAGCGGCATCTACTTTACAAAGCCAGAGCAGGCCGAGGTGGTCAAGGCCATCATGGCCGAAATCGAGACAGATCAGATTTTTCAATCGCCACTTGTGACAGAAGTCCTGAATTTGGACAACTACTCTGCTGCCGAGGACTATCACCAAGACTTCTTCGAGCGCAATCCAACCCAAGGCTATTGCATGGCAGTGGCCGCGCCCAAAGTTTGGAAGTTTAAGAAAACCTTTTCTGAATGGATGAAGACGGCGTGAAAATTCACGCCAAACTGCGATGGTTTTTGCAAGCACTGTTGATCAGTGCTGTGATGCTTGCGCCAGCTTGGGGGCAAATTCACAAAACCATTCACGGCTTCAATTTGAATGTTGATTCTGAACAAAGCCTTTTCAGTGAACACGCACAGGGCTCTGTTGTTTGTCAGGCGCTAGATCATTTGGGCTCTGGCGATACAGCGCAATCGTTTGAATTTCAACTGCCTTCCATTGAGCCTGAAACCGATCTGAAATGGTTTTCAATCGCATCACGAGCCCAAACGCTCGCACATTCTTTTTCGGCACGCGCACCACCTGCTTTTCTTTGATGAATGTTAGACCTCGCTTGGCCTTTGGCACAAGCGTCTTTTCGTTTTCAAAGGACAGTCATGTTTCAATTTTCTTCATTGAAAGGAGCTTCTTTAGTTCCTAAAGGTATTTTCTATGGCTTGCCTGCAAGCGCTGTCTTGTTGGTCGTCAATGTTGGTTTCACTTATAGCGCTGTGGCGCAGTCTGTTCAAGAAGTGGTGATTACCGGTAATCCCTTGTCCAAAATTCAAAATGCCAACAATGTCAGCAGTTTGTCGGGCATGGCACTGACGCAACAAGGGCAAAGTACTTTGGGCGAAACATTGAACAATTTGCCTGGCGTCAGCAGTACCTACTTCGGGCCGAACGCCAGCCGTCCTATTGTTCGCGGCTTAGACGGCGATCGAATCAGGGTGCTGAGCAACAGCGGTGGCAGCATGGATGTTTCATCGCTCAGTTATGACCATGCTGTGCCCATGGATGTGCTCAGCACAGAACGCATTGAAGTCTTGCGAGGGCCGGCGTCTTTGCAATACGGTGGTAGTGCAATTGGCGGCGTTGTCAACATCATCGACAACCGCATTCCTCGCAAGCCTATGGACGGTGTGCTGGGGAAGGCACAGTTGCAAGCGGCAACCGGCAACAATGAACGCAGCAAGGGCGCATTGCTAGAAGCGGGTCAAGGCAATTGGGTTTTTCATGCAGATGCATTTGATCGACAAACTGGCGATGTGAAAGTGCCGAAAGCATTGGCTTGTTCAAAGCCAGGATCTCCAGCAATTTCAAATCGCATGTGCAATTCAGCCAGCGCCTCTGAGGGGGGTGCAGTGGGTGCCAGTGTTTTCATGGAGCAAGGCTATTTGGGCCTTTCCATGAACAGCTACCTTAGCCAATATGGCACCGTGGCAGAAGACCAAGTCAGCATTGGCATGAAGTCTGAGCGCGTAGCATTGGAAGGTGAATGGCGTCCTAATTCTGTCCTTTTTCAGAATCTGAATTTCCAGGCCAGTCAAACCAAATACAAACACACAGAGTTTGATGCGGGACAAGCTGGAACAGTCTTTGCCAATCAAGGTCATGACATTCGTGTGCAGGCACG
>Ga0114960_10003943_pt1 | contig 11219 bp, 8 predicted proteins | sample C_130625_MF_Meta_FD_92637 | JGI IMG/M metagenome (GOLD analysis project Ga0114960, IMG submission 92637) | Freshwater microbial communities from Lake Croche, Canada to study carbon cycling - C_130625_MF_MetaG | ecosystem: Environmental > Aquatic > Freshwater > Lake | place: Lake Croche, Canada...
AAGGCATCATTCGATGTTGAGGAAAACTGAATGGCATCATTCGATGTTGAGGAAAACTAAAAGGCATCATTCGATGTTGAGGAAAACTGAATGGCATCAAATTTCATGAATAAAAAGTACACTTAATGCAATTGCACAATTTTAATTCCGGCCCCGCTATATTACCAAAAGAGGTACTTGATGAAGCAGCCAAAGCCCTCCACAATTTTAACAACACTGGTTTATCTATTTTAGAAATTGGGCATCGCACCAACTCTTTTATGGGAGTGGTGGAGGAGGCAAAGCAAATTGTAAAAAGATTAATGGATATTGGGGATGCGTATGAGGTACTCTTTTTACAAGGGGGCGCCACCATGCAATTTATGCAAGTACCTATGAATTTATTGGATGAAAATGGGTTAGCCGCCATTTGTGACAATGGTGTTTGGGGAAACAAAGCGGTAAAGGAAGCAAAAATATTTGGACCTGTTGCAGTTGTTTCAGATAGTTCAGATAAAAAGCATAGCTACATTCCAAAAAATTTTCAACTACCCGAAGGAACAACTTATTTACACATTACAACCAACAATACTGTAGAGGGAACCCAATGGCATCAATATCCACAGGTGCAAGTACCACTTGTTGGTGACATGAGTTCAGATATATTTAGTCGTCAGATTGATTTTAAAAAGTTTGATTTGATCTATGCAGGAGCTCAAAAAAATATGGGTGCTGCAGGTGTTACCTTGGTCGTGTTGAAAAAATCGATACTTGGAAAATTGAATAGAAAAATTCCTGCCATATTAGACTACCAAAAACATATTGAGGCAGGCTCTTTGTTAAATACACCTCCCGTTTTTTCAATTTATGTTAGTTTGCTAACCTTAAGGTGGATAGAGCAGCAAGGTGGATTGGCAGCAATGGAAAAGCGCAACCAACAAAAAGCTACATTATTATACGATACCATTGATGCACATCCATTATTTAATTGCCCAATTGCCAAAGAAGACCGAAGTATAATGAATGCAGTTTTCTTTTTAAATGACGTACAAAGAGAAGCTGATTTTTTAGCATTGTGCAAACAAAAAGGAATGATTGGTGTTAAAGGATATCGAACGATAGGAGGCATAAGAGTGAGTATGTACAATGCATTGCCATTTTCAAGTGTTCAAATTTTTTGCGATGTAATGAATGAATTTGTGTAATACTTTTATTAAAAAAGCGCGGTAACAAAAAATTTATTTTACAAAAATTAGAACGATATTTGCGTTCATGGCAAAAATAAAACCCTTTGAGGCACTTCGCCCACAGCCGCAATTAGCTAAGCAGGTGGCGAGTAAACCATACGATGTTTTGAGCAGTGCTGAAGCAAAAATTGAAGCAGAAGGAAATGAATATTCTTTTTTACACATCACAAAAAGTGAAATTGATTTACCCGAAACAGTGGATACACATGCTCAAGTTGTATATGATTTAGCACTTGAAAATTTGAATGCTTTTGTTCAAAGAACTGTATTGTTTAAAGAATCAAAACCTTGTTACTATATCTATCAATTAATCATGGAAGGAAGGGCACAAACTGGATTGGTTTGTGTAAGTAGCATTGATGATTATAATAATGACATCATCAAAAAACATGAATTTACAAGGCCTGAAAAAGAGTTAGATAGAATTAACCATATTAAAACAACCCATGCGCAGACAGGCAATGTTTTTTTAGCCTACAGACAACAACCTGCAATTGATACAATCATTGATAAACACAAAACAACTAAAAATCCTGTGTACGACTTCATAGCAGAGGATGGCGTACAACATACAGTATGGGCAGTGAGTGATTCTACAACCATTCAACAAATCACTGACATCTTTGAAACGGAAGTTCCTTGTACTTACATTGCGGATGGACACCATCGTGCTGCATCGGCAGCCAAAGTAAATGTTGTATTAAGTGAGGAAAAGGTACATAGTTTGGATGTACAAGATAAACTAACCACTGGACCCGCTTATTTTTTAACGACTCTTTTCCCTTCCAATCAGTTGCATATCATGGATTACAACAGGGTGGTTAAGGATTTAAATGGCCACACAACCGCATCATTTTTAGAAGCCTTACAAACTGACTTTGACATAAAAATGCAAGAGGGGGCATTCAAACCTACTCATTTACATAGCTTTGGTATGTATTTAGCAGGAAAATGGTATGCGCTACAAGCTAAAAAGGGAACTTATGAGGATCAAGATCCAATTGGCGTGTTGGATGTGACCATTTTGTCAAACAATATCTTGGCAAAACATTTAGGCATTGTAGACCAAAGAACCGACAAGCGAATTGATTTTGTGGGGGGTATAAGGGGACTCAGTGAATTAACAAAAAGAGTAGATAGTGATGACATGCAAATTGCTTTTAGTTTGTTTCCAGTTACCATTGATCAACTTTTTGCGATTGCAGATGCTGGTGAAGTGATGCCACCCAAAAGCACTTGGTTTGAGCCCAAGTTGCGTGACGGGTTGCTTACACATCTCATTAAATAAGCTAAGGATTTCAATTTCTTTTTTTTCTGCATCTTTCTTTGTATTTTGTTACACAATTTTGCTTCGCCATGGAATGTAAACGTCTTTTTGATTGTATTGAACATCAATTACAACATTTCCCTAAAGTGGATATGTTGGCTGCTAAAGAAAATGGGGCATGGAGAAAATATTCAACAAGTGAAGTTGCTGAACAAGTAAATGCATTAAGTGCAGGATTACTTCAACTAGGATTGGCTGCCAATGACTTTACACCTGAGGGCAGTGATAAAATTGCAGTCATCAGCAACAATCGACCCGAATGGCTAATTGCCGATATGGCTGCGCAACAAATAGGGGTCATTTGGGTACCTGTTTATCCTACTACCAATCCATTAGAGTTGGTTTTTATTTTAAATGATGCTTCGGTACAATACATGTTTGCGAGCAACCAGGAATTGTATGATAAAGTAATGTCCATTAAAAAGCAAGTACCCTGTTTAAAAGAAGTGTATACATTTGATCACATTGAGGGCGCTAAACATTGGTCATTGCTGTTGAACAAAGAGACCTCATTTTTACAACAAGTAAATGACCTCAAAAAAACAATTCCTGTAGACCAAGTAGCAACTTTTATTTATACCTCAGGTACGACAGGCACCCCAAAGGGTGTTATGTTGACGCATAAAAATATTTATTTTAATTTGCAATCAGGGAAAGAAACATTTCCCTTCCCCGATGCACCAACACAGAAAGTGTTAAGTTTTTTACCGCTGAATCATATCTTTGAAAAAGTCGCTTCTTACATTTATTTATACAGTGGAATGGGCATTTATTATGCCGAGAGTTTAGATACCATTGCCGCTAATTTAACCGAAATAAAACCTGATGGATTCACAACTGTTCCAAGATTATTGGAAAAAGTTTTTGAAAAAATCATGTTAAAAGGGGAGGAATTAACGGGGCTTAAGCGCAAATTATTTTTTTGGTCAGTTAGCCTTGCTGAGCAATATGACAATTTAGTGCCAGGTTCTTGGTGGTACCAACAAAAGTTAGCAATTGCCAATAAATTAATTTTTAGCAAGTGGCGTGAAGCCTTAGGAAGTAATATTAAATTTATCGTAACAGGTGGGGCGGCTTGTCAAGTTAAGTTATTACGCATATTTAATGCTGCTCAAATCCCCGTATATGAAGGGTATGGTCCAACCGAAAATAGTCCGATTATTAGTATTAATTTAAGAACAAAACTAGGTACGAAATTTGGTACTGTGGGCGAAGTGATTAATGGGGTTCAATTAAAGATAGCATCCGACGGAGAAATATGTGTGGCAGGTCCAAGTGTGATGTTAGGATATTACAAACGTCCCGACTTAACTGCAGAAACGGTGGTGGATGGTTGGCTACATACGGGAGATATAGGAGAATTAGTGGAAGGCCGTTATTTAAAAATTACCGATCGAAAAAAAGAACTTTTTAAAACGAGCGGTGGTAAATATGTAGCTCCCCAGCCCATAGAAAACAAAATGAAAGAAAGTCCTTTTGTTGAACAAATTTTGTTAATTGGGGACAATCAAAAATTTGTGACTGCCTTGATCGTGCCTGGATTTTTAAAACTAAAGGAGTGGGCAAAACAAAATGGCATACAATATACCAGTAATGAAGCCATCATAAAGGAGCCAAAAGTGGTCGCTTTAATGCAAGAAATTGTGGATGAATTCAATCCTTTGTTTAACCAAGTGGAACAGGTGAAAAAATTTACATTGGTGCCTCGAGAATTTACCATTGACCAAGGCGAAATGACACCTAAACTTAGTATTAGAAGAAAAGCAGTTCTCTCCAATTTTGAAAAAGAGGTTGCACTCATGTACAAAAACTAGCGGGAAAGCAGTAAAAATTTTTCTTGGATGATGGTTTGTATGTCCTTGTGTTGAATTTTACTTTCCAACCAAGAAATAAAATCTAAATACATAAATGCCCTACGCTCAAATTTATTTTTTTCAAGTGTTTGTAGTTTATGCAACAAATTTTCAAAAGAAATTTCATTACCCGATTGAATCGCTGTTCTCAAAAAATTAAACAATACAAATTCTACGGCGCCTAAATTTTTCATTTTTGCCATAAAGCGATAAACTGATTTTGATAAGTAAGCCACCACTTCTCTGTTGCCCAATTCATAATGAGCAATCAAATGAAGCAATCGAGCATAACACTGTAAATCATCACGAAGGGTTACCCGCCAATTGATAATTTGTTGAAGGTAATCTATTGTTTTTGCAGCATCACCAGCCCCAAAGTATAAGCAAGCAATTTTATAATAAAAAACCAAAACCCGGTGGCTATCCATGTACATCTCAATTTCTTTTAGCTTTGCCTCCATGCTCGGAACCATCGCCAAACCTTGGCTAAACGTACCTTCTAGAAAATGCTGGTTAATTTTAGCGATGTATACATAAACAAAGGATTGAATTAAATTATTCTTGTTGTTAAGGACAATAGGGGTATCACTAAATTGTTCGAGCACTAAAATAGTTTCTTTAAACTTGTCTATATTTTTTAAGTTAAAGTGTGCATTGATTAAATTATGTAAGCCTTTAATATATTGAGCTGATTCTGTCCATTGCATATTTTCCGCTTTTTCAAAAAGCGATACCCATTTTTGAGCATATCTATAATGCATTAAAAAATCCTGTGTAATAAATCCGTACCAGCAATAACATTGATATAAATATAATTTTTCATAAAATCCATCCACATGTGACACTAGTTGTAAGATAGGATTTTGCATAAAGGCATCCAAGGTTTTTCGATCCTCTTCATTGCGTGCATGACCATGCTGAATGTACCAACTGTATAATTGCAAACTAAGGTTTGAAGTGGTTATAATTAAAGCCAATCGCTCATTTACTTCTTCAATTTCATCACTCAATTGTTTTGCACGGTCTTGCATGCTGCGGGTAATGTGCAAGGATTCAATTTTCTTTTCTAAAAACAGTACCTGCAATAAAAAAGTTACTTGGTTGTTTTGTTTGGTAAGCGTTTTTATTTTATCTAAAATGCGTAGGCTTTGCAAATAAAGACCTTTGTTGTACAAAATTTTTGCATGGTCCAACTGTTCGTGAATTTGTAGGTCAATATTTTCATTTTGCTTTACAATGCGCAAACTAGCCAAAATTTGATCGTATAAATGGGCTTTTAAATTCGATAACTGTTGTTTTTGAATGGTGTTGTTTTTGCGCAGTAATTCCTCCTCATCATAATCCTTCATTTTATCCAAAGCATCAAAAAGGTGCACAATTTTTAAGTCAGCGGAGGCCGAATTACGGGCAGCATACAATTTGAAATTGCGTTTTTCCCCCTTTTCCAAGGATTTTACCAAAATGAATAAGGCATCGGTGCTAAGGTTGGGCATCGTAACTGTTTTTGATTCAAACTATTGATAATCAACTAGCTATTTAAAAAGTAATCGTCTTATACAGTGTAAAATAGGCATAAATATGATGTGAATTACTTGTTAATATGGGCTATTTTTATACAAAGATGGGCAAAGTGCCCGTTTTTTATCTATAAATGTTTGTAAATCAATAATATGAGCCAAAAAGTTTTCATTTTTGATACCACTTTAAGAGATGGGGAACAAGTGCCTGGATGTAAGTTAAATACCAAAGAAAAACTGGATCTTGCCGTAAAATTGGAGGCATTGGGGGTGGATATATTAGAAGCAGGTTTTCCTGTTTCAAGCCCAGGTGATTTTGAGTCGGTAAATCAAATTGCTAAGACTTTACAAAATACGGTGGTATGTGGTTTGTCGCGTGCCGTACAAAATGATATTGAGGTTGCAGCGGCAGCCTTAAAACCAGCCAAACGTTTTAGAATTCATACGGGCATCGGAACATCGGATTTGCATATCAAACATAAGTTCAATAGCAATCGAGAAGAAATTATTGAAAGGGCAATTAAGGCAGTAAGCTATGCCCGCAATTTTACTGATGATGTAGAGTTTTATGCCGAGGATGCGGGGCGTACCGATAACGAATATTTGGCCCGTGTGATTGAAGCAGTTGTAAAAGCCGGAGCCACTACCGTTAATATTCCAGACACAACAGGCTATTGTTTACCCCATCAATACCAGGAAAAAATGGCATATTTATACAACAATGTGCCTAATATCGATAAAGCTGTTTTGTCCTGCCACTGCCACAATGATTTGGGCTTGGCCACCGCCAATTCTATTGCCGGTGTGATTGGTGGAGCAAGACAAATTGAATGTACGATTAATGGGTTGGGTGAACGCGCAGGTAACACTGCATTAGAGGAAGTTGTCATGATTTTAAATCAACATAAGGATTTAGGATATTATACTGACATCAATCCAAAATTGTTGAACACCATCAGCCGCGAGGTTTCAGAGACCATGCGCATGATGGTACAACCTAATAAAGCTATAGTAGGTGCGAATGCTTTTTCACATTCATCAGGCATTCATCAGGATGGTTTCTTAAAGGAAGCGCAAACATATGAAATCATTAATCCAGCCGAAGTAGGTGCCGATGAAAGTAAAATTGTCTTAACAGCGCGTAGTGGTCGTAGTGCATTAGCACATCGATTCCATAAAATTGGATATCAATTTACAAGAAATGATATCGATGAATTATATCCATTATTTTTAGCGGTTGCTGATAAAAAGAAAGAAGTCGTAGAAGCTGATTTGAAAGCCTTAGCAATTGGGCATTTACAATAAAGACAATCGAATATTAATCGAACAAACATCGAATATTAATCGAACAAAAAGCGAACAATGGGAAAAACATTATTTGAAAAAATTTGGGATAAGCATGTAGTGAAACAAATTGAAGACGGGCCTTCAGTTGTTTACATCGACAAACATTTTATACATGAGGTAACAAGTCCTCAAGCATTTACAGGTATTGAAAAAAGAGGGGCTCAAATATTTAGACCAAAACAAATTGTAGCCACTGCCGATCATAATGTGCCTACCCTGCAGCAGGAGTTACCTATTAAAGACGCTTTATCAAAGTTTCAAGTTGATACTTTAATAGACAACTGTAAAAAACATGGTGTTGAATTATACGGATTAGGACATCAATACCAAGGTATCGTTCACGTAATAGGACCAGAATTGGGCATCACACAACCGGGCATGACCATTGTTTGTGGAGATAGCCATACATCTACACATGGTGCTTTTGGTAGCATTGCATTTGGGATTGGAACCAGTGAGGTAGAAATGGTTTTTGCATCACAATGTATCATGCAAAGCAAGCCAAAAGTAATGCGCATTAATATTGATGGGGAATTAAAAAACGGGGTGGTATCAAAAGATATTATATTATATATCATTGCTCAAATTTCTGCAAGTGGTGCAACGGGTTATTTTGTGGAGTATGCAGGTTCAGCGATTCGTGCATTAAGCATGGAAGCAAGAATGACCATTTGTAACATGAGTATCGAAATGGGTGCAAGAGGTGGAATGATTGCACCTGACCAAACCACCTTCGATTATATCAAGGGTCGTTTGTTTGCGCCAAAAGGTGCAGACTGGGATAAAAAATTAGCTGCATGGTCAGCATTATATACCGATGAAGATGCCAAGTTTGATGTTGAAATAAATATTAAAGCCGAAGACATTGACCCCATGATTACTTATGGAACCAACCCAGGTATGGGTTTATCCGTAAGAGGTACATTGCCAACTATTGAAAGCTTTACCGACCCTACTGAAAAACAGAATTACGAAAAAGCTTTGGCGTATATGGGCCTTACTGCTGGTCAAAGTTTATTAGGTATGCCTGTTCAAAATGTATTTATTGGTTCTTGTACCAATTCAAGAATTGAAGATTTTCGTTTAGTGGCAAGTATTATAAAAGGAAAACAAAAAGATCCTAATATTAAAACTTTAATTGTACCAGGATCTCAGGAAGTAGCTAAACAAATTAAAGCGGAAGGCTTGGATAAAATATTTGCTGCCGCAGGTGTGGAAATTAGACAAGCGGGATGTAGTGCTTGTTTAGGAATGAATGAAGATAAAATTCCAGCAGGTGAATATTGTATTAGTACTAGTAATAGAAACTTTGAAGGACGTCAAGGTGCCGGTGCAAGAACATTACTAGCAAGTCCATTAACTGCAGCAGCTGCCTTGTTAACAGGAAAAATTACTGACATCAGAGATATTTTAAATTAAGACGCTAATTAAATAATATTATGCAATCATTACAAAAAATAACAAGCAAGTTTATTCCACTTCGAATTGAGAATGTGGACACGGATCAAATTATACCTGCACGTTTTTTAAAGGCAACCACTAAGGATGGTTTTGGAAAAAATTTATTCAGAGACTGGCGTTATGAAAATGATGATGAAACAAAACCTAAAGCTGATTTTGTATTAAATCAAAAACAATATAGTGGTGAAATATTAGTGGCTGCTAAAAACTTTGGTTGTGGATCATCACGCGAGCATGCAGCATGGAGTATTCAGGATTATGGGTTCAAAGTAGTGGTGTCTAGTTTTTTTGCAGACATCTTTAAAAACAATGCTTTAAACAATGGTGTGTTACCTGTTACCGTTTCAGATAATTTTTTACAACAAATATTTGCACAAGGTGCTGAAGACACTTTAACAGTGGACTTGGATCAACAAACTATTACCATTGATGCCACAGGTGATCAAGAAACATTTGAAATTAATTCTTATAAAAAAACATGTTTGTTAAATGGCTATGATGATATCGATTATTTATTAAACTTGAAACCTGAAATAGAAGCTTACGAAAAAGCAAATCAATAGAAACAAAATTAAAGTACAGTTAAGCTACAATACAAATAGCTAGCGTGAAAAAAATATAGCAATATGAAAAAGAAAATAGCAGTCATTTTAGGTGATGGAATTGGACCAGAAGTTACTAAGCAGTCCATCAAAGTAATAGATACCATTGCAAAATATTACAATCATGAGTTTACTTATGAGCATGCTTTAATGGGCGCTTGTGCCATTGATGCAACGGGTAATCCTTTGCCCGATGAAACCTTAACGATTTGTAAACAAAGTGATGCCATTTTATTTGGTGCCATTGGAGATCCAAAATATGATAATGATCCTACTGCAAAAGTAAGACCTGAGCAAGGCTTGTTAAAATTGAGAAAAGAATTACAGTTATTTGCAAATATTCGTCCAGTCACTACCTATAAAGCTTTGCAACATTTAACACCTTTAAAACCGAAGTATTTAGAAAATGTTGATTTTGTAATTTATAGAGAATTAACTGGTGGTATTTATTTTGGCGCGAAAAGTTTAAGTGAAGACGGAACCGTTGCTAAAGACGATTGTTCTTATTCGGTAATGGAAATACAACGTATAGCACATTTAGCATTTAAGCATGCACAAAATAGAAGAAAAAGATTAACACTCATTGACAAAGCCAATGTATTAGAAACATCAAGGTTATGGAGAAAAGTGATCCAATCGGTGGCACAAGAATATAAAAATGTAGTTGTTGATTTTTTATTTGTAGACAATGCAGCCATGCAAATTATTTTAAACCCTGCCCAGTTTGATGTGATTCTCACAGAGAATTTATTTGGCGACATCTTGAGTGATGAAGCTTCGGTATTAGCTGGTTCATTGGGATTATTACCTTCTGCTTCAGTTGGAAACTCAGTGGCTTTATTTGAACCGATTCATGGATCCTATCCACAGGCAAAAGGAAAAGACATTGCTAATCCATTAGGATCTATTTTATCCGCAGCCATGATGATGGAACATTTTGGTTTAGCCAAGGAAGGGATCATTGTTAAAGAGGCAGCTGCTTGGTGTTTGAATAATGGGTTTGTTACCAAAGACATTGATCCCATCAATAGCTATACAACAACGGCCATTGGTGATTTGATTTGTGAATTTATTGAGCGCCATGCAAAAGGCGAAACACATCCCATTCATGAACGTTTGCATAAGTCAACCATTATCTAATTATTGAATTAAAATCGTCTTCATTAAAAGACAAAAAATAGTATGGAATTAAATAAATATTCAAAAACCATCACCCTCGATCCTACGCAGCCAGCCGCCCAAGCTATGTTTTATGGCATTGGTTTAACAGACGCTGATTTGCACAAAGCGCAGGTAGGTGTTGTGAGCATGGGTTATGATGGTAATACGTGTAATATGCATTTGAATGCTTTAGCCGATCAGGTGAAACAAAGTGTATGGGCACAGGACTTGGTGGGCTTAACATTTCATACCATTGGGGTGAGTGATGGCATGAGTAACGGCACCGATGGTATGCGTTATTCCTTGGTGAGTCGTGATGTTATTGCAGATAGTATTGAAACAGTTTGTGGGGCACAATATTATGATGCTTTGATTACCGTTCCAGGATGTGATAAAAACATGCCAGGCTCTTTAATTGCGATGGGTCGTTTAAATCGCCCGTCTTTAATGTTATACGGAGGCACGATTGCGCCGGGACATTATAAAGGACAGGACTTGAATATTGTGTCTGCTTTTGAAGCCTTGGGCCAAAAAATGGCAGGACAATTGGACGAAGCTGATTTTAAAGGAATCGTACAACACGCTTGTCCGGGTGCGGGTGCCTGTGGCGGCATGTATACAGCTAATACTATGGCATCCGCTATTGAGGCATTGGGAATGAGCTTGCCTTATTCATCAAGCAATCCAGCCTTAAGTGCAGAGAAACAACAAGAGTGTAAGGATGC
>Ga0114960_10003952_pt1 | contig 11208 bp, 11 predicted proteins | sample C_130625_MF_Meta_FD_92637 | JGI IMG/M metagenome (GOLD analysis project Ga0114960, IMG submission 92637) | Freshwater microbial communities from Lake Croche, Canada to study carbon cycling - C_130625_MF_MetaG | ecosystem: Environmental > Aquatic > Freshwater > Lake | place: Lake Croche, Canada...
CATGCCTCGAATGTCAAGCTTTGCGTAACCATCCACTGATTCGCCTCGAATTCCGATACATGTTAAGCCATTAATGTCTGCTGTTGGATTCTCGAATGCTTCGTAGTCTGTATTTGAAATTTTATGTATGACCGCTTTATACACTCTTGCCACGCTGATTCGACCAGATCCGCGATCAATGCCGGCCTGTGATCGCACAATCGCGTCTTCTTGCGATAAACCCTCGTAAGACCCAATTGCAATAAGCAAATTTTCGCCCATTGGCCATTCTTGCAACTTACGACTTTCGCTGACAACAGTATCAGCAATTGGCATTTGTGGATACCACGTTGAAAAAGCATAGTTTTGATCAAAACGTTCGCTAATATTCATAGCTGGCGTACTAATCGCTTGCTTCAGCATTCCAGCCTGGTAGCTGACTCGCGGAGCTTGGTCATGGTCGCTCCACGGAACTGTAGAAGCTGCTGTTCCAAGAAATGACATTGGATGCAAAGCCATGTGCGAAAAAGGCATGAGGTCCACACCATTTAAACCAAAATTCAGGTCTGCTCTTTTTAAGTCCTCTGGTTTAAAAGCAACACGGTAATCAAGAGCTTCCCAGGCCTCTACGTATTCCACAATTCCAAGAGATACAAGAGCACTAAAAAGTTCGCCTTTAATTGCGCCAATTTTGTGCGCTTCCTTGTTAAGCGTTTCAAGACAAATTAAGGGAAATTGTACAGTGCCCATGTCTGTAAAAATTGCGATGCCATGAGGTGCTTGAATGACAGAAGTGTCAACAGGCAAAATTTTGGCACGTCTAGCGCGTCGTAAAATAATTAAAAGAGATTCTGGAACATTGGTCACTGCGACTGGATCTCCATTTACAAAAATGATCGTGTTTTGCAAAATTGGATTAAGTTGTCCAATATTTACCAAAGCTTCGAGCAATGTCATGTGAACTCCGCACGTCCTTGAAGCAAAGTCGGGAATTGCTGTAAAAAGTGCGCTCACAACAAAAACGCTCTCTGTTCCAAGTCGTGCCTTTGCAAAAAGTGACATATTTTGTAGAAGGCCAGCGCCATGTCCTTCAGGTGTCTCAGCAGGACAATAAGAAAAAAGCTGCGTAGGATCTACTCCGCGCATCAAAATGTACTTACCATCAGGAGGCAACGGCGTTCGCACACGCTGCAAGTCTGTTATAAGACCAAGTGGATTGATGCGATGGACAATTTGGATGACGCTCGAGCCCGCATTTGAAGCCTGACGAACCGTAACTTCTCCGTCACTAAAGGCCTTCATAATGTCGCGTGTTAATGTATCTGAATGTGCAACAAAGGCAGCAATATCAAGATGTTTCGATTTTTTAAAGCGATCAAACATTTTGTTGCGAACGCTTTTTACAAATGCTGAAAATAGTTGCCGAAACATAGTAGACAATAAAGATGCGCTCATTTGCACAATTTTAAAGCCTTCAAAATCGCGGTCGTCAGGCGGTGCAAAACCGCAGTAAACATTTAAAATGTGATGTACAATTGTTCGCAAGTAAATCATTTTTTTAAAGCGTGTATTTTCCGATTCGTCAAATCCACAATGAGGTAAAAACTCGCCCGTGATTTGCTGTGCAACTTGACGACGTATTTTTTCAGGTGTTCCTAATGACGTTTCATTATAAATGCCTTTTCCAAGAGCATCAAATACTTGGTAAATGGTAAAGTTAGGATCAGCAGCAGGACAATTGAGTGTTGCTTCAAAATATCGACGACGGCGGTCATCGGGGTCCGTCCACAAAAATGATTCAATTTCTTCGCGACCAGAAAGGCCTAAAGCACGAAAAATGAGAATGACGTTATGGCCTTCAGACAAGTACGGCACGTCTGCAGTCACCACAAGAGGCGTACCGGAATAATGCACGTAAAGTGTGGATGTGCTTCGAAACTTTTTGTCAGCTTGAACACTTCGTATTTCAAGGTCGATCGGCATTGCAGGTCCGCCATGCTTGACAATATGACAATTAGGACGCTGCACTTTTTGTGGCTGCAAAACTTTTTCGTTGCCATTAAAAATGAAGTAACCGCCTGGATCATTTGGACACTCTTTTAAGGCCTCCATATTGCGAGCCTCGCTCAAGTGGCAAAATTTTGAGCGCACCATTACTGGCATCTGCATGAGAGGAACTTCGCGGTAAGCGATGCGATTCATTTCGACCCCAGTGTCAACTGCAAAAATAGTATGTTCAATATTGACAAAAACGTCGGCAGCGTACGTGAGACCCCGATTGCGCGCTTCCATTGGCATAAGAGGCTCACTTGTTAAAATTCGTATATTTTTTTGAGGTGCTTCAAGATCCTGAATAAGTGGCCTGTGAGCAACTATGTGACCAAATTGCACAACATGACGTTCGTTATTGGAAACCATTTCAAAACGTGAAAATTCACGAACGATGTAGGGCATAGTGTGATCCATAAAATGATCAAAGCTTTTAATTGCATCCGTGGCAGGCCCATAGAGGCGGTCGTGCGAAAACAGAAGATCATTTTGCAGTTTTGAAAGGTCCATGCTTTGTCGTGTTTTAACGACAAACAAATGTTTGCAACAATAAAATGTTTGCAATAATAAAATGCCAGGTCACTCTTTTGTAAAAAAAGGTGAAGGATTAGAAAAAGGTTACGAACAAATTCTTACGTATCCGGATTTTCCTGTTGACTTGTCTAGTTTAAGCCATCGCTATGTTTTCGATAGCTTTAAAACTTATTTTTTGGGACCTATGGTTGAATTTCAATTTATATTAAATACGCCGGTTGGTTTTGTTGACAACTCCATGAGCCTCGTTTTTAATTCAATTGAAAAAGATCAAGTTTGTAAAGTAGCCTACAACATTGTTCAAAGCAACAACAAAACTTTAAAAGTTGTAATTAAAGCTAGCTTGTATTGTTTTGACATGGTGCGTCGCCGCTTTGTATTGCGGTTTGTTAAAGAGCTTGCGCGAGCAACGACACAATTTTTAAATCAAATGATTGCAGCAAAAATTGTTTTAAGGCATAAAACTGGACGTTTTCTTGGACCAGCTGAAGAACTTTTAACAAAGTTTTTAAATTAATAATCATCAGTTAGTAAATGAGCGAGTGGCATAATGCCAGGTAGATTTTGCAGATATATTCTTGAAAAACATCTATCAAGTGGTATACCATATGCTCGCTCAAAATCCAATGTTTCAAGAAAGTCAAATGGCCATTCAAGAAGAACAAATTCTTCAGATATTGATTCATAAAGAATTAATGCTGCCGCTGCCTGCATTTTAAACAACTGAGGAACTTTAAGGTCCTCAAAAGAAATTTTTGAATCAGATCTTGTTTTATAAAAAGGTTGTCCTCTCGCAAAACCTATTATAGGCTCGCGTGTCATCGGACACACCAGCCCATTGATAACAGAATTATAAGCCCAGGAATCCTCGCTTGCTGGAGATTCCGCTTTGATTCCCGAAGCTGTTATTGGGTATAAAACATTGCACATATCTGAGGTAAACATGTCTTCTGCCTTTAAAGCAAGATCACACCGCTGAATATTCACGAAAAGATTTCGTGCTTCCAAGACGCGAAGTAAAACTTTTCGAATGGGTTTCCCGAGACATTGACGTTTTGTAAAATACGTTGTTGTGTCGACGCATAACAAGCAGTGCATGATTGCATGCGACAAGATAGCAATGCCCGTGTGCTGCTTGAGCCATGACGTAATTGAATCAAAAGCAATGAGTTCAATTTCATGAAGACCCAAATCAAAAGCATTCATTTTTTATGTAAACAATTGTTTGTTTGTGTGTTGTTTGAAGCATAACTTTTAATTTGAATAAGACACAAATGCTAAAATATTTTTTGGTTGTTTTGATCGTCGCTGCATTACTTTTGACACATGTCAATTCGCGTGGCTCAGACGTAATCGTGGAACCCGACGATTTTAAAGTCTATGTAGGACCTCAATTTAAACGATTTAATCCGAGTTCATGTACACTTCATGGTATCAACGTAATTGCATGTCGTCATTCTCTGCGCAACATATGTCCGAGCAAATTCATGCCTCCAATTTTTCCATTGTACGATGAATATACTACCGAAACGACCTCGTACATATTATTGAGGTCATACAAAAATGGCAACTTGGAATTGACAAAGCATCTCGATACGTCTGCGGCAGGTTTTGGACACTATGAAGATGCTCGATTGTGTGTGATTGGGTCCAAAATTGCAGTTGTGTGTACCAAGTACCTTGAGAAGATTGCGCGCATTTGCCTTGTCATTATTGATCCTGAAACTTTGACTACGCAAGGTTCGATCGAGTTTTTGTGTACAAGTCAAAGCCAAAAAAATTGGGTTCCGCGTACTGAAAACACGAGTCTTCTGTTGTACAGTTCTTTAGAAAACAGTATTGTGCATGAAGTCCCGAATGCTGCTTCTTTGACTGGCCATCATCTTGTTTACATTGGACCGTGCAAGATCGGCAAATGGCGTGGTTCCAGTGGCATTATTGACACGCAATTGGGAACTATCGCAGTCGTGCATCATCGAACGAAAGAAACAATTTTTAATTGGATTATAAAGGAGCGCTTTTTGCCTCATTACGCTTTTTGCTTTGCACGTTTTGAGAATAATGTCGTTGCTTTGTACAGTCGAACATTTACCTTAAATATCAAGGGGTTTTCCGGATTTGTGTACGTTTCTGGCCTAGAAGAACTTATTGATGGAAACTTCGAATTGTGCTGCGGCGTTACCGACTGCTACGCTGTAAAAATTATAATGAAGCGCGCCTTTGTGCAAGCATTATTTGATAATTACGAAATGCCTCAAGCTCATTACGAATTCAGTCCAAGTGACGTACTTTAATGCCTAAGATATATTTGCAGTAATTTCAGTGATTGCCGAATCAAGAAGGCCAAAAGCGTTTTTGTTACGTTTCTTTAGAAGGTTTCGCACACGTTTCATGAGAAAATATAGGTGTTGTGAAAATATAAACCTGTCAAGTATGACACTTAGTAATCCACAAATTACAAGAAAAATGAAAAAAGCTTTGTACTTGTTGACAAAATTAAAAATTACTGTATCAAAAGAGTTCCATGTGCCCCCTTCAACTGCGATCATAAAAGCGTCTTTTTCGGGTATGTCATTCGAAAGCACTGGACTGTCAGGCAAAAACAACCTATTTGGCAAAACACAATAAGCGAGGCCGCTTTGGCGCACCGCATTGTCAAAGGCTAAAGGTCCAGTAGATGTCATAATGTCAGTGTGCTTTGTAAAAGACCACCAAGCTCCTAAAGGCTTTTTACAGCTTCGTTGTGCTAAGTTGTAAAAAAATATAAGTCCTTTTTTAGCGACAATAAAAGAATTTGTCAATATAAAAGAAGTATTTGCTGAATGCAATACACTTAATGGCGCATCGATGTCTTCAATGAATTTTGTAAAATCTTTAAGTACATTGTAATCTAAGTCAAGATACACGCCTCCAAACTTGTACAACCAAAGGTACCTTAATACATCAGCTTTTTGGACTCCATGAGGCAACTCTAAAAATGAGTCGTACAGCTCAGGAAATTCGTCTTGCACAAAACAGTACATGCTCTCATCTGTTATAAAAACATAGGTCCAGTCACGTGGCAATGAATTTAACAACGATTGTCTACACAATGACCAAGAATTTGACATCTTTTCAGTGCGCCATGTCTGCATCACTAATTTTGGAAGGCCTTTTGATGTTGACTCAATAAATGTACATGGACGAATATAATTGATTTTTATTACTAATTTAATTTCAATATGCACAGTTACATGAACTTAAGATTTTTTTGTAATTGCGATTCACGGTAGTCAACATAAGATCGATTGCGACGAATGTCTTTATCCACAGTGGCATTTGCTTCGGTAAACCCATTCTGGTGTTCCGCATAACATGAAGCGTACAATGATTCTAATTTTGTGACATGAAATTTATGTGCAGCTTCAACATGCTGCGTAAAATCGTAAATTAATTGACAATTTTTGGTTCGCCAAATAGCATAACTTGAAGCGTCAGTTACGCCATCAGTGCTTACACTTGGCGGAAGAAATTGAATGATATCAATAGTAGTGTAATCCTTTGTGGCTGTTGGCTCAATCATCACAAAGTCAAGAATCGGAATTCCTGAGAAAATGGAAGCGGCAAAAAGACCGTCCCGAAAGTAAAATTCTTTGTCACCGTAAAATTGTGCACTTTCTCTACATGGAAAGACACTTAGACACTCGTTTTCACCTAAAACAGTGACAAGATTCCAGTAACGATCTTCTGATGTAGGCAATGTCGTTATGCTTACGCTATTAAATACGAAAGACATAAGTCTGTTGAAAAGCCCTTCTAAAGAATTATTGATAGGCCCAGGTTTTCCAAATTGGCGACCTAGTGAAGTTAAAACTTTTTGCTTCTTAAAAAATCCAGATAAAGCAAATTGTGCAAAGCATTCTAAATGCTGCAAAGGCTTTCTGTGGTGAATGCTCATGTAAGCGGATTTTGGTACTTCATCAAAATTGACAAAAGACACAATAACTGATTTACTTAGCTGAAACATGAGAACTGTATTGCACACATCCGACGATTTTCTCATCATAATTGCTTTTAGGACACTTGCGCCATGTGCTTGCACAATGTGCCAATAAGCATTTGTTGCAGATCCAGGATTTTTTTTAACATTGACATTGGATTCTATTAAAAGTTTATTCGGCGCCAAAATTGTGCACTTGGGTTCTTGAATGCCAACGTTTTCAGCATATTGCTTAAAATATGACGCAAGCTTTTGAATTTAACTTCTACACTCTAGTTTAATAATTGTTTAGAAAACGCATTAGTCGTAAAAATAACCGCCAAAGGTCCACGGTGTCTTAGATTGTGCACAAGAACGAGGCCATTCTAAATTAAAGCGCGCAGTCCTTGACAGCTTCGGCCCTTGAACATAAGTGCTTTGAATAAGAAGCCAAAGTTGATCTGTAGACAATTTATGATCTAAATCAACTGAGTCGATGATATCAATATAAGAATAGTCTTCCAGTTTTTTAGCTAAAGTTCCAATTGACTGAGGCACTTGAGGAGTATTGATTTGAAGCATTTGGCCGATGAACGATGTATCTGAGGATCCACCTAAAAGCGGAACGTTTTCGCCAATAAGAGCACAACGTGTAGCTTTTGGAACGTCCATAGGCCTGTCTTGAAACATATTTTTAGATGATTGAGATTCTTTCAAAATTGAAGCGCAATTAAGTGCACAAGCTAAATTGCCAATTGACGTATTTATAATGTCCTGAATTAAATTATTGTTTAATGCAAATTTGTGCTTCAGAACTTTTGTTATAAAAATTGATGAGGGACAATTAAGTCGAACGACTGTACACATTTTTGCAAAAGACTTGGCTGGTTCAGCAAAAATGTCTTCCGAAGTCATGATAAAAGGTCTGTGCTTATTAAAATTAGCCATTGCTTTGCGAAGAACATCGCGAATAACAAGATCATACGATTCGATATTGTCAAATATGCAAGCATGTCTTGTTTTTAGTAAACCATGCGGGCGCAAAAAATCGCAGCAATCATCAATTTTTTCTTCTCTTGTTGTTCCAGTTTCATCGTATGTGTCAGGAAACTGCTTTAAATGTTTAATGAAAAAGTGTTCAATTGCTGTTGTTTTTCCTGATCCAGTAGGGCCCACGATCAAAAGAGGCTTACTTTTTGGTCTTCGAATCCAATCTTCAATGTCCCCAAAAGACGATTCTCGATCCAGGTCTTCACAAAAGTCTGGACCGATTGGTGTCAATGGACTTAATGTTATAGCTTGTGCGACAAAGTCATTGACGACAACAACCGGCTCGGCGACCTCCTTTTTAACAATAGCATCCTGAACAGAAACTTTTGGCGGCAAGCGTACTTTAGGTTTTTTTATATCAGTAAAAGAACTTGTCGACAAAGACAAAGGTCTTTTTAAAGGAAACATTTTTTTGATTTACAAACACAAACAAATTTTAATTAAAAAGTGAGATGTGGTCAACCCTCAAAAATTCTTATAAAGAATCTCTAAATGTTGAACACAAGGTACCAGAAGCAAAAACTTCATTAGCAGTCGTCGAGAAAATGCAGCGCGCTGCTTTAAAGAGCAACATGGACCAAGAATTAAAAGACATGTTTGGAACTTATGTGAAGCGCGCTCTTTTAAAAGAGGCTCCTGATTTGAGTTCAACTGTTACGGCGGACATTTGCGATGATTGTGGCGTGCAAATGATGGTTATTGCAAATGATTCAATGTTGGCATGCTCAAGGTGCGCAAAAACTCGAGTTATTACAAGTGCAAATGCTTGGACAGCCGCAATGGACGTTGATTTTTCTTCAATAGCCAATCATCAGAAAAGTCGCCTTCTGGAATGGTTGGAATATGCGCAAGCGAAAGAATATGGCGAAATTCCTGACAATATTCTTACTGACGTGATGACAACACTTTTGACGTCAAAAACGACTGGACTTGAAGCTTTTGCTGAACACATTGCAAAAGAGCGCCAAAAGAATGGTCCTTATTTAAATGCTCAAAATGCTATTGATCGCCTGAAATCTACAGTACCAGACATAGAAGACCTTCTTAAAAGCTTAGATGGCATCATTATTAGGAACGTCGTAAGATCGTCATCTTCAAAAAAATTCGGAGAACGTGGTGCAAAAATTGCGTCTCTCTTGTCAGGTTTTTATCCGGAGCGCATGACCGCTGATCAAGAAGAATATGTGCGAAAGCTTTTTATGGCAGCAAGTCCAGTGTATGATCGCTGGAGAAAGACTTGTCAGCCCATTTGGCCAGGCGGGTACGCTTATTTTTTAAGGTGCCTTATGATTCTTTTGGGATGGGATGAATTTGCAGCAATGTTTCCAATTCAAATTACTGGCCGTAACCAAGACCGCGAAGATATGCGTCGTGAAATTTGGACGATTCTAAAATGGGACAACGTACCAAGTTCAGGTCCACAATCGTCTATTATTTTGCCTGATGACACTGTTTTAAACGGATCTATTATTTCAAATGCTGACAAGCGCTGCAAAATTACGGCTCGCGGTTATGACGAAATGTAAAAGCTTAAAAATAAATAGGTTCTTCTTCTTCAAAATCAGTTCAATGTCCATCACGAAAGTTGGGAAACAATGAATTTCAGTTGTGTCTCGATTCGGCGGCTTTCGATTTTCAAGTGTTGAACGCCACGAGAAAAATTGTTCGCGTATCTGTACTTGATCATTCAGGCCGATGGCAACGTGCAGAAGACTCCGATTATTCAGAAGCATTCCAAAATGATTATTTTCGTATCGACCCCATAAAGCGAGAATTAGTTGTGTTTAAGTCTACAACGTTTTTGTACTTAAATCCTAGAGTACCACCGAAGCGTATTCTCTGTGAAGTTTCTGGTCGTCCTGAAGTATACATTGATATGCACCTGTTAAAGCAGCCACTAAAGCATGGTTCTTACAAATTGCTTCACGACTCATTGTTGCATACTCCTGAAGGCCTCATGCTCGTGTCTTTTCCAGAGCAAGAAGGATCACGAAGACCAAATGTAGCAGAAATTTACGACCAATCTTTGTTGCCATTGTACAACTTTTTTGCTAGTACACAACTGAAATGAGCTGTAAATCATCTATTTACGGTGCCAGACGAACATGTACACAAAAACAATTAAGAAAAACAGAGTGAGGCCATAATTAATTTCGGTAAACGTGATGGCGTCTACGACAAGGTCGTTGTTGTTAGAATCAAGTATAACGATTTTTTGACCATTAATGATTTCTCTTGGAGTGACGTAAACTTCATCGCCTGAGTTTCCAAACCACCCCTTTGCATCGTAAATTTCAAGTACTGTGCGAAGATTTGCGTCGTCCAGAAATTCGGGCCAATTATCAGAAGCATCGTTGATATTGTAATCAGCTTTGTAAAATTCGCAGTGCATCGCTTCCAAATTGGAAGGGTCACTAGGAAAATATCCTGCTGCTTCGCTTCGAGTCATGAAAGTAAATACAGCAGCTGGAATCCAATAAGAGTCACCCTCTTGCTTACGATAAACAGCAACAGCTTTTTTGCCATTACGAAAACGTCCTGGAAATGATTGATAATAATATATGTCTCCGCCGTCGTCATAAACGGCAGAACCCATCGAGCGTAATTGCGATTGCTTAGCAAGAATCTCCGCTTTTACGTTTTCAGTTATTGGCACTTTCTTTAGGGCCCTTATCTGCTTATCAAGTTCTGAAGCGGCCTTTGAAATTTTTACGTGAGAACTTTTCATTTATTTATATATTGTTTCGCAAGTCATGCTTCGAATGCACTATAAATTTCGTCGTTTTGAGGCTTGTATAACTGTCTGCCCTTTATGTCAAGGCCCTTACTAAAATTATCAATCATAGTCTTGTAATCACTAGTCTGTCCAAGAGATTGTGCATATGATTTTACTGTACCAACTTGTTTTGCCCGTGATACTAAAGCCATCCTTTGATTGTAATGCTCTCTAGGTTGACTTAAATCACGACCGTACACATTGACAGGGGCATTAATATACAGTATAAAACCGATGAACATTGTCACAAGAATGCCAAGAATGACAGCAGATGGCAAGAGCATTTATTAGTTTACAATTGTTTTACAATAACTAGATTGTACTACTCCAAAACTTTATTTTCTTTGACCACCTTGAAGTTTTTTGAAACCATTAGAAAATAAGCCTCCTTTAAGTTCACCGCGTTGTAAAGAGTACGGCAACTCATGTCCGGTGTTAAAAATTCAAAAGGATCGGGAGTACCGGCCTGATAATAAATCTCAGCATATGTTTCGTGTGTTTTGTGATTGAGTTGAGAACCTGATCGGCCAAATGAACCATAACTTGACAATAGATTAAAGATTTCATCAAAAAATTTTTCACGAAGATTTAATGTGCGCGCACTTAATCTGAAGTTAGGAGGCATTTATTAATAAATTTAACATGATAAGACAAGAACCTTCAGGATTTTACATAAAAACTTACAAAGGCACAATTGGAGGTCCATTTAAAACATATACGGCTGCAAAGCGCAGCTTAGTGAAGCGATCAAGAATGAGTGGTGGTTGGAGATCAGTTCCAAAATCTAATCCGACTCTTTGGAAGCGTGTTCTTTCTCAAGTTAAAAGAGAACCGGGACCATGGGCAGCATGGAAAGCTATTA
>Ga0114960_10003957_pt1 | contig 11203 bp, 4 predicted proteins | sample C_130625_MF_Meta_FD_92637 | JGI IMG/M metagenome (GOLD analysis project Ga0114960, IMG submission 92637) | Freshwater microbial communities from Lake Croche, Canada to study carbon cycling - C_130625_MF_MetaG | ecosystem: Environmental > Aquatic > Freshwater > Lake | place: Lake Croche, Canada...
AGAGAACTGTGGTCTGCTACATAATAAGCATCAGGATTAACAATATCTCCGTTATACATTGAACGTACAAGATGTACCTCTTGTACAGGCTTTCCCCTAAGCCGAATACGAGAAAGAGAAGATGTCCCGTCTGACTCATAGCCTGAGTCATTCCAGTCCTCGGTTGGAACATTGAATACAGAGCCACCAACTAGATGAGGGAAGAAGTCTTTTGCTGAACCGCCTTGGTAGCGGAAAGAGTTAATAGATGTGATGTAACGCTCAGTAACAGTTTGAGTTCCGTTATATTTGCGTCCAGACATAGCCCAGAGAATATTTGATGCCATTTGACATGCCTCGTCAACATAGTCTGAACTTGAGTATGTTGTACCCAAGTCAGACGGTATAACCCAAAGGTTTGTCATATTCTCAAATCCCTAACAAAGAAATGGCGGGCGAGGAAACCGAGTTAACGATAACCACGCCCGCCTCCGATTTTTAGTTAAGCAACCGGCTTAGACTTTTTAGACATCGCTGACAGTGATGTCAGTTACTGCCGTATTGTCATACTGTGCGCCACCAGGGATATTGTAAGTAACATCCATATCAGCAACAGGAAGTGCGTTAACTGCTTGGTATGAACCAGCTGCACCAGTGAAGTTCTGGTCAAGCGTTGCGTTCCACTGGTAGAAGCCCTTGAGCTGGTATGTTGAAGGTGACCAGTCATCACGAGCATAAGCGTATGGACGGTCAACAACTTCGTTCCATTCCCAGCGAGAGTCTGGACCAGAGCCGAACCCTACGTTACCAATTCCGTAACCTTCAAATGTGTTTGCAAGCAAACCATTTTCAATTACGCGGTCACCTGATTGACGTAGACGAGCGTATGGGAAAATCCAGTGGAAGTATGGATTTTGTGAAGCACGCTTACCATCAGCAACTGCGTAAGACCATACTTCAATGGCTACACCGTTACCTGCAGGGTCATCACCAATTAGTGGAGCAGCATAACCAACTGAACGGTCAAGACGCTTAGCCAAAGAACCACTAGATACTGTAACAGCACCTGTTGCACTACCGTTAGTGGTTGCAATAGTAGCAACTGTTGCTGTGACTACTACAGAAGAACCGCCAACAATGGCTGTTGTACCTGTAGGAGCTGTAAAGGTAAGAACAGTTCCGCCAACAGTTCCTGAAACAAGTAAGAATGGACCTGTAGTTCCAGTAGTAGCACCTGTGTAAGTAAGACCACTAATGCCTACATAGTCTCCAGCTTTAACAAGTGTTGTACCACCAGTAAGTGTTAGAGTAATTGTGTTAGTTGCATATGTAGCCGCAAAAGTTCCTGCAGCATTAACATTTGAAGTTGATGTTGTTACTGTAACAATACGCTGTACACCGTTGATAGAACCAGTTGCTGGTGTAAGACCTGCAACAGTTACGTTATCTCCAGCAGCAAGACCCTGAGCGTTACTCTGCAGGTATAAAGATGCTGTAGTGCTACTAATAGTTGCTTGTGTAACAGTAGTTAAGGTTGGTGCAGCACCTGCAGTACCACCAAGAGTGTTCTCGTTGCGTGACAAGAGGACACCACCGGCAAGAAGTGCTGTTAGTTCTGGGTCTGGCTCACAGATAGCGACTTCCATTGTGACGCGCTTTAGGCGGTCTGGAGCCTTGTAAGAGACGCAGACAGTACCGTCAGCGGCCTTTTCTGTGATTTCTTCGCCATCTTCATATTCTGGGGTAAATGACATACGAAGGAAGGCTGATGTTGTGTAGCTATCCATAGGACCCGACAACAGCGTGCCATCCGACTTCAATCGGGTGACACGAATAGCCGCACCTTGAACGCTAGCCGCGTAATTTTGAGTTGCCATGTTGGGCTATCTCCTAAAAGTTGTTGATAGTTGATAAATCTACCCGGACTGCCGTATGACAGGACGGTTCGAAATGGACAGCTGCAGTTCGTGCAGCTCTAATGTGTACGTCATTTGTATTTGGCACGAATGACCGAGCCAAATCCTCATTTATTACGCTACTTGCCCCAAGATGTACATCTACATAGCCTGTAGCAAACATCCATTCTTTAGTAGCAGTCACGGGAGCAGTTGCTAAGTGAGCAGGGCCATCACCACTGTAACCTGACCCCACGATAACTGGAGTTCCTAGCATTGTGACAAGAGCCTGACCCTTTTTATTGACATCATCACGGTCTAGACGAGCAGAAAAATCAACTCGCTGTAGTAGACCAACACCTGTAAGAACTGATGCAGTCCTACGAGTCATATGAATTATTCCACGCTCACCAATAGGAGCATCAGAAAGACTTTTTTCAAGAAGTGAAAGAGCAAGGCGTGGATTGTCTCCAGCAGCAGTAATAGTTAAATCTGTAGCAGCGTTTGGCTTTGTTAAGTAGTTATTAGCATTTGCTGCTGTAACTACTACAGAAGAGCCACCAACAATTGCTGTTGTTCCTGTAGGAGCAGCAAAAGTAATTGTTCCAGCACCTAAAGCTGATGTGACTGCAAAAGGACCAGAAACAGCACCTGTTGCGCCTGTATATGTAAGTCCTGTGACATTGATAAAGTCACCAGCCTTAATAGCCTGTGTTCCACCAGTAATTGCAATACTAATCACATTAGAAGCGTATGTTGCAGCAACTGTACCTGCAGTGTATGCACCACCAACTCCACCAGTACCGTATTTAGCAGAATCACCTGACCAGAGTTCACGCTCAATGGATTTACAAGTAACTGCATCAAGAATATCTAGCGTTCGCTGAAAACGGTCTTGAGCAAGAAGGCTGAAGGAGGAAGCAATATCCTCAACTTCAATACCAAAAGGTAGATACTCAAGGAAGCGAGGGTTACTAGGGTTAGTACTATCGTGAAGGGTATATGTTGTAGCATCCCTCATTGAAAGAAGGGTTGCACGAAAAGCTTTTGAGTTGTATTCGTGGGCTGAATAACGTGCCCAATTGTCATCATTTTCTGAATATTCATTAACGGAGGCGACGCTCAGAAGTCCAAAGGGATATGGCTCAAGTTCGTGAGGCTTAGTAATAGCCAAGTCACTTTTATTGATAGCCATTTATATCTCCTATAAATCCTGAGCGTCGCCGTACGTTTAATAACTGCTAAGCAAGGCTTAGAAGTCAGCAGCACCAACTGATAGTGCAGCAGATGTACCAATTGTGTCGCGTAGAGCAGCACGAGCACCGTTGACGTACATGGTTGAAGTTACCTTGATTGACTCAACGCCAACCTTAGCAATACCTTCAAAGGTTTCAACGAACATCTTGTAGTCGTTCGTGCCAACAAGAGTTGAGTCACGGATAACGCCAAGGTCCAGAGTTCCACCATCAAGGAACAAGAATGTTCCTTCAGCAAAGATGTACCATACTGCGGTGTTCGGGAAGCCGTTCATTGTACCAGCTGACTGAGCAGCGTAGATGTTTGAATCATCCAAGTACCAAGTGACATTTACGCCACGAGTCTTGAGCCATGACTCAATCTCAGCATCCGTAACTGCAATCTTGTCATCACCAGGAGCCTGGAGAGCAAAGTCTGCACGGATAGATGCCTTGACCCAGTAAGGAGCGATAACACGAAGTGTTGCTTCGTCATCCATACGGTGACGACCACGGTACTGAACAGCAGCGCGACCAACCTGAAGTAGGAAGTCAACACCAGTACCAAGTGTATTAACACTGGTAACTGCTGTAGATGCAGTGCTGATTGCAGAAATAATGTTCTCTTCTGCTTCGCGTGCGTGCTGAATCAGACCAAGCTCATTGTGACGAGCAATCAGTTCTGGGTAAGCACGAGTAGCAAGGTTACCGAACTGTAGTTGCAATGTGATTGCATCTGCAACTGCGGTTACTTCGGTTGCTGCCTGAACAACAAGGTTCTGCTTGGTTGCAGAGGATACTGAACTTGAGTTGTAAGCAACATCAAGAGTCTGTGTCCACTGACCAACAGCACTAGCGTAGTTAGTACCTAGTGAAGGTGGAGTGATGTAACGGATACCACCACGGTCAGCCTGGAATGATGGAAGCGAATCGCGCAATGGGCGAGCGTTCGTTCCAATTCCGAAGATGTCGTACTTGGTGGCGTATGGTGACTGGTAGCCACCGGAAGCGACGAGTGCTTGTGTTGTTACAGCCTCAATCTTCGCCATATTTGCTTCTGCATCGCTACCAAGCTGCATTGAGTCTGGGTAAGCGGTGCTGAAAGATGCAACAATGTGCTGTTCGCCATCGCCACCGTTTACACGGCGCAAGCCATGTAGACGCTTAGCCATAGCATCGGCAACATCTGTCATGCTGTTAAGGGTTGTACCTGCGGTCACGCCTGGGATGTCAGCACCAGCAGTAATTGCTACTGGGATTGCTGTTGCATCTGAGGTGAGACGGCGGTCGGCTGGAACCTCAGGGGTAATATCCTGGGTTCCGTCAATTGCGGCAGTCACGGGGGCCTCCACGTTCTCTTCCTGTGCCACTGGCACATCTAGTGTTTCTGGGGTTTCAATTGGTTCTGTTGATAGTTCAACGGTTTCTTTGGTTGTTAGTTCGGAACCTGATTCCACAGAAGTAGATGCATCGTCGGCAGAAAGTTCTTCAGCAGAAGCCTTGACTGGCTCTACTTCTGTCTTTTCTGTTTTAGCTTCCTCTTCTGGAGTTTCGGCCTCGACCTGCGGTGCGTCTGCTGCTGGTGCAGCATCGGCGGTTGGCTCCTCTGTAGGAGCAACTGGCTCCTCCGGAGCAACAGGTGTTGTATTGTCCATGTTGGTTTCCTTTGGTTGTTCGGTCGCAGCTTCACTTTCAGGTGTAGGAGCCTCTTCTTCAGCAGGTGTTTCTTCAGCAGGTGGTTCTTCGGCAGGGGCTTCTTCAGCAACTGCAGTTTCATCACCGCGAACTCGTGCAGCAGCTTCAGTAGCTTGCTGTACTAGTTCAACTGCCAAAACTTCACGACGCTTAACTTCGTTACGAACGGAGTCAAGCATGTCTGCAAGCGAGGTCATCGCTTCAACTGTTTGTGGAGTTGGTTCTTCGCCTTCAACCGCTTCAAACTCGCCAACAATCTCAGACTGAAGTTCAACGATTTGGTCGTCAGACAACTCTGAGAGTTGGTCAATCATGCTTTTAATGCGGTCCACTACTGTCCCTCCTTTGGGGCAGTCGGGGAAAGTCATAGGTAACTTTCCAGGCTTATATAGTCGAGGCTGAGGGACTCTACGCGACTATGCGCGAAAAGGCACTTTACCCATTTCATATATTACAGTATTCTTAAATATACTATTTTTAAGTTAGTAACCTAAGAAGCTTATTCATTTCACTAGAAATTTCTGACTGACTAAATACATCAGAGCCAGAGATAAAAGACTTTAGTTTTTCGTTAGCAACTGCAGCATCATCTGCTCCAATTTTCTTTTCAACCTTAGTCATCATTTCTTTCATCAAATCAGCCAAAGCAGGTGGAACATCACTAAAGCGAATCTTCTGAGACTGGTCAGCAAAAGGTAGAGGAAGGTTTGAGATAGCCTTAGCCAAAGCAGTAGCACCTAGACGGACACTACCAAGAGCAGTTGGGTCAAGAGCCTTTGTATCAATGCGATTAACTGCTTCAATCACATCTTTAGCACCTTTAGCCGCTTCAGCATAGTTTCCAGCATTATCAAGGTTTTCAACTTGAGCAACCTGTTGAGCTACATTTGCAAGTTCAGCAGTACCTAAATCTTGCTTAAGGCGTGCTAGAACTAAGCGAAATCGCCCCTGAGCATCACGAGGCTGAGTTTTTGCAGTGTAATTACCTACATCTTTAGCCTTTTTTTGCTCAGGAGTTAGTGCTTTTGGGTCCACACCACCTTCAACCTGGTTGATTGCATCTTTTACAATTGCATCAGGAGCACCTGCTGCTGTCATAGAGTTTGTCTTGATTCGGCTACGAAGGTCTGCAACTGCAATAGAAAGTTCCATACCGCTAACTGATAGGTTTTTCCACTCTTCAGGAACAAGTTCAGGATGCTTTAGGGCACTTGCACGCTTTTTAATATGACGACGAACTTTTGCACGGTCACCGGGCTTTGAACGACCATAGGCGTGAATAGCCTTTTTAAGTTCAGAGACATTTCTAATAGGGTAAGAACCATCTGGAAGTGCTTCGCCAGACTCTGCCAACTTCTTGCGAACTTCCTCAGAAGGACCTCCAGCAGCAATCAAACCCTGCTCTGCAAGATTAGAAAAAACTGTCACAAAAAAGTCTTCATCAGACTCATTTTCAGCTTTTTCTAAACCTTCAGGTACTAAAGATGATTTTAACTGCCAATCCCACTTCATATGCATATCAATACGCTCAGCAATAAAGTTAGCAATACCTTGCTCATTAGCAGCAGTCATTACATCAAAAGTTGCCTTAAGTTCAGCAATAAGAATTTCATTTGCTTCACATAAGTCATATGCAAGAGAGATTGGACTATCAAGTGTCACAGTTGAGTCTTGAATTGAACGCAACTGCATAAACTCACCTAGATTAAATGGAGCATCAAAGCCCATTTTGCGAATATTCTCTGCAAGAGGGTCAATTGAACCATATACATCTTCATAAATTTCACCAAACAATTCGTGATACTGAGAAAAGTCTGAGCCCTTGACATTCCAGTGATATCCGTGAGCACGGAAATAGAATGACACAATGTCAGACATAAGTTTTTCCAATACCTCAACTGATAGTGGTTCAACAATGTCTGTACTACCATAAGAAGGTGCGCTCATCATACAATTAGCGCAGCAGGAGCCATCACACATTGATGTGCAATTGGCACAACATCCGCAACCAGCACCTGCAGTAATTGATTCTTCAGAAATAATAAACTCGCTCTTAAGAGCAGCGAAACGCGCACGAGCATCTTCTGCTGCAGCAAGAACTGGTTCCATCTTTTCCTGCTCAAGACGCTCAATACGAGCAGCAAGTTCAGCCATTGGGTCAGCCTTCATACGAGCCAATACCTGAGCACCTGCAGCAACAAGAGCCATTACCGAACCTGATGCAACGCGAGCACGAGCAATTGGGAACCCTGGAACATTGACCTGACAAACAGCAACAAGTTCAAGTGAGCCACGAATTGGTCGCCAGTCACCTGATGGAGCAGAAGCACGGATAGCACGTACCTGCTCTGGTGTAATAGAAGGACGCAAAGCACCAGCTACCCAGATGCCGTGAGCATCTTCACCTGCGTGAACATCAGCAAATGCTGAAGCAGTATCGTCATAGTGCTTAGCTGCAGCCTGAGCAGACGCTTCAAGAGATGCGTGCCCACCAGCAAGAGTTAACTGACCTACTGGCATATCATCGCCTTCTTCAGTACGAACTACACCAGTATGGAAGTAGGAGTACTTACTCTTTGAGCGAGGTGGCTTAGTACCAAATGACATACCAATATGGTCAACATGCCAAGCAGCAATATGACCAAATACCTTGCCATCATCTGTGACAGTAAGGGGGGTAGGACCATTTAGGTTAGGGTTTTCAAACCAAGCCTTAGGTGGGGTTACTGGAATGGATGCTACAACAGCAGCACAGGCAACTAAAGCTGCACTATCCTGCTCAGCAGGTTCCTCTACATATTCGCCGTCTTGTAGCACGTTTTCCTCCTGTGAATTATTCACATTATCTACTAGTAGTATTTTACACTCTTGGAAAGCTGGCTTAGGAACCAAAGTAACGCCCATAATGCGTCCCTTGGTGATTTTAATTTTTCCGCTACCAATTTTCTTCTCATCATCTGCAGCTACTTCTTCTTCATCTGCTTCAAACCTGTCTAGGTCAGCAGAGATTCCTGTGATGAATCCGCCACGAACTAGACGTTCTGCTTCTTTGCCGTACTCGCCCGTATCAAAAACGCCATAAGCATTTCCAATACCATCATCAGTGCGTTCCATCTTGTCAATGCGACCAACAACTACAGAACCGTCGTGCCCTTGAGCAGTACGAATCTGCCACATAAGTGGAAGTGGAAGTTCACGCATTGAGATAGCACCTTTAGAGAATTTACGTCCATCACCAGATTCAGTATCTTCTGGAAGAACTAGAGGCATATGGAATGTTGCACCTTCCTCAACTGGTGCACCAGCTGAAGCAACAATACGCATACGAGCATCGTTTGCCTGAGCAGATAGTTCAGCACTAGAAATAATCTCTGAACTAGAACGAATCAGTTCATCACTGTAAACAGAGAAAGCACCCTTATGACCATAAAGTTGACGATGAGCCTTATCACCAGTCCAAAGACCAGTCATCTCTTTATGTCGTAAAGCGCAGTAGCCCTTAGCACGAGGACCCATATACTTAGAAAGATGGCGTACGCAACGAGTCCAATCTCCGCCGGTATTCCAACGAATTTTTGCTCCACCCTCGCCTACAGTCCAGTAGCGACGAAGTTTTTCTGCATTTCCCTTGTTCTTATCTAAACCACCAGCAGAAGTGATAGCAAGAAGTTCACCAGATGAATCCCATAAAAGGGAAAGTACAGAGCCAATAGAAGCAGTTACAGGGGCTGTCTTGTCTCCTTCAATTTGAGAAAGAACACTATCAAGAGATTTGTCATCTAGAACAACTACAGGAGGAGGAGTAGCACTATTTAAGTCAGAAAGAATACCTTCATCTTTAACCCACTTACCATCTTTACGAGAAAAAGTAGTTGGGGTAGTTGATTGATTGTTCTTAGGAATTAGGCAAACTAAATCCATTACTGCCTGTGGGTCATCCTCAGCGACAATAGCCATATAGATTGGCGGAATATCAGATGTTTCAGGGGTGAGAGCCTTTAACTCACCTGCTGCAAGGATGCTGTAACTACTACTGCTACGAGTAGTTGTTACTACACCATTCTTGTCAGTAGACCTAGACCAACTACTACTTTTTCCGTGCTTACCGCCACTTGTAGAAGCAGGACCTCTAGTACCAACTTCTTTGGCACTCTTTTTTGCTTCAATATCGTCAGTACGAGTTGGATTGTACCAAGAACGATTTGGGTAAGAAGTCTTACCCTTACTTGAGTATTTAGCATCTAACCAGTTACGAAGGTATGGGTCATTGTAAGCATTAGGAGCCTTATGGTCTTCAGCATCAGTATTTACATGCACTGAAGGAGTTTCCTGCTTTGTTCTAGCAAAAGCAGAACGCTGGTCTGCAACCCACGCTGGCCAATCGGTCAGCATAGTTTGAATATCGCTAGAAGTTAAAGGGGGTAGGCGGTTAGGCAAACCAGCAAGAACAGGATTAGATGAATCACGAGGTTCGCCAAGTATGCCAGAAACATCCAAAGGCTGCCCATAGCGAGGACTACCAAAAGCAGTCCCACCACTAGGCGCATTAGTAGCATCTTCTGATGCTTGCGTAAGGTTTGCAGGAACATCAACACTATTTCCATTATCTAGTTTTACTGTGACAGTTTGATTGTCAGAGTTAATTTTTTCTACCGTACCACTAGCTGCTTGGTTTCCAGAGATAGTTACACGAGAACCCATCTTTGCAAACTTTCCAGTAGCATCGCGAACCTGCGAGGTTGCGTTCTTTGAACGTTCCTCCTGCGTGTATTTACCATCAGTTTTTGCTGTATCAGTTGATGTTGCATCCCCAAATGTTAAGGCATCAATATAGCCCCAATCAATTTCATCCATAGCCGAAGCAACCATTGAGGCTTCTTCAACATTGATATTCTCAATGCTAGTTGCTAGAAATGGAGAGCCATCAAGTAAAGCAGATGCAAGAAGTGCAGCATCTGAATCTACAGGAAAATATATTTTCTCCACAGAGTCAGACTCATCAAGAAACGAGTCAAGAACACTAAAACTTTTACTCCTATGACCAAGGTCTGACCAAGAGCCGTCATCCCATAGGGAGACAAAACCCTCTGAGTCAGTCATATATAACCGGTCAATACCAGAGCCGTCAGCATTTACACGAATTGAAAACTGTGAATTATCATTAGAAAAATAAGATAAATCAATAGGCATAACTTCTTCATACATAGAAGCATTTGAAGCTTTTTTATTTTCACGCTCTACAATTGCTGAAGCCCAACGCTCAGCGGCATCGCCGCCCCAAAGTGCCCAAGCAATACGACCATTAGATGGGTAACCATCTTCTCCTGGCTTATAGCCCTTACCACGCTTATCAACTTCGTGACGAGGAAAGTATTTGGCAATATGACGAACTTTATGGATACCAATCTGACCACCACGAGCAAGAATACGAGCAGTATTCATACCAACTGGAGTACCACCACGGTGATGCTCTTTGTGCCATTCAAGTGCACGTTTTGCTTCATTCTGTGCAGACTTAGGAATCGTATACATACGGTCATTGCTAGAAAGAACTCGGATATCAAGGTCTGTCACAGCAGCCGAAGCAAGGTCAAATAGTGATTGACTAGGTACATTTTTAGAAGTTGACCATTCAGCAGAAGCAGTAATAGTGCTGTAAGCACCGACAGAGATAACTTCTTTAGTTATCTCATTAATAATTACGCCATAGTCGTCTGAAGAAAACAGACAACTATCTCCTGAGCGAGCAATAAACTTCACTGTTACTCCGATTCTTCCTGAAGGAATGAGTCGTCATCAGCTGCAAGTTCAAGAATTGCAGCAATATCGTTATCTGGCTCCCAATCAGAAGCAAAATTACTATCTGGCTCAAAGAAAAGTTGACCAAGAGTCTTAGCCATATCTAACTCTGTTACCTGAGTAAACTCGGACTCTAGATTAAACTTCTTAGCATGGTCGCGCTTTGCGTGAGTTGCTGTGTAAATACCAAGTGCTTCCTTGTGACGAAGTTGGCAGTAACCTTTAGCGCGTGGACCCATGTACTTAGATAGGTGACGAACGCATCGCGCCCAGTCGCCCGGTGTCCCCCAGCGAATCTTGGCTGCACCTTCACCATGAACCCAGTAACGACGTAGTGTTTCAGCATTTCCACGGTTACGGTCAGGACCACCAGCAGCCGTTACAGCACCATCTTCTGGTTCTTGATAGGTATCTGCATCTTCAACAGTCATACCACCCTTATCAAAAGTAGTAAGGAATTCATCAGCACGCTCTGGGTCAATAAGTGTTTCATACATACCATCAAAGTCTTTATGGTCAGAACCTAGAAGTACCCAAGTCCCATTTACGCGCTGGAAAAGACCAATAGCGTTTGTGTATGTTACAGCATAAACAGGACCA
>Ga0114960_10003958_pt1 | contig 11200 bp, 9 predicted proteins | sample C_130625_MF_Meta_FD_92637 | JGI IMG/M metagenome (GOLD analysis project Ga0114960, IMG submission 92637) | Freshwater microbial communities from Lake Croche, Canada to study carbon cycling - C_130625_MF_MetaG | ecosystem: Environmental > Aquatic > Freshwater > Lake | place: Lake Croche, Canada...
TGTGCGCTGGCAATGGCCTGTGTCTCTTGGATTTTCAGCCGCTCTATGAGCAAGCGGGTGAGCAATGCCTTGAGTTCGGCCGCGCTTTCCAGCGCCAATGCGTGTTCGCTCATGGCGGCGGGGGTGGATTCATCGGTGTGGGTCTTGGGGGTGGCCTCAAAGCCTGTGTCCATGACCTTCAACGCCAGGGCTTCGCCGGGGTGATCGCGCAGGCCTTCGCGCAGGGCACCCCAGGGCAAGCTGCCGTGTTCTTGGTGCTGGCTGTCGAGCCATGTGAACAAGGGGCCGTGCGGTGCGGGCAGTTCACACAGCATGAGGTGTTCTTCGCTGCTCAGGTCTTGCCATTGGCGCATGTCGGCCAGCAGCAAACGCACGGCATGGTCGGCACGGCTGGCGGGCAGTTGGCGACCCATGCCGCGAGGCGGTTTATCGGTGCTAAAGCGCCTCGGGTATGGGGCATGGTTGGTGCCGCTGGTCTGCCCGGCCTCACCTGGGGCTTGGCGCCGTGGCCATTTGGTCGGGCTGGGGTTGGGTGGCTGCCACAGCGACTGCAGTTCGTGCAGGCCGAGTTGGATCAAATCGGCAAATTCGGCCAGCAACTGGCGTTTGAGCGCGCCATCGGGCAATGTGAGCCACAGGTCGCGGGCATTGCTGGCCAGGTGGGCGCGGCCTTCGGCGCTGCTCAGGTCGCAGCCTTCGCGGGCAGCGTCGATCAAAAACCGGCTCAAGGGCATGGCCTCACTGACACAGCGGGCAAAGGCCTCAGGGCCAAAGGCGCGGATGTAGCTGTCGGGGTCGTGTTCAGCGGGCAAGAACAAAAACTTCACGCTGCGCACATCGGTGGCGAAGGGCAGGGCCACGTCCAAGGCCTTGCGTGCCGCGCGCCGACCCGCTGCGTCACCGTCAAAGCTGAACACCACCGCATCGCTGAAGCGAAACATCTTTTGCACATGCTCGGTGGTGCATGCCGTGCCCAGTGTGGCCACGGCATGGCCAAAGCCCCATTGGGCCAGGGCCACCACATCCATGTAGCCTTCGGTCACCAGCACATAGCCCGATTCGCGCAGCGCTTGGCGCGCTTCGAACAAGCCGTAGAGTTCGCGCCCCTTGCTGAAAACCGGGGTTTCTGGCGAGTTCAGGTACTTGGGCGTGCCCTCGCCGAGCACGCGTCCGCCAAACCCAATGCACTCGCCTTTGATGTTGCGGATGGGAAACATGATGCGGTCGCGAAAACGGTCGTAGCGCTTGTCTTCGCTGCCGTCTTCGGCGTGGTGGATCACCAAGCCACTGTCGACCAGCAAGGGATCTTGGTAGTCGGGAAACACGCTGGCCAGGCTGCGCCAGCCCTCAGGCGCATAGCCCAGCTGGTAATCGCGTGCGATGTCGCCCGACAGTCCGCGACCCTTGAGGTACTCGACGGCTTGGGGTGCGTTTTTCAGGTGTTTGCGGTAAGCCTGGGCGGCTTTTTCCAGCACATCGCTCAGGGTGGCTTGGCGCTCGCGTGCCAACGCGGCGCGCTCGCGCTCTTGGGGCGAGGCATCGTCTTCGGGCACCGGCATGCCATAGGTTTGGGCCAGGTCTTTGACCGCTTCGACAAAGTTCATGCCGGCGTGTTCCATCAAAAAACCAATGGCATTGCCATTCTTGCCACAGCCAAAGCAATGAAAAAATTGTTTGGTGGGGCTGACCGAGAAAGAGGGGGATTTTTCGCCGTGGAAAGGGCACAAGCCCATGTAATTGGCGCCGCCTTTTTTCAGCTGCACATAGCGGCCCACGATGTCCACCACATCGGCGCGCGCCAACAGTTCTTGGATAAAGGATTGCGGTATGGCCATGGGGACTTCGGGTGGAGCGGGCATTGTAGGCAGGCACACCCAAGGCGCTTCACCTGGCCCCTTGGCCTGGTGCTGAGGTGCCCATGCTTTGGGTCCGAATCAGCTGGTTTTGGCGTGGACTTGGATCGGCGTGGGTCAGTCGCCCATCACCGCCCCCTCGCGGCGGGCATCGGCCCCACCCAACCACCCGCCACCGACGCGTTGCAGGCCATGCAGCCCGCTGGTCAGATCGGTTTGGCGCAGCGGGTGACCCCGCTGGGTCAAGCCGGCTTGGGTGGCTTCATCAAAGCGGCCGGTTTCCAGCCAAACGGGTCCTTGCGGCGAGAACAGCGCCAGGTGCGGCAGGTCAAAGGCTTGCTGCGGGCTCAAGGCCATGTGCAGCATGCCCCACAGGGCTTGGGTGGTGTAGTGAATGATGGCCGCACCCCCGGGGCTGCCCAGGCTGATGTGCACTTGCGCAGGCAGGGCTGGGGCCGATGGGCGCAGCACCAAGGTGGGCGACATGGAAGAGCGCGGGCGCTTGCCGGGCTCGACGCGGTTGGCCACCGGCAGGCCTTGTTCGTTGCGCGGCACAAAGCTGAAATCGGTGAGTTGGTTGTTGAGCAAAAACCCACCCCCTTCGCCCAGGCTCACCATGGTGTGAGCGCCAAACGCAGACTCGATGCTGGTGGTCATGGCCAAGGTGTGGCCCCAGGCGTCGGTGATGCTCAAGTGGCTGGTGCCATGCTCGGTTTGCTCGGGCATGGGGGCCAGGGCCTGCGGCGAGGTGCCAGGCCTTCCGGACTCTGCGTTGGCCATGCGCTTGTGGCCAATCAATTGGGCGCGCTGGTTCAGATAAGCCGGGGCAATCAGGCTGCGCCAATCGCCCCCGGGTGGCGCGACAAAGTCTGGGTCGGCCAGGTACTGCGCGCGATCGGCATAGGCCAGCCGCGCGGCCTCGGCATACGTGTGCAGCCAGGCCTCGCCCCTGGCCCCAATGGCTTGCACCTGGTTGGGGGCGGGTTTGGTGGCCAAGGTCAAGGTTGGCGCGGTGCGCGGCAAGGCGCTGTTGAGCATGCCCAAGATTTGGGCCATGGCCACGGCGCCCGAACTGGGCGGGGGGAAGCCGCAAACCTGGTGCACCACGCCCTGGGCCCCATGGTCAAAACACAGGGGTTCGCGTTCCACGGCGCGGTACTGGCGCAAGTCCTCCAGGCTCAACAGGCCTGGGTTGTGCGGGTGGTTTTGCACTTTGTGCACCATCGCTTGTGCGATGGCGCCTTGGTGAAAAGCATCCGCCCCTTGATCGGCAATGCGTTGCAGCACCTGGGCCAAACCAGGGTTTTGCAAGCGCTGGCCAACCGGCCAAGGCTGGCCATCGGCTTGGTAAAAATAGGCCCGGGCCTGGGGGTCTTGTTGCAGCTCGTTGGCACCGCGCAGCAATTGGTGCAGCCTGTGGCCCATCGGAAACCCGTTTTGGGCCAAGGCGATGGCGGGTTCAAACAAACGCGCCCAGGGCAAGCGGCCATGGGCGCGGTGCGCCAACTCGAGCATGCGCAACACGCCGGGCACGCCCACCGCCAAGCCGCCATGGGCCGCTTGGCGCATGTCCATGGCAAGGCCCTGGCGCAAGAAAAGGTTTTCGGTGGCAGCGGTGGGCGCGGTTTCGCGCCCGTCGTAGGCCCGCACGCGTTGGCCATCGTGGTAGAGCAAAAAAGCCCCGCCACCAATGCCACTCGATTGCGGCTCGACCAGGGTGAGCACCATTTGCACCGCGATGGCCGCGTCCAAGGCCGAACCGCCTTGGCGCAGGATGTCCAAGCCCGCTTGGCTGGCCAGCGGATGGGCCGCGCTCACCCCTTGGCGTGCAAAGGCCACGCTGTGTTGGCGGTTGAGGCCGGTGGCGGCCTCGGGTTGCAGCGGGGTGTCGGCTTGCCCCCAGGCGGGGGCGGCACACCAGGCCCCCAGCAAGGCCCAAACCCAACCCAACCCAGCGCTGATGCGCAAGCTGCGGGCCGCGCGTGGCTTGGGTTGGGCCTTCATGAACTCAGGTGTCGGGCCATCACTTCGGTGCCATGCGGATGGCGCCGTCCAAGCGAATCACCTCGCCATTGAGCATCTCGTTTTCAAAAATGTGCACCGCCAAGCGCGCATAGTCTTGGGGGGTGCCCAAACGCGAAGGGAAGGGCACGCTGGCGGCCAATGCGTCTTGCACATCTTTGGGCATGCCAAACATCATGGGCGTGCCAAAAATACCGGGGGCAATGGTCATGTTGCGAATGCCGTTGCGGGCCAGATCGCGCGCGATGGGCAAGGTCATGCCCACCACGCCGCCTTTGGTGGCCGAGTAAGCGGCTTGGCCAATTTGCCCGTCATAGGCTGCCACAGACGCAGTGTTGATGATGGCCCCGCGCTCAGCGGTGGGTTCGGGATCGTTTTTGCACATGGCTTCGGCGGCCAGGCGGATCATGTTGAAGGTGCCAATCAGGTTGACGGTGACGGTTTTGGTGAACAGGGCCAAGGAATGAGCACCGTTCTTGCCCACGGTTTTTTCGGCCGGTGCAATGCCCGCGCAGTTGACCAAGCCCATCAGCTTGCCCATGGACACAGCTTTGGCCACCACGGCTTGGCCATCGGCCTCGCTGCTGACGTCGCAGCGCATGAAAGCGCCGCCAATTTCTTGGGCAATGGCTTCGCCTTTTTCGACCTGCATGTCAGCGATCACCACCTTGCCACCTTTGGCGGCGAGCATGCGTGCCGTGCCCTCGCCCAGCCCGGAAGCGCCGCCGGTGACGATGAAAACTTTGCCTGAAATGTCCATTTGTGAGCTCCTGGTTGAATCGGTGTGAAGGGCAATTATCGACCAGTGGCCAACCCCGTTGCTGCATCAGCGCCGACAATGGCGGTTGTGCGTTTGCGCCGCAAATGATTGACCAAGAAGCCCCCTCATGACCCCATCCCTTTTTTCTCGCCGCGTCCAGGCTTGGGCCGCGCTGATTGCTCTGTCGCTGCTGGTGGGATGTGCCACCCCCCCGGCACCGACCCGGGATGCGCAAATTCCTGCCCCCGCGCCAGATGTGGTGCCGGCCAAACCCAAGCGCCTGGGCCTGGCCCTGGGGGGGGGTGGTGCGCGCGGCTTTGCCCATGTGGGCGTGTTGCAAGTGCTCGAGGAAGCGGGCATCAAACCCGACTTGGTGGTGGGCACATCAGCAGGCAGTTTGGTGGGTGCTTTGTACGCCAGTGGCAAAACCGGCGCCCAGTTGCAGCGCATTGCCGAGACCATGGAGGAGTCGGCCATCACCGATTGGGCCTTGCCCTTTTTGAACCGGGGTGTGCTGCGCGGTGAAGCGCTGGCCCGTTATGTGTCGTCCCAAACCCAAGGGCGCAAGATCGAAGAGTTGCCCATCCGTTTGGGCATCGTGGCCACCGACCTGAATTTGGGCGAGGGGGTGCTGTTCCAACGCGGGGACACCGCCACGGCGGTGCGCGCTTCCAGCGCCGTGCCCTCGGTGTTTTTGCCGGTGCGCATCAACAACCGCGACTATGTGGATGGCGGCTTGGTCGCACCCGTGCCCGTGCGTTATGCGCGGGAAATGGGTGCCGAGGTGGTGCTGGCGGTGGACATTTCCACCACCCCCGAAGGCAGCCAGGCCGAATCAATGCTGCAAATATTGCTGCAAACCTTCAACATCATGGGCAAAAGCATCAAAACCTTGGAGCTCAAAGAGGCCCAAGTGATCGTGCGCCCCAATTTGACGGGGGTGAGCAGTGCCGACTTCAATGCCCGTTTGCGCGCCATCGAAGCCGGCCGCGCCGCCATGCTGGCCGCTTTGCCAGCCTTGAAATCGGCATTGGCCCTCGCTCGCTGACACCGGTGGGCGCCGTGCCAGCCAAGGTGTGACCTGGCTGGTGCGCATGACCCATTTGGACCGTGTGAAGCTGCAAAAAAAAGAGGCCCCGTTTTACAACGGGGCCTTGAAGGGATCCCGGAACCGTGAGGTTGCGACAGGATCCGAGGAGACAAAGGTTATCGCCGGGGGCCATGGGCCCCAGACGTTCAGCGCTTTTTGCTGGCGGTCTTGGCGGCGGTGACGGCTGATGCGGTCACGGCGTTGAAATTGGCTTCGGCCATGTCAGTGGCTTGCTTGACCGCTTTTTGCATGGAGTCCATGGCGTTTTGGCTGGCGGCCACGGCACTTTTGACCATGGACACAGCGGTCTCGGAACCGGCAGGGGCGTTTTTGGCGGCAGCGTCAATCAGGCTGGCGAAAGACTTTTGGGCTTCGACAGACTTGTCTTCCACGGCTTTGCCTAACTGGGCACCGGTGCTGGTGGCGATGTCATACAGATGACGGCTGTAAGACACAGACTTCTCAGCCAAGGGCTGGAACATGCCGGCTTGCAGGGCCATCAGTTCTTGCATGTCTTTGACGCCCATGGCGGCATGGGCATGGCCCATGGTTTCCGACAAAGCGGCTTTGGTGGCGGTCAGGTTCAGTTCAACCATTTTTTCGAAACCGGCAAAGGCCGAGTGGGTCAGGCCGTAAAAGGTTTCGAGGTTGGCTTTGTGGCTGGAGGTGATTTGGTCAATAGTGATCATGGTTTGTCCTTGGTGGGTTGGGTTTCACTGCGACGACATGGATATGTTGCGCTGCAGCATGGGTGAAGTATAGGGTTACCCCTGGTGAATTCAAGCCTTTTGTGCTGCGACGCAGCATATTAGAGTGGTTGTTCTAAATGGGCCTCAAACCGGGACAATCGCTCGCCGTGAACATTTATTACGCCACCCCCCATGTCCAGCAGCTCCCCCCCGGGCATCGGTTTCCCATGGGCAAGTACGAGCGGCTGCGCCAGCGCCTGGGCCAAGAACTGCCCGAGCTGCGTTTGTCCTTGGCGGATCCGGTCAGCGACGGCGAGTTGGCCTTGGTGCACAGCCCGGCCTACATTGAGGCGGTGGCCACCGGCAACCTGGGTGCGGCGCAGCAGCGTGAAATTGGCTTTCCTTGGTCGCCAGGCATGGTCGAGCGCGCCCGCCGCTCCAGTGGGGCCACCGTCATGGCCGCGCGCAGCGCCATGCGCGAAGGCCTGGCCGCCAATTTGGCCGGGGGCACCCACCACGCCTACCCGGACAAGGGCAGCGGTTTTTGCGTGTTCAACGACGCCGCCGTGTGCGCCCGCTTGATGCAGGCCGAATGGTTGCGCAGCCACCGCCATCCCCTGGCGGTGGCCATCATTGATTTGGACGTGCACCAAGGCAACGGCACGGCGCGCATTTTTCAGGGTGACCCCAGTGTGTTCACCCTGTCCCTGCATGGGGCCAAAAACTTTCCTTTCCGCAAAGAGGCCAGCGACTTGGACGTGGCATTGCCCGACGGCTGTGGCGACGATGAGTACCTGGCTGCTTTGGAGCAGGCCTTGTTGACTTTGGGCGAGCGCTTCGACCCGGGATTGGTGATCTACCTCGCTGGTGCCGACCCGCATGAGGGCGATCGATTGGGGCGGCTCAAGCTCAGCTTTGATGGCCTGGAGGCGCGCGACCGGCGGGTCATGGATTGGGCGCATGCCCGGGGTTTGCCCATGGCCATGGCCATGGCCGGCGGCTACGGCGTGGACATCGAGGACACGGTGCAAGTGCAGGTCAATACCTTTGCCGTGGCCGCTGCCCATTGGCAACGCTGGCAGAATCGGCGCCCATGAGCAACCCACCCAACGACCGCATCGGCCCTGAGCCGCGCAGCGCTTACAAGGCCTTTCGTGCCATTGGCACCCGCTGGATGGACAACGACGCGTATGGACACGTCAACAACGTGGTTTATTACAGTTGGTTTGATACCGTGGTGAATGCCTATTTGATCGAACACGGGGTGCTCGACATCCACCATGGCCAGGCCATTGGTTTGGTGGTCGAAACCCAGTGCAATTACTTCTCACCGTTGGCCTTTCCGCAAACCGTCGAGGCGGGTCTGCGGGTGGCGCGCTTGGGGCATTCCAGTGTGCGCTATGAAGTGGCCTTGTTTGCCCAAGACCAAGACCTGTGCGCAGCACGCGGTCATTTTGTGCACGTGTACGTGGACCGCGTGGGGCGAAAACCAGTCAGCCTGCCCAACCCCCTCAAACAATTATTGGAGACTTTGACATGACCCCCAGCGAACGCACCCAGGCCGTGGACGAGGCCATCACCAGCCGCATGTCCATGCGGGCATTCAGTGACCAGGCGGTACCGCGTGACACCATTGAAGCCATTTTGGAGGTGGCCAGCCGGGCCCCATCGGGCACCAACACCCAGCCCTGGAAAGTCTATGTGTTGCAAGGCGCCAGCCGCGACAGCTTGGTGCACAAGGTTTGCGCAGCACACGATGACTTGCGTGCCCACCCAGAAAAGGCCGTCGATTACCAAGAGGCCTATGACTATTACCCCGAAAAATGGGTCAGCCCCTACATTGACCGTCGGCGCGAAAACGGCTGGGGCTTGTACAACCTGTTGGGCATTGTCAAAGGCGAAAAAGACAAAATGCACGCCCAGCACCAGCGCAACTTTTGCTTCTTTGACGCGCCCGTGGGCCTGATGTTCACCATCGACAAGATCATGGGCCGCGGCTCCTTGCTCGATTACGGCATGTTTTTGCAAAACATCATGGTGGCAGCCCGCGGACGCGGTTTGCACACCTGTCCGCAAGCGGCCTGGAACAATTTTGCCAACATCATCTTGCCCCACATCGGTGCCTCGGACAGCGAGATGCTGGTGTGTGGCATGTCTCTGGGGTGGCTCCAGGCGGACGAGCCGATCAATGGATTTGTCACGCCCCGCGAGGCCGTTGCCAACTTCACCCACTGGTGTGACGCCGCGCCATGATCATCACCAGCTTGCTCGACACCGATCTGTACAAGTTCACCATGATGCAGGCGGTGCTGCATCAGTTTCCGGGGGCCCAGGTCGAGTACCGCTTCAAATGCCGCAACCCCGGCGTCCAGTTGGGCCCTTTGGTGCACGAAATTCGCACCGAGGTGCGCTCTTTGTGCAGCTTGAAGTTTCAAGACCCAGAGCTGCTGTGGTTGCGCAGCCTGCGCTTCATCAAAAGCGACTTTGTTGACTTTTTAGGCCTCTTCAAACTCAACGAAAAATACATCGACATCGAAGCCTTGCCATCGGGAGAGATTGAGATTGCCATCCGTGGCCCCTGGTTGCACACCATCTTGTTTGAAATCCCGGTGCTGGCCATTGTCAACGAGGTGTTTTTCCGCCACACCCAACGCGTGCCGGATTTTTTGCAAGGCCGCGAGCGCTTGGATCGCAAAATTGGCCAACTCCAGGCCGATGGTTTGCGCGAATTGAAGATCGCCGATTACGGCACCCGCCGGCGTTTTTCCAAAGCCTGGCACGAAGAGGTCTTGCGCGTGCTGGCCGATCGCCTGGGCACCGGCCCGTCGGGCCAATTTGCGGGCACCAGCAATGCGCTGTTTGCCATGAAGCTCGGTCTCACGCCCCTGGGCACCATGGCGCACGAATACCTGCAAGCCTGCCAAGCGTTGGGGCCACGGTTGCGCGACAGCCAGGTGTTTGGCTTTGAGACCTGGGCGCGTGAATACCGGGGCGACTTGGGAATTGCGTTGAGCGATGTCTACGGCATCGAGCCCTTTTTGCGCGACTTCGACATGTATTTTTGCAAGCTGTTTGATGGCGCGCGCCACGACAGCGGCGACCCCTTCACCTGGGGTGAGCGCATGATCGACCACTACAAAAACAACCGCGTGGATCCGCTGACCAAAACTTTGATCTTCAGCGACGGTTTGACCGTGCCACGCACCATTGAGCTGTACCAACGGTTTCGTGGCCGCTGCCAGCTGGCCTTTGGCATTGGCACCAACCTCACCAATGACCTGGGCTACGCGCCGCTGCAAATCGTCATCAAGATGGTGCGCTGCAATGGCCAGCCGGTGGCCAAGTTGTCAGACACGCCGTCGAAAAACATGTGCGAAGACGAAAAATATTTGGCCTATTTGCGCCAGGTGTTTGACATCGAGCAGCCCAGCTGATGCCACGCCAGTGGCTGATGCCGACCCAGTTCCTTTGAAAGACTTGCCATGTTGACTGTTTTGTTGGTGATATTTGTGCTTTGTTATGTGGCCATTGCCTTGGAGCACCCGCTCAAAGTCAATAAATCGGCCTCGGCCTTGCTGGGGGCTGGCCTGTTGTGGACGGTGTATGCCTTGAGCGCGGGCAACCCCGATGCGGTGTCCCAAGAGCTGGGCGTGTCGTTGCTGGGCACGGCGCAAATTGTGTTTTTTCTCATTGGCGCGATGACCATCGTCGAGGTGGTGGACGCGCACAACGGCTTTGCCGTCATCACCGATCGCATCCGCACCACGCGATTGTCCAGCCTGATGTGGCTGGTCGGCTTTGTCACTTTTTTCCTGAGTTCTATCTTGGACAACCTGACCACCGCCATCGTCATGGTTTCATTGATGAAAAAACTGCTGGACAGACGCGAAGACCGTTTGTTCTTTGCGGGCATCATCGTGATCGCCGCCAACGCAGGGGGTGCCTGGACCCCGATAGGGGACGTGACCACCACCATGTTGTGGATTGGTGGGCAAATCACCACCTTGGCCATCATGAAAGCGGTGTTCATTCCTTCCATGGCCAATTTGCTGGTGCCTTTGGCGGCCATGGCTTATGTGGTTCGTGGCCAAAGCGTGGTCGCACCACAACGCGGCGCGAGTGAAGGCGAGGGCCCGCAGACCACCGCGTTTGAGCGCAACCTGATGTTCTTTTTGGGTTTGGGCGTGTTGGTGGCGGTTCCGGTGTTTAAAACCTGGACCCATTTGCCGCCCTATATGGGCATTTTGCTGGGCTTGGGTGTGCTGTGGTTGGTGGGCGACTTGGTGCACCGCGAAAAAGAAGACGAGGACAAAGAGCACTTGACCTTGGTGCGCGCGCTCTCACGCATCGATATGGGGTCGATCACCTTCTTCATTGGTATTTTGCTGGCCGTGGCCACCCTGGAGCACACCCATGTGCTGTCCAACATCGCCCAATGGCTGGATGAGACAGTCGGTCGTTTGGACGTCATTGTCATGCTCATCGGCTTGGTCAGTGCCGTGGTGGACAACGTGCCCTTGGTGGCGGCATCCATGGGCATGTACAGCCTGAGCCAATACCCGCCGGACAGCTTTTTGTGGGAGTTCATGGCTTACTGTGCAGGCACGGGTGGGTCTATCCTCATCATTGGCTCGGCCGCTGGTGTGGCCGCCATGGGCCTGGAGCGCATCGACTTTCTTTGGTACCTGCGAAAAATCAGCTTGTTTGCCTTGCTGGGGTATTTGGCCGGTGCGGCTTTGTACATCTTGCAGTACCAACTCACCCAGTGACTTCACAGACCCGTGAA
>Ga0114960_10003960_pt1 | contig 11199 bp, 25 predicted proteins | sample C_130625_MF_Meta_FD_92637 | JGI IMG/M metagenome (GOLD analysis project Ga0114960, IMG submission 92637) | Freshwater microbial communities from Lake Croche, Canada to study carbon cycling - C_130625_MF_MetaG | ecosystem: Environmental > Aquatic > Freshwater > Lake | place: Lake Croche, Canada...
GGTTTCATGGATAGATATCCTCGTATTCCTTTCTGTCGTGAAACTGGATGGCAATCAAATAATAAAGATAAATACGAAGCTTCTCTTGCTCTGTTCGAAGCTGCTAATGAAGTGTTCAAGCGCGAAGTTCCTATTCGTTGGGCTGGTCAAGCAGCTGCTATGGAAAACCTCGGTAACGATTGGCGTATCGGGAACACAGTCTATACAACTCTAACTATCAATCGCGATTTTCGTACTGCTGCTCATAGAGATGTTGGTGATTTGTGTGAATGCTATGAAACTCCAGGTGTTAATATTCCCAAGGGCTTTAGTAATCTGCTTGTTCTTGATAATGGTAAGCAGTATAATGGTTTCTATCTTTGCTTTCCTGAGTTTCGTGTTGCTGCTGATATCCGCGCCGGCGATATGATTATGATGAATGCTCATCGTATTCATAGCAACTCACCCGCATTCGACTACGAAAAAGGTTTCGAGCGTATGAGCGTGGTCATGTATTTCCGTGAGTCTATGGTTAGTTGTGGTACTCGTAAATATGAAGAATGTCGTCGTGAGTTCGTGTATATGCGTCGCGATAACAAAGAACATCCGTTGTGGCATGAAAGTTGGAACGGTGTATCACCTGGAATGTGGGATACCGAAGAGTGGGCAAATTATCTCGGTCATAATGGATTTTCCGAACAGGCTAATGCTGTTCTAAATAGCTTGAAACTTGAAGAAAAATTTTAAGAAGGAGCTATATCATGTTGTGTGTGATTCCTGCGGCAGGACGCGGCGTTCGTTTCAACGAACTCGGTAAGAACTATCCTAAGTGCGTCCTGCCGTATCAAGAAATTCCTATCATCGTTCATAACATCCGTTTCGCGCTTGAAGCTGGTGCTCGTAATGTCGTAATCGTTACGGGTCATCAGGGTCATCGCATCATTGAAATCGTGAAGATGTATTATCCTGACGATGATAGAATTCAATTCGTCGATTATCAGCATATTGGAAATGGCGGTCCAGCCGTATCTATCTACTGCGGTATTCCTGAAACCATCAACGAACCAGTTCTTGTTCTGTTGAGTGATATCATCGTCAAGACTGTTCCTGATATGTGGTTCGCTACAGGTTCTGTTTCTTGGATTAGCGTACAGAAAGTTCCTGACTGGAATCGCTGGTGCATGGCAGTAGACGATGGTGAGCGAATCGTTGCGTTCCATGATAAGCCTGTTGATAAGCCTCCAACGAATCTTGCTGTTAGCGGAGTTTACTATTTCGCAGATGGTGCTCGTTTTCGTCAGTCTTTGCATGTAGCGATCTACAATTCTCGCGTGCGTGATGGCGAAATTCAAATTTCTCAAGCTATGAATCTTTATAAGGAAAAAGAAGAAATCAAAGTCAAAGAAATCAGTATCAAAGACTTTGGTACGTTGCAAGAGTATCTTGAGAATCGCGGCATCAAGAACTCGCGTGAGTTCAATCAGGTTCATGCTACAGATAAGGGAACGACTATCACAAAGTCGTCTCATATGCAACCAGCTAAGATTCATGCTGAGATGAACTGGTATGAAAATCTTCCGACTCCTATTAAGTTGCTGACTCCGCGTATCCTTGAAAAGAAACCATACGGCAGCGTAGAAAGCGGACGTCCTACATACACGATGGAGCGTATTGATAGTCCTACGTTGCGCGAGCTTTATCTGTATCTTGAATCTGACCCTGTGTTCTGGACAGAAATCTATACCAAGTTGTTTGATATCTTGGATAAGTTCAGGTTCTACTATAAGCCAGGTGTTTATTCTGAGTTCTTCAATAAGATGTCTGATAAGAACTGGGAACGATTTTCGCAAATGGTTGAGGAAAATCCAGAGCTTGATAGTGATCATCCTCATAAGTTCCTAAATAAGTTCGATGAAATGAAGGAAGACGAAGAAGCTCTTGTACATTGGTCAGACTCTTTGTCACATGGCGATTTCTGTTTCTCGAATATTTTCTATCATCCTGGCAGCAAGCAAATAAAGCTTATCGACCCTCGTGGTGATGCGTATGGTAATATTCTGTACGATCTAGCCAAACTCACGCACTCTGCCTATTACCCCTACGACTATATCGACGCTGAGTTGTATATCAAGAAAGGCGATGAAATCATCATCTTGCATGATGGCAAAGAACCTGCGCGTGAAGCTTACAAGAATGCGTTCGTAGCCAAATACGGTGACAAGGTTTGGCGTCTAACTTTGTTCTTGACAGCGTCTCTGTTTTTGAGTATGATACCACTTCATTCACATAACAGAACCAATCAGGAAGTCTTTTATGCACTGTATCGTAAGGCGGCCGCAGACAGCGGATTTGTATGATAAAAGCCTAGTGTTCGACCTCGATGATACCCTCAGTTTCGCTGACATATCTATCGAGGATTCGCGCACTCGCTATGGCTCTACTAGACCTAATACGCCAATCGTAGAAAAGTTGCGCGAGTGTCACAAGAACGGATGGTATATCACCATTCTGACTGCGCGTCATATGCGTTCTCAGCTAAATGATGTTGAGACCTGTTTCAATAAGCTCAGCCAAATCACTGCTGATTGGCTTGACAGAAACGATATCCCATTCGACCAACTCGTATTCGGTAAGCCATATGGAATGTGGTACATCGACGATAAAGCTATGACACTCGAAGGATTTCAGAATGAGTTCACCCCTTAAGATTATCATCACAACCTTCATGCGCGAGGATAACCAACGTGCAGTTTTTCAGATTCCCAAGGCGCTCCACGAAAACGTCTATGTTTTCACGCGAGAGGATCGTGTTTCCAACCTTCGACCTCATATTCCTGATAGTATCCGTATTATTGCTAATCCCAGTGATATTGATGGGATTGCTGATATTAGGCAACGCTGTATTGACAATCCTGCTGTAGGTAAGGGAAAGGTCTGGTTCATTGACGATCTTGCGACGTTTGGTTGGCGCAACGAAGAACTCAAGCAGTTCAACGGAATGGAAGAAGAAGAATGGTTGAGGATGTATGCTTTGGTCGACGATATGCTCAACGAGTATATGCAGGTCGGCTTTTCTGCTCGCGGTGGAAACAATCACGTAGAGGAGAACATCAAGGAAGTGGGTCGCGCGTATGCGACATACGGACTTCGCACGGACTGGATGGAGCGCGAGGGGATTCGGTTCGACGGGATGTATCAACAGAACAAGAACATCAAGCTTTATGAAGACTATTGGATCACACTGTCAATGCTGACGAAGGGATTCAAGAACGCCATCATCTATAAGTATTTTTTCAACTACAATCATAACTCTGCTGGTGGCAACTCCACGTTCCGTAATCAAGAATTGCAAGAGCAAGCTGCAAACGAACTCAAGCGATATTTCCCACACTTCGTAGACGTCGTAGAAAAGGAAGGTGCGTGGGGTAAGATGGGGATGGAAAATCGCAAAGAAGTTCGTATCCAGTGGAAAAAGGCATACGAAAGCTCTCAGTTCACAAACACGCTCGACTCGTTCTTCGGATAAGGAAAACTCATGGATCCCGTACTCTACGTCGCCAATATCGCCATCGTCGCTTCCAGCTGGATGGCAGGAATTTTTGTAGCACGACTAATCATGCGCAAATTTTTCAAGATTGATCCAGATGGACCGGAAGTCGTAGGTTCGATTTCGTCCGACGATATGCTAGATTTCGATGATGATGAAAAGGCATTCATTCCTGTCAACGTCGTTCAGGAAAACGGCCTGTATTACGGCTGGTTCAAAAACAACAACAAATTCCTAGGACAAACGACAACTCTTGAAGAACTTCGCGTTATGGCGCACGAGCACGTCCTCAAGACGTTTGGGCTACGATTCGAGTTCACCCACGAAGATAAAGCTACGCTCAAGCAAGAAAAAGCTTAATAAAAAAATACGAACGTAACGAGATATTTAACATAAAAAGCGCCATTTTAGGCGCTTTTTTTCGTTTGGGGGCCTTGACAACTACGAATATACGCGGTACAATAGGGTATAAATTGAGTTAACCGAGCAGGAGCTTCGCAATATGTCTACCTTCACTGTCTACGGTACGTTCTACGGTTCTGACGAGCTTCCCGACGCTCTCGGGAATTTCGCTACTCGAGCTGAAGCTGAGCTTTACGTCAGCGCCTATCCTAGCACCGACCCGATCGTCGAATACGATTTCTACCTCATTTCTGAGGCGTTCGGCGATAGCGTCCGATTTACTTCTGACGCCATGCTTTCAGGGGCTTGACAATCATCCGCCTTCGTGCTAGAATAACCTATATGATGAAAGGAAGTGAAAAATGCTAATATCTATCTCTGTGCCACGTACCGTCAACGACGCCCAGCTCTTGCTCGATACCGTCGATTTCCGTCAGATTTCCGCGGGCGAGCTCCAGGGCTTTGCCGGGGCTGACGAGGGCGACCTTATCGGCGAGTTCGGCGATTTCGGTATCTGTATCCTTGGTGAGTTTACCGTGTCATTCATCGACAGCGACGAAATGGAAGAAGTTCTGTTCAGTCACGCCGATGGCGAAATCTACGAAATTATCTGAGGAGGTTATCATGGAATTCCATCGTATGCTCAATGACGGCTTTATCGTAGCCCACGACGAGTGGTTGGATATGGCTGTACGTTGGAACGGTTCTGCCACGTTCGAAGTGTTCAGCGAAGTTCGTCCCGGCGCTTGGGCGCTTGTGGAGACTTTCATGGATTTCAACGCCCGTGGCGGAAATCAGGACTACGCTCGTAAGGTCGCTCGAAACTATTTCGACGAAACCTATAACCGTATGGAACAAGAGGAAGCTGCCTAATGAATATCGACGACTACGATTTCGACAAGACCGCCCAAGCTGTGTTCGTCATGAATCCTTCGATGGGTTCGGAGAACCTGGATTATAAGTCATGGGAAGATTTCAAGTCTTTCATGGTTTCTATGGCATACACCTACATGCACAAGACCAACTCGTTTTCTACCGGCGGATTCTGCCTGACTGCCTATGATGAACCGAACGGTGAGCGCAAGGTTCGCGCGAGCGTGAGTGGTTCGTTGGCTTATTCCTACGTCTTCCCTAAGTAAGGAGATATATCATGATTGGTCCTTTCATTGGCACTTATGACGAATACGAGACAATCGGACGCGGATGGAAAGCTGTTCGGTATTTGCGTTCTAGTCTACGATATAAGCAAGCTATCTATCGCGGACAACCACTCGAAGGATATTTCGTTCTTGAAGATGGTCGCATATTAAGTGATAAGCAAAGCAGAGGTCGCGAACTTCGCGAATTGAGTTGGCGTTTACGGGGTTCTAGTAATGCTATGTATCCTGCTGTTGATTTACGGATACATGGGTGTAATGGTAGAGGAGCGATGACGATGTCAGTGCATCGTCTCGTAGCAGAAACCTATGTTCCTAAATTAACTAATCCTCCAGGTGTTTGTTTAAAAGTCTGGAATGATGCTCATGAAAGTATAAAAATCGCTTGGTCTAAAGTGGCTACTGAAATGTGCGTTAATCACATAGACCATGATAAGATGAATTATCACCCATCTAATCTCGAATGGGTTACAGTTAGAGAAAATGTTGAAAAGCGTGATCAATTCTATGCTATCAAGAGGGCTGCATAATGACCGCATATCGTATCAATGTGACGCGCCGTGAAATTGGTGAACCTACCGAATATGTGACCGAAGTCTTCGACTCATACGAGGAAGCTAAGGCTCGCATCCGCTATATAAACACGAACGAGCGCTGGATTCGTGCTGACAACTGGGTCGAAGAAGTGGAGCTGGAATATGGGACGTAGGACTGTCACAGTAGACGTAGACGTAGACGTCGACATCAACGACTTTGATACTGGTGATCTTATCGACGAGCTCGAAGATCGCGGGTATGTTGTGCTCGATGTGAACGAAGAAAAGGCTCGCGAAACGAATAGCGATCGTATCTTGTGGCTCATTCGTCAGTCATATATAACAGATACGCCAGAGAACTTTCACAAGTTCCTAGAGCGCAAGTTCCTAGACATGGATATGCCTGCATGAACGAAGAAGCTTTCGTACGAATGAGATATCTAGAGTTTCTGCTAGAAGAAGTTGATCGCCTTAAAAGTGAAGGAATGGAAGGCAGTGTTGCTGCGAAACTCGTATTACAAACTTCGTTTGATACGGTATTGCAGACATGGAAAAGTTCCTATGGTTCGCGTAAAATGGCTGAGCATTTCTATCGCATAGCCGATGAGTTCGTAACAATTTCAAATGAGGAGAATGTTAAATGATTGATGATGCAGTAAAGGCTTCCCAGAACGCAACGACTGGGGGTCGCAAGTTCGATGGTGATAAGCTGGAGTATGGTTTGCTTCCCGCTTATGCGCTTATGGCTACAGTAGACGTGCTTACTCTTGGCGCACAAAAGTACGAGCGTGATAACTGGATTCATGTTCCGGAAGCGAAGCGTAGATACTTCGACGCTCTTCAGCGCCATCTTTGGTCATGGAAGATGGGTGAAGTTAATGACCGTGAAACTGGGCGTAATCATCTAGCCCATGCTATGTGTTGCCTTATGTTCTTGTATGAGCATGATACTATCTACTCTGAGGCTTATCAGGAGTTGGCGGAAAAGGCTGTTGCCAATGCCATCAAGGAAGAGGTTCCTGTCCAGACTTATAACTGGAAAGAAACGGCAGTAGATCTGGATTCGGACTTGACATCTAAGACCGTATGAGCTATAATTACTCATAGATAGGAGATTGGGCATGAAAGTCGGTGAAGTGGTGACTGTTATGGTTCGCGATGCTCGTAATGTCAAAGCGTATGCTAATGGCGTTATTCGCGAATGGAACGAGTACACTGGCACCATCGTGCCCAATCTCAAAGGCTTTGGTCCTGACGTTTTCTGTTTGTCTACGGGTGATGCTAAGTTTCCCGTGCGCGTGATAGAGAAGGCTAGGACCACATTCTATCGTGCTGAGTTCGAAGGTGCTACGGTTACTCCTAAGACCAAGACCTTCGTTGTCAAGGCTTCGAAGCCTGGCTCGTCATACACTGTAACTTGTGATGGTACACACTGGAGCTGCACCTGTGTAGGCTTTGGTTTCCGTAAAGACTGCAAGCATGTTCGGGAGTGTAAGTGATGCCTAGATATTCTTTAATTCGTCAAGATAGACATGCTGGCGATTCTGGTCTCATGTCGGAAATCCTAGATCCGGAATCATATAAGCCTATTCCGGGCGAAGTGTATCCTCGTGTCGGTTATGGTATTCGTGTCGGTTCGATAAATGGTCGTTCGTACTCTGCTCAAGATTATTGGCAGACCACACCTATCACAGAAATCACTGACGAGTGGATTGATGAAGAGGGATTCAGTCACGTGAAGTTCAAGACTAAGAACTCAACCTACATATGGAAAGAATTCTGATGACAGTCCGGATTGAATATATGATAGTGAATGTTATCGGTTCAGTGATTAATAATTGGACAACATGTGAAGGTTCTGTGCAAAATGATCCTCAGATATATGTGTCACGTGGATATCAGGCAGTGGCTCGATTTTCTCAAGGAATGACGGGTCTAAAGGCGCGAGTCCGTATTGTAGATGAACAGACCAACCGAATAGTGGACATGATCAATGGCTAGACTTAAAGACTCATATGATAATATGCTCGCCGCTGTTGAGAAAGAAGTGGAAAAGCTTATAGAAGAAGTGCTTAGGCTTGAACGCGAAAACGAATCGCTTCGTTTGCGTATCACAGAACTCGAAACAGAACTGAAAGAAAAAGACAGTGACTACATCTGATAAAGACGATATGTGGGAAGCTTTCGCAAAGATAGGTGAAGCAATGGCTGAGCGTGAAAACGATCTTGACAAACTCGCAGATTCATGCGATTATGATATGAAGCTTGCTGTTACTCGTTGGGTTCTCAAGCATGTCGCAGATCATGGTAAAGATGGCGGTTCGTATCGTTATCTGATTTATGAGCGTCTTGGTTTCGGTCCAGATGCTTATGCGCCGCTGTGTAGTGATGGTCTATTCATCAGCAATGAGTTTGATGCGGACACTATCCCAGAAGCACGAAAGGCTCTTGCTGCTGGCGATCACGAGAAGTTGAAATCTGTTCTGGATTGTTGCGACGAGCCAGGATGCTACGAAACCACTAGCTGCGGCTGGCCGACCAAAGACGGGGGATACCGTCGTACTTGCTATAAACACATGACAAAGGAGCCATGGGAAAAATGAGTCAGTCACTTACTATCCAAATCGACTATCAGCTTTCAGACAAGATCACTCTTGAGAATCTCAAGCAGTCATACGAAAGCAACTGCGATTCTTATCGTGTACTAAAAGATCGCGTTAAGAACGGCGAACGCCTTGAGCGTTATGAGCTCGAAGACATGAAGGATTTCAAGGAAATCCGTAAGGCTCTCAAGCGTGTTATCACATATTACATGGACCCATATCAGCAGGAGGCATACTTCGGTGCAAAGTGAACTTGAAATCAACGTAGAACTGGACATGATTGAGTCGGGCTATAATCCTAGGATTTGGGCTGATGTAGTAGAATACTGGAACGAGTATTTTGCGTAAACGACTATGGCGTCTTTGGGCGAAAGCCCTTGGTAGAAAAGATGGCATTACTGATACAGAGTCGGATAGGGTCGCCCTTATCCGCACTCTTATCATTTTATCATACGTCATCACGAATATCTTTATTGTGGCTGGCGTAATACATCACTGGTAGGAGTATGAAATGAAAATTGGTATTATCTCGGACCTTCATATGTACAAGACGGTTCTGACCGAAGAAACTCCTTGGGATTTCGAACCCGAGCCAGATGTGTTCTATATTTGCGCAGGTGATATCTGTGAAGATAATGATGCTCGTGCGCGATTCATACAGAAACATTATGATCACATGTTGTCTATCAACGGCAATCATGATTATTATGGCAACTCATTCTCCGACGCCAAATATCACACGATCCTACGCGAAGTGAATGGTGTTCGCATTGCGGCAGCTACTCTGTGGACTGATCTCCGTGATAATCTAGCTTGGTACACTTACAAGAAAGATTTGATTGATTGCGCATATATTGAAGACCTCACGCACGATTTGATGATTGAAACGCACGAAATGCACAAACATTTTCTGTTTGGTATGGATGCAGATATCATCGTGTCTCATCATGCTCCTACACATTTGTCTATCCACGAAAATTATCTAAACGATCCTTGCAATGTGTGTTTCGCTAATAATCTTGCTGAGCAAATTCTCAACATGAAAAAGCCTCCTAAGCTTTGGGTTCACGGGCATACTCACGACGAATTCGACTACATGATTGGTGATACTCGTGTGATCTGTCATCCGCGTGGTTACAAGAATGAGCGTGACGATTACTGGCATTATGCTCCGAAGATTGTGGAGATTTGATATGAAGGAAATCAAAGGGTTTGTGATTGTTCCGCCTGGCGATGCGGCATATGCGCTTGGATACTGGACCTTTGCTCCTACTGCTACTGAAGCATGGTATAGGAAGTTAGGACATGAAGTTCCTGATATGGAACGTCCTTATCGTATTCAAGCATGGCATGATAAAGGTTATAGACTAAGAGAAGCTACACTTACCATTCATCCTGGAGAAGACGAGATATGAAACTTGCTTGGTTGTGTTATCCACACTGGGTGGATAAAGAAGATGATATCCTACCTGTGATTCGTTTTGAAGAACCAGAAAGTTGGATATATCGCAAGGTTGTGCCTATCGTCTATGCGATATTAGAGGTTGACAACGATGAATAGACGTAATATTTGGGAGTGAATGTATGAGCAATACCATAACGCAGTTGAATCCACCTATTCCTCTGATGACTCCAAAGGGTAAAGCAATTGCTCATTTCATCATCGACTATGGTCCAGAAAATGACCTGATGTGGGTGTGCTTTCAAGATGACACAGGCGAGTCCTGGACTTGGGAAAATGCGTATGTACGAGCGCGAGTGAACGAGACTATCGGTAGAAAAACAATGAGCAAGATTAACAAATGAATCGTTTCATACTAGATCAAAATCCACTCAAGGCTGCTGAGTATCATTGTGACAAACATGTAGTCAAGATGATTCTCGAGGAAGCACAGATGCTTTCTACGGCGCATCGTATCATCGACGGCAACGAGTATGTTGACGCTTCGTCTGGTCGTAAGATCAAGCGTTGGCGTCTGAATGATGATCGCGAGCTCACTCTATACAAGGCTACTCATACTGGTCATCCCTGCACTCAATGGGTGATGCAGTCTTCAGATAACTATGTGTGGGCTACGATGTTGTTCCGTTGTTTGCTCAACGAGTATCGCTATCGCTACAACAAAGTGCATAAGTGCGAAATGTTGTGGAAAACTCTTTCGAATAAACCAAATGGTCTCAAGAATGGTCCTGTCTACGAGTTTCCTCAGGCGATGCCTGATGATTGTAAGCGTCCTGATCCTATTGAGGGCTATCGCGCATACTATATAAATCATAAAGCACGATTCGCAAAGTGGACCAATCGTGAAATTCCGGAGTGGTTTAATGTTAGTCAAGTTAACGAATCTTAATAGAGATCATCTAGATCAACCTGTATATATCAATGCTCTTCATATCCTTACGGTTTACGAATCCCGTAGAAGCGGGCCAGATGGTGGGTTTACGACTACAATATATTGCATGAACGAAAAAGAATGGTTTGTTGAAGAAAGCCTTTCACAAACAATAAAATTGATTAATGAAGCATTGGGGAATAAGAATGCAAAGTGCGCAAATTGTAGCTGTAAGTGAACCTCGTGTCGTCAATGACGGCGGATTCGTTCTTAGTGTTGATGAGTTCATCGCATACGTTGCGCGTGTGAGTAATCCTAGCAATCAGAATAATCATCTGACGGCTACAAAACTGTTGAAGTATCTTGCGAAGCATAAGCACTGGTCGCCATTCGAGATGGTCCATATCTGTATGGAAATCAATACGACTCGTGATATTGCTCGTCAGATTCTGCGTCATCGTTCATTCAGCTTTCAGGAGTTCAGTCAACGCTATGCCGATCCAACGAAAGACATGGGGTTCGTTGCCCGTGAAGCCCGTCTACAAGACACAAAAAATCGACAGAACTCAATTGAGACTTCCGATGAAGCATTACAGCAAGACTGGAAATATATTCAACAAAACCTTATCGAATCAGCAAAAA
>Ga0114960_10003961_pt1 | contig 11198 bp, 11 predicted proteins | sample C_130625_MF_Meta_FD_92637 | JGI IMG/M metagenome (GOLD analysis project Ga0114960, IMG submission 92637) | Freshwater microbial communities from Lake Croche, Canada to study carbon cycling - C_130625_MF_MetaG | ecosystem: Environmental > Aquatic > Freshwater > Lake | place: Lake Croche, Canada...
GGTAACTCTTAAAATTCTTAATTTTTTAAATCGGTAACTCTTAAAATTCTTAATATCCATTTTCAGAATTTTGTAGATTTTTAAAATCATTATATACTCTCATTGTTTCATCTTTTTTTTTATAATAAATATCTTTAATAAAACTTCCAACATTAAGCTGAATATTTTTATCTAATTTATATTTTTGATATTTTTCATCAATAATTTTTTCCTCTATATCTAATGAATTTTTTTTTATATCAAACTCATTATTTTCATTTATATCTTTTCTAAATTTTTTTAATTTATTATATAATTTTTCCATTGATTTTTCAATTATATTATTCAAATTCATACTTTCATACCTATTTTCTTTAAATACAAAGCCTGAATTTGCATCTTTTGAATTATCAAGAATTACATTTAAATTCACTTCATTCTCTAATAAATTTTCAAGAGTAGATGTAAATTTAGAATCTCCTAAAAGTAATAATATTTTAGATTTATTATCAATTTTTGTATCGTCCCATTCTTCATCAAATGGTTTTATAATAAATATATTATTAGTCACATTTGTAATATTTATATTATTATTTATATTGTTAATATTATTAATATTATTTATATTTATATTATTTACATTTGAAATATTATCTTCACTAGAGACTATATCTTTTTTTTTACAATATTTTTTTAAATGTCTAACTAAATTTGATTTATGTGAAAAAAATTGAGAACAATATTCACATTTTTTTTTCAATAAATTATTTTTACTTCTAGTAAGAGATAATTTTATTAAATCTTCTTCTTTATAATTAAATGAATCTATTGTTCTTGTACATAATATTTTTTTATTTAGATGCTTTATCATATCACTTTTTGGATAACAATTATAAAAACATCTTTTACACTCATAAAAAGAACTATATTCTGATAATTCATCCATTAATTTGTTATTTATATATTTTTTATATCAATAAATCTTTAAATTAAATATTTTAATTAATTTATTAAAATATTTAATTTGTAATTTATAAATAAATTAAATATAAATTTATTGGGAATTAATATTTTATTAATGAAAAAAATCATAGGCTTTGGTTTTCTTAAATTTATCATTTTTTAAAATTTATTTTTTCAATAATTATTTTTTTTATAAAAATATTTAAAAAAAATAATTATAAAAAATTGATATATCAAAAATAGTGCTTTTTTATTGTACAAAAAAGTACAGACATAGGTTTTTTTAAAAATCTCATTTTTTCACTTTGCTGTAAGATCAAAAAGTCACAAAAATCGATCTCTAAATTTATTTTGTGATCAAAAAGTCACAAAAATCGATCTCTAAACTTATTTTGTGATCAAAAAGTCGCAAAAATCGATCTTTAAATTTATTTTGTGATCAAAAAGTCGCAAAAATCGATCTTTAAATTTATTTTGTGATCAAAAAGTCGCAAAAATCCGATCTCTAAACTTATTTTGTGATCAAAAAGTCACAAAAATCCGATCTCTAAAAATTATATTATATACAATGTTATTAATAATTAAATTATTAAATATTTATTTAATACAATAAAATAAAAAAAATTTAATCTAAAGATATTACTAAAGATAAGAAATTTGTGATGCGAAATTAAAGATAAGAGTAACAAAATTATAAAAAAACACCGATTTTCAAAAAGTTTTTTGAGATTCATTTTCGAAATTTTTTGTTTTTTGATTTCAAAAAACTTTTTGAAAATCGGTGTTTTTTTTACAATTTTGTTACTCTTATCTTTAATTTCGCATCACAAATTTCTCATCTTTGATCATATCTTTTATTTTATTTTTATAAATATATTTAAATAATTTATTGTTTTAAATATATAAATTAATAATTTAATTATCAATATCATTGTATGTAATATAAATGATTAAAGATCATATTTTTATGATTTTCTTATCACAAAAATGCTTAGAGATCGGATTTTTGTGACTTTTTGATCACAAAATAAGTTTAGAGATCGGATTTTTGTGACTTTTTGATCACAAAATAAGTTTAGAGATCGGTTTTTTGTGACTTTTTGATCACAAAATAAATTTAGAGATCGGATTTTTGTGAATTTTTGATCACAAAAATATTTAGAGATCGGTTTTTTGTGACTTTTTGATCACAAAATAAGTTTAGAGATCGATTTTTGTGACTTTTTGATCTTACAGCAAAGTGAAAAAATTAAATTTTGAAGAAAACCTATGTCCGTGACTTTTTTGCACAATAAAAAAACACTATTTTTGACATATCAATCTTTTTATTATTAAATCTATATTTTTTTTTATAAATAAATATTTATTGATAAAAATAAATTTTTAAAAATGAGATTTTGAAGAAAACCTATGTCCGTGACTTTTTGCACAATAAAAAAGCACTATTTTTGATATATCAATCTTTTTATTATATAAATATATAAAAAATAATATATTTATATTTTATTGAATGTAATAAAAAAGATAAATAAAAAAAAATTATTTACTAGAAACAACTGGCAATCCATAATCTAACCAGCCAGCAACTGGGATAAATTTAACAGGACTTAATCCATAGCCATATTTAATAGAAACAACATTATAACCCAATAATTTTAGTAAAACCAAAATTTGACTACTTGTATGTCCAACATAACAAATTAAAAAAATAATTTTATTTTTTGGCAATTTTTTTAGATTTTTTTCATCTAAAATATGTAACCAATATATATTTTTCGCACCTTTCACATGCATTTTATTGTACTCTTCGGGGCTTCTTAAATCAACCAAAAAATACTCTTTCTTTTTCAAATAATAGTTATTGTAAAAATCAATTGGTGTTATATAATTCCAATCATTTTTGGTTTTTTTAAGGTAGTTTCTTAAATTTTGTACTAATTCTATGTCATTCATACTATTCAAACTATATATATTTTATTATATAATTTATAATAAAATTATATAATAAAATTTGCATATATATCTAAATCCATATATATCTAATTTTTATTCTTTTCTACATAATCCAATACTTCACTGAAATTATATAAAGAGGACAATGCTAATGGCCGCTTTTCCCTAACTAAATTTATAGCATCTTCAGCTGTCATATTATATTTTACTATAATATATGCAGCAACAACGGTTGCCGAACGCATCAAGCCCCAATAGCAATGCACATATACATTTTTATCTTCTTCAATACAATTATCAATAAAATCAATGCATTTCATAATTTCATATTTAAACTTCAAAATATTTTCTTCATCCCTACTATCAGAAATAGATAATCGAAGAGTTGATTTATCATTAAAATATTCATCAAATGGCTCTTTTTCAGTGCAATTAACAATCGCATTTATATTATGTTTTACTAAAAATTCTTGATTAGTTGATTCATAAATATTTCCCAAATATAATTTTGGCACAATTAAATTATGATTATCAATTCCTCCTATTTTAGAAACAATATTTAATGCTTTTTTATTTCTTGTTAAATTTAATATTCCAAAAATCGCTTTATCATACAATCTCATAATAATCTAATATATATTTATTAATATTATATATATATTTCGTAATCTAAATTTATTTATATATTCAATAATTATCTTAAAATGCATTTTGGCAAATACATGATTTATTATGCTCCATATAATTGCAAACTCCAGTTTTTCCATATGATTCACAATCTTTAATCTCTTTTTGGTTACAACAAGTATCATAGGAATAAAGATTATGTTCCAAATTATCAAAATGATCTATTTGCATTTTATGATAATAAAACATCATGAATAGTAAAACAATAATTATTATTAAAGTAGATAGAAATATGGTATTTTTATAATTTTTATTATTTTTCATCTTAAAGAATCTATATAATATGATTATATTTTTTATTAATTCAATTATTTTTAATTTTTATAATTCGTATAGATTATAAATGTTATATATAATACATACATAAGTTGAATGCTCTTTTTTAAAAATCTTTTTCTAGGATTTTTATTAATCTCTCAAATTACCATTGACACATCATATAAAGTTAGCTTAATGCAATCAATTAATAGTAATATTAATTATTTAGATAAGTTAAATATAGAAAGATTAGAAAAAATGTTTTATCTTAAAAATAATAGATATTCGCCATTCAAAAATGTAAATTATGTAAAATATATTAAGGGAAATAATTCAAATTATACAAATAACTTTAAAAATAATCAACTAAATATTACTGAGTTTTTAGAAAATTTAAATGAAGAATTTTTAAATAACTATAATGAACAATTGAAGTCTCAACAAGAAGACGAAGAAGGATTTAGAGAAGGTAATGAAGAAGAACATCAAAAATTCTTTAAGAATTTCAAAAACAGAGACATGGGCTCACTAGATTCAGCCGGAGTTTTCCGTTATAATAAAGGACTATTTATACCAACACGAATTTCGGCAATTTCGCCATCAGGTGGAGGTGAATCTTCTTCCGACAATAATTTCGAAATTATTAAACAAAGCGATTTTAACTTTAAAGATGTAGGTGGTTACAAAAAAATAAAAGATGAATTAATGCAATGCGCCGATATATTAATCAATTACCCAAAATACCAGAAATATAACGTACGCCCCCCCAAAGGAATCATTTTTGAAGGCCCTCCGGGAAATGGAAAAACACTTATGGCAAAAGCATTTAGCGGACAATTAAACATTAGTTTCATTCCCGTTTCAGGAAGCGAGTTTTCCGAAAAATATGTGGGGGTAGGCGCCGGCAGGGTCCGCGAGCTTTTTAAATTGGCCCAATCCAATAAACCTTGCATAATTTTTATTGATGAAATAGATGCACTAGCCCGTAAGCGCGGAAATGATATGGTAAGTTCCAATTCCGAAAAAGACCAAACGCTCAATCAGTTATTGATAAATTTGGATGGATTCAAAGGGTCTGACGGCGTTTTTGTCATAGGAGCCACTAATAGAATCGATCTTTTGGATGCTGCCCTTATGCGCCCTGGGCGAATGGATAAAAATATTTATATTGGTAATCCAGATACTGAAACGCGAAAAGCTATTATCAACATCCATCTTTCAGGGAAACCTTATAATAATGAAATAAATATTGCGCAAATTATTGAATTGACAAACGGATTTTCAGGAGCGCAAATTGAGAATTTATTAAATGAGGCTATGTTACATGCTTTGCGTGAAGATCGTGAGGAAATAATGCTAAATGATTTAGAATATATTAGTAACCGCATTATTTCTGGATGGCAATCAACTGAGAATAAATTCAGTAATGATATTATAGAGAAAATTGTAATTCATGAAATGGGACATGCCATGGTTGGATTTTTATCGCCTAATCATTCAGGTTTAGTAAAAGTTTGTTTAAACCTCTGGTCGCCAAAAATGCCGGGATTCACTGTTTTTGAAAATGGGGATCAAGATATGAATATTTACACAAAGGAGGGACTCATTTCTCATTTAATGGTTTTAATGGGAGGCCGAGTTGCTGAAGAGATTTTTTACGGATATTCTATTACAACGGGGGCACGTAAAGATTTGGAAGATGCATATAAATTGGCCCAAAATATGGTTTTACATTATGGTATGGGGGGTAAAAGTATTTATCCAGATATGAGCGAACATTCTAAATATTTAATAGATCAAGAAATTAATAAATTATTATTAATAGCTCATGAGGGAGCAACAGAAATTATAAAAGATGCTAAAGAGGTATTATTAGATTGTTCTATTATTTTGAAGGAAAATAACATATTAAAACCGGAAAACATTAGCGATATTATTTTGGATAAACATCGTTATTTATTAACTAAATATAAAATTTTAGATAAATACATGAAATAAAACAAAATAAAAAATATAAATTATAACCGACTCAATTTGTTTATTTAATTATAAAATTTTATAATTATATAATTATGTCAGTACTAAATAAAACTTATTTAGAAAAACTTTATTCTAACATAAATGATTTAGAAAATATAGATTTATCAAATAAAAATATAAATAAAATCGATTATAATACCTTTAAAGATCTAAAAAAAATAAAAAATATTAATTTATCAAATAATTTAATTGAATCTCTTGATCCAATTTTATTTAAAGATTTATTTTTTTTGGAAGCTATTGATTTATCAAATAATAAACTTAAAAATATTATACCTGGACTTTTTCATGGATTGCCACATTTAAAAAATATTAATCTTAAAAATAATAATAATTTACTGTTAGAAAAATTTAATAAAAATATTAATTTTGATTTATAAAATTTATTCATGAAAACTATTTATTTTTTTTTTTCCCCAATAAAATTGCGCAATGATTCTTGAATAATAAACATTGCGGGATTATTTTCTAATGAAAATTCATTATCATCCAAATCCTGGCAATAACTTTCTAATTGAGCTTCTAATGAAGCACTTTTAAAAAGTTCAACTTCCCTGTCAGGAAATAAACTCTCAAAGATTGAATTAAGAGCAATATTCTCGTCACCTACTAAAGCAACAATAAAATCCTGAACTCGATCTGTTTCAAATTCGTACATCTCTTCAGTTTCCAATTTTTCAAGATTAGATGGATTTTCACAAAAAAGATCGAATCGCACAATGAATTGCTCTTGAGTAAGTTTTTCATTCTTTAATCTCTTTTCGAAAAGGAGTTTTAAAAGTTCGGAAAAAATAAATTTACTAAGAATTTTATCATTACTTATTTTTTCCAAAATCTTTCTGTAATCAGAAAGAGAATATGGATTTTTTACTAAACTAAAAAAATCATTGACAATAATTAATGCTGCTTTATTTTCAGAAGAAGATTTTTCTTCATGTGCATTAGGTATAAGAGGGCCTTCTAAACCGCATCCCGCAACAACTCCAGCATAGGAGGCCATTTCGCGACAATGGAGCCACTAGTTTTTTTTTTAAGATTGTAGCAAAATATCTTTTATTAAAAAATATCTATCAATTTTTTTGTAAAAAAAAAATCTAACATAATATTATAAAAATGAGTAATTCGGTGCGTTTAGGAAATAATGCAGGATCTGTCAATCAAGGAAGTCAAGATGTTGCCATTGGCAATTATTCAGCAAATAGTAATCAAGTTGATTACTCCGTCGCGGTTGGAAACAGCTCTGGCCAAATTAGTCAATCAATTGGCTCTGTTGCAATCGGTGATGGAGCCGGTTATAAGAGTCAAGGAAATGAAGGAGTTGCTGTAGGAAGATGGGCTGGCCTTAACAATCAAGGAGACAATTCAGTTGCAGTTGGGTTTGGTGCAGGATGGGAATCACAAGGAATTAATTCAGTTTCTGTTGGAGTAAATGCTGGACAAAATAGTCAAGGAGATTGTTCAGTAGCCATCGGAAATGAATCAGGAAATAAATATCAGGGAGACTATGCGATAGCAATTGGTAATAGTTCGGGAGTTGGCAGCCAAGGAAATGCAGCAATTGCAATTGGTGATGGAGCTGGATATACTGGACAATTATTTGGGTCAGTTTGCATTGGAGAATACGCTGGATACTATAACCAAGGTGGTTTTACTTCTGGAGACATAGGAAGATCTGTTGCTATCGGAATAAATGCAGGAGGATTTAATCAAAAAAAAGAAGCAATTGCAATTGGCTCAACTGCTGGCTTTACAGGTCAAAAAGGAGGTGCTGTTGCAATAGGAGCTGGTGCGGGTGCTGTAAATCAAAATAATAATGCAATTGCAATCGGATATGGTGCAGGTGCAACAGGTCAAGGACTATATTCAATTGCATTGGGATATCTTGCTGGATCACTTGGAATGTCAGCAAATTCTATTATGATAAATGCTTCTGGTACAGCCTTAATAAATACAAGTGGTACAACAGCTGGTTTATTTATTAAACCAATTGCACCTACTAATACTTCAGCTGGTGGCACAAATAGTGTATTACAATGGAATTCTACCACATCTCAGGTGACTTATGATGGTACTGGTAGTAAAACATTCGTTATTGACCACCCAGTTGATAATAATAAATATTTAGTCCATGGTTGTTTAGAGGGACCTGAATCCGGTGTTTTTTACAGAGGTGTTGGAGAAATAACTGATAATAATTCTACCAAAATCTATTTACCCGATTATGTTCAATTTTTTGCTAAAGATTTTTCTGTCCAAGTGACAGCTATTAATAATACAGGTGCCAAACAATCTTTCGATTTATCAGCATCAGAAGTCATTAATAACAGCTTCATGGTCTTAGGAAATAATTGCAAATTCAACTGGATAGTTCATGGATCTAGAGGAAATGTTAATGTTGAACCAAATAAAGCAGATGTTAAAGTTAATGGTTCTGGTCCCTATTTATGGATTTAATCACATTAAATTCTATATAAAAATAGTTAATTTTCATTTGAAGTAAAAAAAACTTATATACTAATTATAAAAATATATTTTTATATTTTTATTAATATCAATAAATCATTGATATTAATAAAATTTATAGTCAATTAGAAAAAAATTATATAAAAGTATTTTCTCTAAATTTTACTATAACATATGTTTTCAAAAATTACGTAATTTATAAATATTAAATTTAAAAGTATATCAATATATATAATTTAATAATAATATGATTCATTTAGTGACTTCATTTTATTTAATCGAAAATCCGAATGAAGTACAAGAATTAAGAAATAATGAATTAATAGAATCATTAATTAAAAATATAGAATCACCAATTATAAAAGAGATTCATCTTTTTGTTGATAATATTCATGCATTTAACAAAATAAATGAAATTAATTCTGAAAAAATAGTAATTATTAGAATAGGAAAACAACCATTTTATTCAGAATTGTTTGATTATGCAATTACTAATTTAGAAAATAAAATTTGTATGATTTCTAATTCCGATATTTATATTCATGAATATGATATAAATATATTAAATAAATTAGAAAATAATATTTTTACACTTACAAGATATGAACATGATATGTCATGTCATTTAATAGATAAATATGTAGGAAGTCATGATGTTTTTATTTTTAAATCACCTCTTAATAAAACGATACTACAATATATGAATCATCATCAAAATGTTTGGGGGTCTGAATGTTTAATAATTGACATTTTAGTTGATCATGGTTATAAATTATATAATCCATGTTACCAAATTAAAATATGCCATTTACACAAATCGGATTTTAGAAATGAAGATAGAATTAGAATTCATAATGGAATACATAATGCACCACCATGCTATTTATGATAAAGCCATTCTTAATTCATTAATATGATATTCAGATCTAGATTCATCTTCATATACATATTCACCTACAAAATTAAGATATTCATTAAATGGAATTGGAAAATCTAAACAATCTTCATTTTCTATTTTATGAAATGAGGCATGAACAATTGATTCAGATTTAATAAGTGGATAAATAAAATTTTTTAAAAAATCTTGATCATAATTATCTCCATTTTCTTGAATAATATTATTCATTAATTTTGACCAACTTGGAATATTTTCTGTTTTTTTTACACCAAACATTCCTGCTAAAATATAAAAATTATGATGTGGATGGTCTCTCATTATATGGAATATTTTATCTGATTTCAACCATTCATCAACTGCTAATTTTTCTCTATCCCAAAATCTTGTATCAGTATCTCTAGACATCATTAATTCAACATCTGGTTCATCAATAGCTTCAAATCTCCACATTCTTGGCTTACACTTACTTAAATCCCCATTCTTAATAATAATTTTAACATTATTCATATTTTTTAGAATATTGATAATTTCAGGATGGACTGTTTCTTCATGTATATAAAACCAGCATTCAAAATCAGGATATATATATTGTGCCAATTCAGCATTTCTTATTGCACCAATAGTATATCTTGGAATATTTCCATATAGGCAAAATGTTATTACTTTTTTTTTATTTATTTGATTCATTTTAATATATTTTGAATAATTATATTTATAAATATTTTTAAACCAATAATATATACTGGGGAAAATAAATAAATTCATTTTTTCGCTATTTCTGACAATTTTTTTAAATCTAATCCTGGTTTCGCATTTTTTATAATATTTGGTACTCCATCATTGCTTAATCCCAATTTCTGTTTCTCTAATATTTTTGAAACTGTGCCATTACTTCCAATATTTTTCAATTCATTATTGCGATGATTAATTATTTTATTATTTAATTCATTATTATGACTATTAGGTAATTCATTATTGTGTCTATTAGTTAATTCACCACCACTGTGACTATTAACTAATTTATTAGTTAATTCATCGTATGATGGCGAATTTAATTTATCATAATTAGCTTCAATATCATCTAAATTCTGGAACATTGCCATTTTAACTTCATCCGGAATTACATCATCCTCTTTTTTACCAAATCCAATTTTGTTATTTATTTTATCCTGAATTTTCTGAACCATAGTTTTCTCATTTTTATGAATATGATTAATTTTCTCTGCAACATGTGCCATCATTTCTACAACTTTCTCTTCTTTACTTGGTTTATACTCATTTATGACACTAACTGTTAAAACATCCGGTTTAGTCACCCCGGAAAATGCAATTGTTTTATCAAAAATATTAAGTAAATTCATTGGAATAATAGGACTCTGCTCAATTAATCTATCAATTTCAGTCCGGCACATTTGAATAAAATCAATGCCATTATAGCTTCTATTATTAGGTGGTAGTGATAATTCCGTTGTAATATTTCTACAGAATTTTCCGTATGAAATTGAAGCAACTCTGTGCGACTCAGTGAGCTCATTTACTCGCAAAAATTGCGTCACTGTTTGAATAATACCTACAGCAATATTAATCCCCCCTACTATCATTGGAACATATGACTGCAACCCAGCTGGGAAAGAACTAATAGAAAAACTGGCTGTGCCACTTAATGTTGATAATATAATGACTGGAATTGTTAAACCGTAACTTTTAATTTGAAACTCCCGAAAAGCCCTGTCGTGCAATAAACGATAAGAATCCGCTACTTCACCCCATTTTTTTAAAAGCTGTACTTCTGAATCAAGCCATACTTTTACAACATCATTTTCATTATGTCCTTTCTCTTTTTTATCTCCATTTTTATTATCATTATTAGACATTTTATATATATTATTAAATAATATATATAAACGCACAATCTAAAAAAATAAATTAAAATTTAAAATTCCAATCATTATATAGA
>Ga0114960_10003963_pt1 | contig 11194 bp, 1 predicted proteins | sample C_130625_MF_Meta_FD_92637 | JGI IMG/M metagenome (GOLD analysis project Ga0114960, IMG submission 92637) | Freshwater microbial communities from Lake Croche, Canada to study carbon cycling - C_130625_MF_MetaG | ecosystem: Environmental > Aquatic > Freshwater > Lake | place: Lake Croche, Canada...
AAGGAGCCAACACATCGCGCAGGACAACTTGGCGAGGCTGTGCTTGGCCTTGAAAAACAAAGGCCGAGCGCAGCGCAGCATGGCGTTGCACCAGCGATTGCCAGGCCGCCTCGAATCTTGTGAGGTCGTCCAAGCCTTGCACTGTTCCCCAGGTTTGAATGACATAGGGGTCACCGCCAACGCCAAGAGCCCCGCTGGCGGCGTCGGTGGTGTTGGAATCAATTGCCAGGGCCAGCATGCCTTGTTGCAGGGGGGTCAGCACGTGGATGCCGACGATTTTTCCGGGCGGGTTACTCATGGTGCGGCTTAAATTCCAAGTTCGTTCATCAGGCTGTCGAGTTCCCCATCGGACAGGGACGGCAGCGGCGCGAGCCTGGGGTCATGGCGCAGCAGATCGGCCAAGACGGCGGCGGTGGCCTCCAAGCTGGCTTGGCCTTGCGGCCAGTCTGCCGGGTCGAAGGTGGCCCGCAAAACCAGCGCTTCCCCTTGGGTCCATGCCTCCACGGTCACGGGGCGCGGGCGCTCCAGTTGCGGGTCGACATCGCTGTGTGCATCGTCTGGTTGCTGCGGGCTTTGCGTGATGTGCACGCCTGCATGCGTTTCAGGGTGGTCGTCTGGCGCTGAAACAGCTAACTCGCCAAGGTAGTTGAAAGCCAGTCGGCAGTCGTGCGCGAAAGTTTTGCAGGCCTCTTGGCCAAGCACCTGGGGACGCCATGCCAGCAACGCCAAGAATCCTGCGCCGCCAGAAGGCAAGGCTTGCAGCCGCGCTGCCAATGCCTGGGCACTGGCAAATGGATTGGTGGTTGCCCGCAGACGGAGCGGAAAGGAGGCGGTGAACCAACCGATGGCGCCGGAGGCATCCACGTCTGGCAACGCGTCGCGCCCATGGCGTTCGAGTTCGACCAGTATCTCCCGCCCGGGTGCCCTTGCGAGGGCCTGGGCCAAGGCTTGCAGCACCAGTGACTCCAGCACGCTGGCCGTCCGGTCCCAGGCCGCAGGCGGCAGGGCGATGGTGTGAAGGCAACGCTTCGCTTGCCACTGGCATGGCCGGCGCGCCGGGGCGAACGTGTGCAGGTCAGGCCCTGGGCGCAGTTGCTCTTGCCAGTACGCGGCTTGGGCGTCAAAGGCGCCGGCCTGGGTGTGTTTTGACAGCGCCGCGCTCCAGTCCAAAAACGACATGGCCGGGTGTTCGATGAGCGCCCCGGCGTTCAAACGGGCGGCGATATCGTCGGCCAACAGGCGCAGGCTCACCACGTCTATCCAAAAGTGGTGAGCCGCCAGCAGTACTTGACAGTTTTTGGCTTCTTTGCCTTCTTCTCCATCGGAGACCACGGCAGCGAAACCGGGGCCCTGGACCGGGTCTATGCGGGCGCGGGCCGCCGCGTGTTGCGCCGTGCGTTCGGCCGCCGAGCAGTGCACCACCAAGGACATGGCTTCGGGGTTGCGGTGCAATTGCAGCGCCGCTGGGTCCATCCGTGCGGCCAAGGCTGTGTGGCGCGCCACGCTGGCGGCAATCGCCTGTGCAACGCGCTGTCCAGGGGCACCGCGCACGTCCAGCGCCACCGACAAAAGCCAACGCCCGGGCGGTTGACTGGCACCCTGCAGCCAGAATTGCTGAATGGGGCTGGCAGGGGCGAGGTCTAGCGGGCGGGCATTTGGCAAGACGCCCGTCGTCACAGTCGGATTGAGATCTGGTGGCGTGCCCGGCAAATGCTGCGCGGCCACGGGCCGTCCTTGGCTGGCAATGTAGGCCGGTGTCCATCCCGTGAGCAGGTCGCGGGCGCGCACCGCAAAGCCGGTTGCCGACAAGCGCGAGGCCAACCGCATGGCAGTGATGCTGTCGCCGCCAGCTCGGGTGAAGTCAGCATCTGGCGCCACCGTTTGTCCCAGTATCTCGCGCCACAGCGCCAGCACCTGGTGCGTTCGATCGTCGGTCTGTGCAGCACCGCCTGAGCTGTGCGCCAGCATCTTGTGCAGCGGATGAGGTGACGGCAGACGTGCGGCGTCGACCTTGCCCGAGCGGTTCAAGGGCCAATCGTTCACAACGGCCCAGCGAACGGGCAACAAGCCGGCGGGCATGGACTGGGCCAAGGCGTGGGCCAGCTCCTCCAGGTTCAGCCCCTCGGGCTGGCGCGGTTGGATCCACGCCACCAGCTGGGCGGAGTTGTCCTGGCCCTGCACCTCGGCCCGCGCCAACAACACAGCGGCATGGTTTTGCAGCAGCGACTCGACCTCACCAAGCTCTATGCGTTGGCCGCGCAGTTTGACCTGCCGGTCCTGGCGGCCCACAAAGTGCAGACCACCAGAGGGGTCGCGAAACACCAGATCGCCTGTGAGGTAAGCGCGCTGGCCGGGTGAGTGTGCATGGGGGTCGGGCACAAAGCGTTCAGCGGTGCGACGGGCGTCGCCCAAGTAGCCCCAGGCCAAAGCGGGGCCACTGATGACGCCCTGCCCAAGAACCCGCGGTGCAGCCAGATGGTGGTTGCTGTCCAGCACGCGCAGCGCAACGCCCGCCAGGGGCTCACCCAGGGCGGGATCGTCAGGGCCAGACCAAACTTGCATGGTGGCGCAAACCGTGGCCTCGCTGGGGCCGTAGGCATTGATCAGGGTTTTGCCGGCCTGCCGCATGCGTTGCAGTTGTGGGGCCCGCGATTTTTCGCCCGCCACCAAAATGACTCGCAGATCCGGTAACAGCGCAGGATCGAGACGGGCGATCAAGCTGGGGGGCAAGGTGATGTGGCTGGCGCGTGAGGTTCGCAGCTCGTCTTCCAGGTCTACCTCGGTCATGCCCAGGCCGTCCCGCGGCAGGCGCAGGCAAGCGCCGGCACAAACCGCCTCAAGCAGTTCGGCGATGACGGCATCGAAGCTGGGCGAGGCGAATTGGTAAACCATGTCGCCTGCTTGCAAACTCATGTGTTTCGCCTGCTCACACCCTAAGGTGGCCAACCCCGCTTGCGGCACGGCCACGAGCTTGGGCTGGCCGGTCGTGCCCGACGTGAAAATCAAGTAGGCCAGCGACTGGGGCTGCGACGGTGCTGGCGACCAGGCCTTGGCCACAGGGCGGCCAGTGATGTTGACGGTGCTCGTCAAGCTGGCCAGCGCCACCACCGGCACGCCAGCTTCGGCCAGCACGTCGGCGTCTGACACCTGATCCACCAACAAGGCGCGCGGGCCAGCTTGGCGCAGCATGTCAAGGCGGCGCGCCATTGGAAGCTGTGGGTCTATCCAGAAAAAAGCCAGACCGGCCGCACTGGCACCGTACAAGGCGGCCAGCCAGGCCGGGCTGCGCCGGCAGCTAAAGGCCACGACAGCGCCGGCTGTCAGGCCCAGCGCACCCAGGCCTTGGGCGGCCTGCTCGGCTTGGGCCAGGAGTTGGCTGTAGCGCCAGCCGTCCAGGCCCCAAGTGGAGACCGCTGCAGCGTTGGGATGGCGCTGGCTGGTTTGCCGCAGCAAAGCATAAAAGTTACCGCTTTCTGTCGCCCTCTGTGGGGCTTCGCCCAGTTGCGTGACCTCCAGCAGCGGTGTCATCGGGCGCAGTGCCGAGCAGGTTTTCCAGGGCATGGCCGACGAGCGTTCCAAAATGGAATGCAGGCCGGCCAGCAGCCATTGCCCGTCTTGCTCGCTGACGCGGCCGCCGCGCAGGGCCAGCCTCAACGTAGCTTGGCGTGCGGGGAGCACGGCCAGCGTGAGTGGGTAATGGGCTTGCTCGCGCATGGACACACCGTCCAGCGAAAAGGAGGCGCAAGACAGTGCGCCCACGGGGTAGTTCTCAAAGACGAACAGCGCCTCAAACAATTCCTGTGCCGGCATGCCGGCCATGCGTGCCAACGCGGGCAGCGCCATGGCCCAGGCGTCCTGAACCAGGGCCGAGCGCTGCTGCGCTTGGCGCACCAAGTCAGCATAAGCCAGTTCCGGCGGTACCTCCATCACAAAAGGCAGGGTGTTGATGGCCAGACCGACATAGCGCTGAACACCGGCCACGCGGGCATCGCGGCCGCTGACGGTCATGCCAAAACGCACGGACTGACCCGGCAAGAAGGCGCGCAGTGCCAGAGCCCAGGCGGCCAAAAACCAACTGGAAACCGACACGCCATGCTGCGCGGCGCGGGCGGCAATGCGTTCGGTCATGGCTTCGTCCAGCGTGAGGTCCAAGTCTTGGTCGAACACGGCGTCGCCTGAGCCCGGTGGGGCCAGCGCCAGACGGGTCGGTGCCATCTCGCCGCCCAGCAGGGCCACCCACTCCCTGGCCATCTCGGGTGTGTTGGCCTGAACTTGGGCGCGTGCCATGGTCGCTTGGCTACAGGCTTCGATAGGCACGCTGCCCGGCGCGTCGTAGGCCAGCATCAGGTGCTCAAACAAGACGGGCAACGACCATCCGTCCAAGATGGCATGGTGATGCGTGAACACCAGGCGCCAATGCAGGGGTGCCAGTCGCACCAGCAGGACGCGCCACAAGGGGCACTGGCCCAGGCTGAAATCGGCTTGGCGTTGCTGTTGGACGGCCTGTTCATACAAGCTGTTGGCCAGCTCGCCATGGGCGTCGGCCAGGTCCCGCACCTCGAATGGAGCTTGGGCCTGCCAGGCGATGCGGCGCAACAGCGTTGCCTGCGCGCCCAGCACAAAGCCGGTTCGCAGGGCCGAATGGCGCTGCGCCAGTTCCAGCCAAGCCTGAGCCATGCGCTGCGGGTCAATGTCGCCGCGCAGGTCAGCGCAGGCTTGTTCCAAATAATGGCCCAGGTGGTCGGTCTGGTCATGGTGGTAAACCAGACCGGGTGCCAATGGCCCGGGCGGCAGGCGCAAACCGCCGTCATCCAGGTCTGCCAGCACATCGGTCAGCGCAGTGACCAGACGTTTGCATTGGGCGCTGGCGGCCAGCGGGCCATCACCGGCTGGGCCTATCCACATCAGCTCCAGCCCCGCTTCTGTTTGCCAGCACACCACATCATGCACAAAGGGTCTGAGTCCTTGGGGATCATGCAGCGGCAGGTCGGGCACGGCTTGAATGTCCATCACGCCCGCCAGCGCCGAGGTGCCGACCCGGCCCAAATAATTGAGTGAGACGGTCGGGGCAAGCCATGGCAGTTCGCCCGCTTGTGTTGCGGCTGCACGGCAGGGCAACCAGGACGCCGCGTGCTGGCGCCATTCGGCCAGATCGGTGATGCAGGCGGCCAACTGGTCTGCACCGTTGCCCATTGGGGTGTGGCCCATGACGATGGGCGCCATGGCGGTGTGCCAGCCGACACCGACTTCGCTGGCTTCGTCATCCATTGCGCGGCCGTGCTGCTCTAGCATTATGGCCACTTGGTCGTGACCGCTGAGGCTGGGGCCAAGGCGTGACAGCGCTACGAGCATGAGCTCTTCTACCGTCACGCCTTCTTGTTCGAGGCGCACCAAGGTGCTGGCCGAGGTGGCTGGCAGTCGGGCTGTAGCGCGCACTGAGTGCGCATAGCAGTCAGGCGCCAACAAGCTCTCAAAAGCCGGGCGCTGGGTTTGCGCTTGGGCGCGCCATTGCGCCAGTGCCTCGGCAGTGGCCAGGGCCCGGGCTTGGTCTAGCTGCTGGGCGCGTGAGGAGTGGCTGGCGACGGCGCTTGGGGCTTTGGCGCCCTGGGGCTCGCTCAGGCCGGTGGCCAGTTGCGTCAGCAGGGTGACCCAGGAGACGGCATCGACTGCAAGGTGGTGAACCATCCACACCAGGGTTTGGTTGCTCGCGTGCCAGGCCGCCACCGACAAAGGGCCTTGGTGAATGTTGATGCAGGCCGCTGCAGCTTCTATTTGCAGTCCGTCCAGGGCGTCGCTGTCGAGCTCAAACAGCGCATAGCGCGGTGCGGCCAAGTCCTGGTCGGTGGTGAAGTCACCAACCGCGTTGACATGCCAGCGACGTGCAAACACTGCATGCGCTTGATGCACGGCGTCCAGCGCAGCACGCAGAGTTGGCAGCTTCAGCGGCAATCGGATGTGGGCCACCACGGCTTGGTTCCAACGGTGGTGGTCTGTCAATTGAAGGTCGAAAAACCAGCGTTCAATGGGCAAAATTGTGTTGGATGCGGGTGCAAGTGGCAGCTTGGCCGCTGGTGCCGCCGCAGCGGCCCCTGGGGCGGCAAGGGCCAGAGCCAGTAAGCGCGGTGTCGGGTGCTGAAACACCAGCCGGGGCGCGCAGCGGATACCAGCCGAACGCAAGCTGGTGACCGGGCCCAACGCCAGGATGGAGTCGCCGGCCCTAGCGAAAAAATTATCGTCTTCGCCCACCTGGGCCAGACCCAGTTGCTGGGCGAATTTATCGCGAAGGCGGATGCGTGTGGCGTCGAGCCTGGCCACATCGTCTGCGTTTGGCGCTGCAGCCTGTGCAGCATCTATGGGCTTAGTGGCTTGGCCTGGGCGGCGGCTTGTCAGCCGGCAGCGAACCGGCAGTGCGCTGATTGTCTGTCCCGGTTCGGCGGCTGTGGCCAGCCAGGTGGCCATGAGGTCGTCGGCCACGTCTTGCGCTGTGGCCAGGTCAAAAAGATCGGCGCGCAACTCCAGCACCAAGCGGGTGCCTTCGTGTTGGCCGTGTCCGGGCTCTAGGCGAGCGGTGATCGCGTTTTTGGCGCCGTGGTTTTCCACGGGCACGGCGCTTACGCTCAGTCCAGGCCAGCCGCTCAGCGGCGGCAAGGGCTGCTGCAAGGCGAACATCACGTCGGCCAGGGTGCCGCCACTGACGGGCTGCATTGCGCGCCAGAGCGTGGTCAGTCGTTCTGAGCCGAACTGCGCATGGCCCAAGTCGGCACGGACGCTGCTGGCAAGCTCGCGGGCCACGTCAGCAAAGGGCTGATCGGCTGGGATTCGGGGCGTGAGCAGCACCACGTCGGTCAAGCAGCCCACCGTGTGCGTGAACTCGTCTCGGGTGCGGTTGGTCCAGGGCGTGACCAGGGGCACATCAGCTAGCCCCAGCATGCGCGACAGGGCGCTGGCAAAGGCGGCCAGTGTCCACTCAAAAGGGGTCAGGCCGGCGGTTTGGGCTGAGTGCACCAGCGCCAGCCATTGCGCGCCGCTGAAGTGGCGGGTGATGCGCACGCTGTCGGTGATCTCGCTGCCTGGGGGCTCAAACAGGCCAGCCTGTCCATGGCCCGTTTGGGCCATCGCTTGCAAGCGATGTGACCAGTGAGCTTGGTCGGCGGGGTCGGCCGACAGGCCTCGCTGCCACTCGGCCCAGTCTTCAAACTGGTAGCGCTCTGGACCCGCCTCGATCAGGGGTTCTTGGTTGGTTTCTTGGCGATACAACTGGCCCAAGTCCTGCGCCAGCACACCGACAGACCAGCCGTCGCACACCAGGTGGTGAATGTCCAAAAACAAAAGGTGGTTTTTGTCGTGGATGTGTGCCAGCACGGCCCGCACGCAGGATTGGCGGGTGTCCAGGGGGACTGCCAGCCAGCAGTCGACCGCGTCTTGCAAGTCCACCTGAGGCGGTAGCCTGCAGGTCTGCAACAACCCGGGCTGCGCTTGGTCCCAAATGCATTGCTCGGGCTCGCCGTTTTCGTTCATCACAAAGCTGGTGCGAAGTGCCTCATGCCAGCTGGTCAACCGTTGCAGTGCGCGTGTCAAGGCTGGGGCGTTCAGCGCACCCTCTAGGCGCAGCATCAGTGGGATGCGGTAGCTGGCTGCTCCGGGGTTGGCGCGGTCAGCAACCCAGACCACGCGTTGAGTCGGTGCCAACGGCGCACGAAAGGCACCGTTCATGTGGCTTGGTTGCCGCCATGCGGCTCGGTCTTGCTTGAACTGTGGGTTTCCTGGTGTTGGCTTCGCCGCAAACTGCGGGCAATGGGCGCGTTGCTTGCCGTATGAGCCTTGGCCTCTGCTTGAGCCAGGCCGGTGCTCGTGTGGGTGTGACGTTCCAAGGCGGCGGCCAGCCCCCTGACTGTGGGGAACTCCATAAAAAGTCGCAGCGGCAGGTCGGTGGCGAACTCGCGGCGCACTTGGGCCATCAGCCGGGTGGCAGCGATGCTGTCGCCGCCAGCGGTCACAAAGGCCAAGTCCAGGTCTTGGCCAGTGCTGCACAGAACGTCGTTCCAGATTCGCAAAATACGCTGGCAGGTGTCGGCCGAGCCAACGAAGGGGCCAGTGTCATCCGTGGCCTTTTCTGGGGAGGGTCCTCGCGCAAGCAACGGGGTCCCCAGGCTTTCTTCGCTCCAGTCGGGCTGCAGCAGGCGCGCTGCATTGGCCAGCCGCTGGGCCGGCACCGTTGACCGAACCGACGCAAAAAGGACGGCCAAATCGACCGTTCCATTCATGCTGTTCATCGCACTGATGCAAGCCTGGGCCATGTGTCGCATCACCTCGCCCAGGTGTTGCAGGTCGGCTTCGGTGTGGGCGTGATCGGTGTGCTGGGGCACCAGGGTGAGCAAGATGTCTTGCGAGCGGGGGTCCACTGAAAATTGCACCAGCAGTGGAAAGTCGGTGCGCTCGTACACCTCCACCGACCCGATCAGTGCGGTGTCGCTGCCCAATTGCTCGTTGTAAACGTGAAAGTGAACAAAATTAAAGCCCACTTGAAACAAAGGCCAGCCAGGAGCGAGTTTGCGTATGGCGGGCAGAGGCAACCAGCGGTGCTCCAACACATTTGTTTCCTGTTGGGCCAGCAGGGCCAACCAGTCGCGTAAATTGGTGCTGGCTGGCACTGGCATGCGCAGCGGCAGTGTGTTGAGGAACAGCCCCGGCGCCTCTTGCGCGCCGTCTACTTCTGGGCGGCAGTGTGTCACATAGCCCGTCACCACATCGGTTTGGCCCGTGAGTAGGGCCTGGGCCAGAAACTGCACCCCCAACAGAATGCTGCGCAGCGCAAGCCCTTGGTCCAGCGCCAGCTGTCGCAGACTTTGGGCCAGTGCACGGTCCCAGGGCTCGACGTGTTTGGTCTGCACCGGCAGCAGCTCATCTGGCTGTGGCGCAGCCCGCTGGGGTGTGGCCCCGCGCAGGTGCTCTGCCCAAAAATGAAGCAAGCTTTCGTCTTGCAGCGCGAGTTGCTCGCGCTGACTGGCCAACTGTTGAACATGCGACAGGTCGGGCAGCGCGTTCAGGTCGCTGTGCCCTCGCCAATCGGCCAGCCAGCGTGAGAACAACGAGGCAAAACTCCAGCCATCCAAGATGGCGTGGTGAAAGGTCAGGGTCAGGCGAAAGCGATCGTCAGCCAGCACATGGGCGGTGACGCGCATCAGCGGTGCGGCCATCAAATCAAACGGCTGCGTGCGCTCGGTCAGGCTCCACAGCACCGTCATGAGGCGTTGATCCGTCAGTGAAGCACCGCGCATGTCGTGTACCTTGAGCGGCAAGTGGGCATTTTCTTGCACCACCAGCATGGCCCCGTCAGCATGGCCCATGTCCAGCCGGGTGCGCAGCGGGGCAGCCCAGCGTACCAATTTGTCCAGCGAGGCCACCAGTGCGGCTTCATCCCAGGGGACGTGCAGATCGAAGTCGAACACGTCCAAAAACATGCTTGAGCGCGGATCGAGCTCGCCGTGGTAGACCATGCCCGCTTGCAGGGCCAGCATCGGGTAGCGGCTGGTGGCGGCCGGGGCGACGCTGGTCTGCGCAGCTACCCGTGTGATGCATGCCGCGAACTTGGCCAACTGAGGGTAACGGTACAAATCCACCAAGTTGGCTTTGAAGCCGCCTTCGCGCAGGCTGGCCAAAATGCGCAGGGCCACCACACTGTCGCCCCCAAGCGCAAAAAAATTGGACGTTGGCGCCAGGGCGGTGGCTTGCAACACCTCGGCCCAGGCCGCTTGGGCGGCGGCCATGGCATCGGCCTGAATGCCGGACTGAACGCCGCCAGTGGCAGATGGCTTGGCACCGGGGACAGCGGTGGCGGTAAGGGGTGCGGCGGAGTGGGCGCTGAAAGGGTCGGGCAAAGCGGCCTGATCGAGTTTGCCGTTACCAGTCAGCGGAAGAGCCGCCAGGGCCACCAGGCGTGACGGAACGAAATGCGCTGGCAGGTGCTCTTCCAAGCGCTGGCGAAGCGCCTGGGCATCGGGGATCTGCGCGCCGGGGTGTGGCACCAGCCAGGCAATCAGTCGGTCTTCGCCGCTGCCCGGGTCCTGGCGCGCTGCCACCACGGCATCTCGCACACCGTCACAAGCACGCAGCGCATCTTCGACTTCACCGGGCTCAATGCGAAAACCGCGAATTTTGACCTGATGGTCGGCGCGGCCCAGGTATTCGACCTCGCCATCGTGTCGCAATCGCGCCAAGTCACCCGAGCGGTACATGCGCGCCCCAGCTTCGCTGAAGGGGTCAGGCAACATGCGCTGCGCTGTCATCGAAGCGCGCTCGTGGTAGCCACGCGTCACACCCAGACCAGCCACATAAATCTCGCCCGTCTCCCCAGGGTGTACCGGCTTGAACCGTTCGTCCAGCAAGTAAAGCCGCCAGCCTGGCAGGGCAGGGCCAATCAGGCTGCCTTTGCCGGTTTCTTGGTGACTGAAGTTTCGTTGTGTCACATGCACCGTTGTCTCGGTGATGCCATACATGTTGGTAAAGACCACCGACTCACCGCACCACTGGAACCAAGGTTGAAGCACTGAGGGGTTGAAAGCTTCACCCCCAAAAATCACGCGGCGCAGCGCCAAACTCGGCACTTGACCTTCCTCAGCCAACATTTGCATGACTGTGGTGAGAGAGCGAAATGCGGTGGGTGTTTGACTCAGCACCGTGATGCGCCGGCTAGAAAGCAATTGGACAAAGGCTTCAGGGTCGCGTGTGGTGCTTTGATCGACCAAGAACAGTTGGCCGCCAAAAAGCAATGCCCCCCAAATTTCCCAGACTGAGAAATCAAATGCAAATGAGTGAAACATGGTCCATCGGTCATGTGGCCCATAGCCATGGTCAAGCACTGAGTCCATCAGCGCCAACACGTTGCGGTGGGTGACAACGCAGCCCTTGGGCTTACCGGTTGATCCGGAGGTGTAAATCACGTAAGCAGCCTGGCTGCTCAGTGTCGGATGAGCTGTATCAAGTGCCTGATCCTTGTCAACGTCAGTCATGAGTTCGCAAATCCGTAGCACGGCCACGCCAGGCCGTCCGGCCAAGGCACTGGCGCCCAACTCGTCTGCCAGCACCAAGCGCACGCCGGAGTCTTGCACCAAGTAGTCCAAGCGTTGCGAGGGGTAAGCCGGGTCCAGCGGAACATACACAGCGCCCGCTGCCAAGATGGCCAAAAGCCCCACCA
>Ga0114960_10003968_pt1 | contig 11191 bp, 7 predicted proteins | sample C_130625_MF_Meta_FD_92637 | JGI IMG/M metagenome (GOLD analysis project Ga0114960, IMG submission 92637) | Freshwater microbial communities from Lake Croche, Canada to study carbon cycling - C_130625_MF_MetaG | ecosystem: Environmental > Aquatic > Freshwater > Lake | place: Lake Croche, Canada...
AACCATGTTATGTTATTTTGTGTCCAAACAATGGAGAATACGTGAAACTCATCAGAGAATTTTCCGGATGGTAAAACGGTATTTCCGCCTTGTTGCGCATGACTTCCGTTGTCACTCCAATGCCCAGTTCCGTAAACCGTGCGATCATTTGCTCCAGCACCACCAATTAATTCCATGATGTCGATTTCCCCACATGAAGGCCATCCGACAGTTGAAATATTATCTCCAAGCATCCACAATGCTGGCCAAATACCTTGTCCGTAAGGAATTGCTGCACGCAGATCAATGCGCCCGTATTTCCAAGACTTAATACCCTGTGTTTTTATACGAGTGGAGGTATACAAAGAGGAGTTAATGGCCTGGTTTTTCGCAGTGATTTCTAAGTACCCACTATTTACTGCATAGTTTTGATTTGTGTAATACTGAAGTTCGTTATTTCCCCAACCGCCACTACCAGTTCCAGTGTCAAAAGTCCAATCGGATGAAAGTCCGGTACCATTGAATTCGTCACTCCAAACAAGAGAGTAGTTGGAATAGCTCAATGGAGTGCTGTAACCTGTTGTAGGCGCGCCAGATGTGCTGCCTCCAGTTAAATTAATAATTACCGTATCTGTTTTTTGAATATAATCTGCATAAGTGGTATGTGCTTTTGTTTTTATCAAATAACTCCCGTTGCTCACGTATGTGTAGCTTGCTTGTCCATCATTTGTCTCAATTACCGTTGAATCGTTGTTATGGAAAAAAGTGACGGTGTAGAAATTCGCCCCTTCTGCTAATGCTTGCACATGTACAAGCCCAGAGGTGACATCCACAGCTGTTACTAAATTGGTTGGTTTCACAACAGCGGGGGGATTTTTTTTGTCGCATCCAGCAAGCCCAGCAAAAATGAATATTAAAAGGTATTGAATGCTCATAATTAGTAGTTTAGTTTATTCAGATTTGAGGCGCAAATACCAATTTAATCCGCCTGCGTGGTGTTTATATTGTAAAGATAGGGTAGAGTCAGTGATATCCAATATGCGATAGGTTTGAACACCGGTATAGAATCCGATAAATGCATTGTTTGAAATGGTGATAGTGGTATCGACGGTCTCCAACAAAGTCCAAGATTCGTCCATTTGATCAGTGTACGGCGCTGTAAAATCACCAAGATTTTGGAAAGAACCGGGGAAATTAGCAGCAAGTGAATTGTGAACGTATACGTTGCCATTGTTGATCATGTCAAATTTGAACCCATTCAAGTGAAAAACGTATTTATCGTCATAGAGTCCTGCGCCTGCTTTATCCAAGGGCCCTGCAGACCACCATTCCGGGATATTTCCAAGCGCACTGATTGGATCTGGACCAACTCCCATGTGTCCGTCGGCGGTGGAATCGATTACCCATGTTTTGTATCCTGGCCCATTTACTCCTCCGGTTAACATAATGAAAATAGGGTTGTTTAATAAACCTAGGTTATCTTGAGCTATGGTGATTTGCTGTGATGTACTTCTGCTTCCTCCCGATGCAAATACCGTTAATTTAACTGTATAAGTTCCTGCATACGGATAGGGAGAAGAAACGATAGCTCCTTTTGCGGTTGTTCCGTTTCCGAAATCCCATACGCACTGAATTTTCGAATTATTCGCCGTGAATTCAATAATATTTGCGTTACTGGCAGAAGGCGCATAAGTATAGGATGCGTCTGCTAAACTTGGGGCATCACCTAATTGTGGATTGTCCTTTTTACAAGCGAAAAGTAGCATCATGATGCAAGCTGAAAAAATTAGTTTCATGTTCATAGTCTTGGTATTAATATCCTGGATTTTGTGCCCAATGCCCACCAGCAAGATCAATTTCTACTTGTGGTATAGGGAATAATTCATGTTTTCCAATGACAAAGTTATCGATGTATGTTGGCGCTTGACCTGTGCGAACTAAATCGAAAAAGCGAAGTCCTTCACCTGATAACTCATAACGACGTTCTCTGTAGATCACATCAATAGAGTTCACTGGGATTCCCGGCACCCCTGCACGACCTCTAACCTGGTTCACAAGCTGTTGTGAGGTTGCGGTATGTCCAAGTTGGTAATGCGCTTCTGCAGCCATTAATAACACGTCAGCATAGCGAATGACGCGGTAATTTACAGGACTTGTTAAATCATTATCAGGTAATCCAATTTCACCCTGACGTTTGATGTATTTATTATTGTAGAATCCAGTGTGTCCTCCGGCACCTATTGCGTAAGTAATGGAAGCTGGATTCGGTTGACTTGCAATGAAAGCATCGATGTCTAAAATCGTTGCGGCACGACGACCATCAATGCTACTAAATGCATCGTACAATTCTTGCGTTGGCAAGTTGTAGCTATTTCCGTCTCCATAAACCGGCCCGTTATATTGACGAATCCCTTGGAATCCTACAGCTGCATTCCCTTCTAGGCAAATCAAACACCCGTAGCTACCCCCCTCTAAACCAGTATATTGCACATCAAATACGGTTTCGCTGTTGTTTTCGTTGGCAACGGAAAAAAGATCGTTGTAATTAGCAATAAGGCTAAAGCTTCCTGATGCAATTACTTCATCAAAGGTTGCCGCGGCTTCTGTGAACTTGTTCTGGTATAAATAAACTTTTCCTAAGAATGCTTGTGCCGCTCCTTTCGTTGCCCTTCCTTTTTGACTAGCAACTGGATTCAGCACCTCTGAAGATTCTTTCAAATCTTTTTCGATTTGAGCATAAACATCAGATTTCGGTGAACGAGGAATTTGAAGCGCTTCCTCAATTCCAATTCTACGGTCAATAATTAACGGAACATCTCCAAAGTATTTGACCAATTCGAAATAGTAATAAGCACGTAGAAATTTAGCTTCTGCTAAGACGTGTGCTTTGCCAGGGAAATCAATGTTGTCTTTGTGTTCCAATATGTAATTGGCACGTGTTACACCGGTGTAATTCCAGCGAAGGACATTTCGTAATTCGTTGTTGACACCACCGTGAGACATAGCGTCAATTTGATGTAATCCCGGGGAGTCATTTACACTTTCTCCTCCAGCAATGGAATTATCAGAGGCGATTTCTCCCATCCATAAGGTAAGGAAGGAGGCTTGAAGCATGTCATATGCACCTGTTAAAGCACGGTCATAGTCCTCAGGTGTTTGGAAAAAATTCTCCACGTCCTGTGTATATGGTGGATCTACAGTTAAGAACTTATCACAACCGGTTTGTGTCATGGACAGAACCATAAGTCCTGCAAATAAAAGTGATTTTTGAACTAGTCTCATTGTTTAGAATTTTAATTGAACACCACCCATGAATGTTTTTGCTTGCGGATAAACTCCGTAGTCAACCCCTGATGATAGCGCACTAGAAGACCCAAGGTCTGGATCAAATCCTTGATAACGCGTTAGGGTAATCAAGTTATTTGCGGACACGTAGATACGGAAAGAATCCACTTTGATTTTTTTCAATTTTAATGTTGGGAAGCTATAACCAAGTTGAATATTTTTCAAGCGCGCAAATGAACCATCCTCGACATAATACGAAGAAAACAAGTTATTATGTGTTGATTCAGTAGTTACTCTCGGATTTACGTTTGTTGACCCTGGACCTGTCCATCGATCTACCATGTATCCCAATTGGTTTGCGTAAGGTTGCTGACGTTCGTAATTACGGATGATTTCTTGTCCAATAGCAGAATAAATCATGCCCGAAATGTCAAAGGCCTTGAAACGGACGTTAAAGTTGAAGCCGAAGGTAAAATCAGGAATGGCAGATCCCAAATAGGTTTTGTCACTGTCATCAGAAAAGCTAATTTTTCCATCTCCATTTTGATCAACAAAGATTAAGTCACCTGGTTTTGCGCCATCTTGTGCAACCGGTGATGCGTCAATTTGCGCTTGTGTTTGATAAATACCAGCTGTTTGGTAGCCAAAGAAATACCCAATCTCATATCCTTCTTGGAATCGAGTCGCAACATCTCCCCCAACACTAAATCCTGCGCCAGGAATGTAAGCTACACCATTTGGAACTTTGGTTACTTTGTTTGTGATGGTGGTCACGTTAAAATTCAAATCAGTAGAGAAACTTTTCTTTTTACGGATGTGATAGGCAAATTCAAGCTCAACACCTTTATTCGATACATTTCCAGCATTGATTACCGGAGGATACCCCCCTGGGCCATAAGAACCAATAATCGCGGTTACATCCGGCTGAAACAATAAATCAAAGGTGTTTTTGATGAAGTAGTTTGTGGTAAAGTCTAATTTTTTCCAAAAAGTGAAATCTGCTCCAATATTTAATTGACGAGTCGTCTCCCATTTTAAATCTGGATTAGATGGACGCCCAATGGCTACCCCCTGAGTGATTAAATCATTAAAAACATATACTCCTTCACCATTTAAAAGACCGCGGTAGGCGAAGTTAGGGATTTGGTCATTTCCTGATACACCGTAACTAACGCGTAGTTTTGCGTAGTTGATGAACTTCACTTTAAAGAATGATTCGTCGGAAATCAACCAGCCTGCAGAAGCGGTTGGGAAAATACCGTAGCGACTATTTGGACCAAATTTACTGGAGCCGTCTCTACGGATAATACCAGAGAACATGTATTTTTCTTTGAAACTGTATTCTGCACGCAGGAATGATGAAACAAGTCTTTCCGTAAATTGCCAGGATCCAACGTTATTTAAGTATCCCCCCTGAGCTGTATTTGCTGAAATATCTGCGTAATCAACGGAGTTATTTGGAATTCCATATCCTGTTCCACTTAAGGAATTTCCTTTGCGTTGGAAGATAGAAACACCGGCAGTTCCTTTGATTTTGTGCTTTTCAGAGAAGGTTCTTTCGTAATTTAAAAAGCTTTCATACGTTAGATCAACGAAAGTGGAACGTTCTTCATACACAGCCGCACCACGATTTATCTCAACTCCTGGAGCAAGCTCGACAGTTGGCGATTCTAATTGGTCATTTAACGCAGTATTGGCATATTTTCCATCACCGTACCACACAAGCGGTGAGAAAACTTTTCCATCAACAAATGCTACATTGTAATTGAAACGATTGGTAAAGGATAAATGGTCGTTAAATGAATAGATAAACTCTTCTTTTCCAACGAGTTTGTTTGCGGTGTTCCAATTGTATTGGTTTTGCATTTGTGCTATTGGATTAATGATGTCACTCACTTGTTCCATGTAAGAGTACTGTCCGTTTGGCTTACGAATTGGCACAGTTGGAAAAGCATTTATGGTATTATATAAAACGGATCCAATGCCATTTTCTGGCAAGGTGCTTCTTGCGTCATTAGAGTACAATAAAACCGAATTCATTTTCAACTTAGTGGACATATCCGTGCTGAAATTTAATCGTGCATTGTATCGTGAGAAGTTCGATTTTGGTCCCCCAACAATTCCGTCTTGATTAAAATAACCCAACGCTATGGAGTAACGCGTGTTCATGGTGCCTCCACTAATACTTAAGTTGTGACTTTGAATAGGAGCCTTTTGAAATACAGAATCTTGCCACGGTGTACCTACGCCAAGGTTTGTATTATTAAAGGGTATATCCTGCCCGCCCATGGCAAACATTTCGTTTTTGATTACCGCATATTCCTGCGCGCTCAAAAGGTCCAGTTTTCTCGATGTTTGCTGTTGCCCCCAGTAAGCGCTATATTCTACTTGAGGCTTGCTATTCACGTTGCCTTTTTTCGTCTCAACGATAATGACACCATTTGCCGCCCGGACTCCATAAATACCAGCCGTTGCATCTTTTAGCACGTTGATTGACTTGATATCGGATGGATTCAAGGCATTTAATCCTTCGGAATCATATACAACGCCATCTACTAAAATTAATGGATCGTTATCTCCAAAAGTAGACAAGCCTCGTATGCGAATACTCGATGAACCTCCAGGAGAACCAGAATTTGTCGCGATGTTCACTCCGGCAACTTGACCCTGTAATGCTTGATCGACTCTTGCAACACTCATTTTCTCGATGTTTTCGCCATTAATTTTCGTGGTTGCTCCAGTGATTTCTTTGCTTTTGGCCGTTCCATAACCAATAATTACTTCTTGTTGGTTATTAACGATTTCCACAAGAATAATGTCGAGATTACTTCTTCCGTTAAGAGCGACCTCTTGTTTTTCATACCCATTAAGTGAAAACAATAGAATGGAATTATTGGGGTCGCTTACCTTTAAACGGTAAAACCCACTTCCATCCGTTGTTATACCGATTGCGATTCCTTTGACCTGAACTTTTACAAAGGGGATTCCCACGCTTTGTTCAGTTTTTACTAGACCAGTGACAAACATTTCTTGAGAAAATGCAAAACCACTAATTCCAATAAACAGAATTTGAATGAATATTTTTTTAATCATTTTAGCTTAGTTATTTTAGTAAATATATAAATATTTCCAATTATTGTAAAAAGCACAATAACTTTTTTTCAAATAGGGCCTCAATAAAAAAGAGGCCGAAGCCTCTTTTACTAAGTATTTAACCATTGACTATTCGAAATGTTCGCTAGTTCCGTGTAAATATATAAATAATAGTACAAAATACAATAAGTAAATGAAATTAATTTACTACATTTTAAATGTGTATCGATTTTGTGCAATTGCATGAATATATTCGTCTTTATCGAATGAGAAAAGTTTGGCTGGACGATGTTTCACATTTTGCTGTTTTTCATCGTGTGCGATGAGGGGAATATTTTTGATTTTTTTTCTAAAATTGGCTTTATCGAAAGCTTGATCCAAGGCGAATTCATACAACTGTTGAAATTCATTCAAGGTAAAACGCTCTGGTAGTAAATCGAAGCAAATAGGCTCATTCTGAAGTTTTAACTTAAGCATTTCATAGGTGCTTGTCAGGATGTGGTTGTGATCAAAGGCCAAATCAGGCATGTTTTTGAGGGAAACCCATTGTACATCACCAGCCCATGAGGAGGCTTTTACTTCAAAATCTTCGATACGCAGTAAGGCAAAGTACGATACGGTTATGACCCTTCCTTGAGGATGTCTATTGGGTTTGCCAAAGGTTTGCGATTGGTGCATGGCAATGTTGTTGAGTCCGGTTAACTCAAATAAAACTCGTTCTGCAGCTTGTTCCAAATCCTCATCTGGATAAATTAAATCTCCCGGAATTGCCCAAAGGTTTTCAAATGGCTGCATAGCTCTTTTGATCAATAAGGCTTTAATTTCACCTTCTGAATAGCCAAAGAGAATACAATCCACGGAAAATGCCGAGGTAAAAAAATCATTAAAATCGATGCGATACATGCTCAAAATATGGGGAATTAATGTCCAGAAACTTTTTCACTTGAGAAAACATCCACTCCTCTGTTCTGAAGGATTTTATTAACGCTCCAAGCAAAGAAGGCAAGGTAGGCAAAACATGTCACACCTAACCAATAGGATTGTTGAATTCCTAAGACATTATCATCGGCTAATGCTCCTTGAAGGACAGAAATAAATCCACCCCCCATAATCATCATAATGAGCAAACTGGATGCTGTATTGGTGTTTTCTCCCATCCCGGCAATCGACAAGGTAAAGATACATGGCCACAATGTGCTGCAAAATAATCCAACGGAAATAAAGGCAAAAACGCTTGTCATGCCCGAGCTATAAATCCCGATGATCAAGCCAATGGCACCTAATATCGAATAGATAATGATTTGTTTGACCGGATTACCAGCACTGATGTAATCTGCTAAAATCAACAAGACAACAATGCCTAGATACGGATAAAGTTCTTGAATGTCGTGTCCTCCAATAATGTTTGCGCCGGCAAAAATTCCAAAAGCAACGAATGGTAAAATGATGCCAAGCAATGTTTTCATGGATTTACTTAAATCAAAAACTCCGGCAGCGGATGTCCAACGCCCAATCATTAAACTAGCCCAATACAAGGAAACAAATGGAGCAACCGCATTCTCAGGAGTCCCTAATTTTTGTTTCATGAATTCTGGCAAGTTGCTCGCTGTCGCTACTTCTACACCTACATAAAGAAAAATGGCGATCATTCCCAATAATACTTGTGGATGTCTGATCGTTTCCATGATTTTTCCCGCTCCTTCCGAGGATGATCCCTCTATGCGGTCTGGAACTGAAGAAAACTTAAAGAAAATAGCGGCGATGACAAATGCCAATCCTAAAAATAAATAAGGTGTCTGCACAGCTTTTATGTCTAGTGTCGAATCTCCATTCGACAATCCTCCAAAAATGGCAAATGAGACAATAACAGGTCCTATTGTGGTTCCGACGTTATTAATACCACCAGCCATACTAAGGCGAACGTTTCCTTTGGAAGGATCTCCCATTTGTATCGCCAGCGGATTGGCAGCGATTTGTTGTAGGGAGAAGCCGAGTCCAACAATGAACAAGCCAGAAATAAGCAAAGGAAAAGAGGCGTTGTTTGATGCGGGAATGAATAACAAAGTTCCGGCGGCAGAAATTAATAAACCGAGAGCCAGACCATTGCGGTATCCAATTTTGTTTAACACGTCCTTTTTCAAGGCCGCAGAAAGCGCAAAATAAAGGATTGAACCAACTGTGTAAGCCACATAAAAGGCGAAGGATATGAGTTGAGATTCAAATTGACTTAAGTGTAAAGCTTTCTTGAATACTGGGATTAAAATGTCGTTACTCGCGGCAACAAATCCCCAGAAAAAGAAAATAGTAATAAGTGTGCCGAAGGCACCGAAGTTCGTTTTTTTCACAAAAATTGGTTTAAATTATTGTCCAATTTACAATAATTAAAAAAACCGAGCGGATTTTTTCAATTATTTCGCGAACTAAAATAGACATTTAATGTGAAAAATGGCGTCGCTATGAGCGAAAAAGTAAGCTAACTCACTTGTTGATTGGCAGATGAAAGGCCTTTGTATTTGGTTAAATCTTTGACTGCTTTCACTATCGAAAGCGCATCAAAACCACAATCAGCCCACAATTCTTCTTGAGTCCCGTGGTGGATGTATTCATCTGGAATGCCAAGTCGTACAATTTCTGCCTGGTATTTTTGATCCACCATGAATTCAATGACAGCGGATCCGAATCCACCCATTAAACAGCCGTCTTCAACAGTGATCACGTGTTTAAATTTAGAGAATACTTCATGAAGCATGACCGCATCTATCGGTTTGACAAAACGCATGTCGTAATGTGCCACGGAAATACCTAGTCCCGACAATTCTTTAATGGCTTCATGGGCAAAATTACCTGGGTGTCCAATCGTTAAGATCGCAACATCTTCTCCATTTGTTACTTTTCGTCCCTCGCCAATCTTAATTTCTTTCAATGGTGTTTTCCAATCTGTCATTACTCCATTTCCTCTCGGATAACGGATAGAAAAAGGACCTTGGTCTTTTAATTGTGCGGTATACATTAAATTGCGCAACTCCTCTTCATTCATCGGCGCAGAAACCACCATGTTGGGAATACAACGCATGTATGCTAAATCGTAAGCCCCGTGATGCGTTGCGCCATCGGCACCAACCAATCCACCACGGTCTAGACAAAAGACGACGTTTAAATTTTGTATCGCAACGTCGTGCAGTACTTGGTCAAATGCCCGTTGCATGAACGATGAATAAATGTTACAAAATGGAACCAATCCCTGCGTAGCAAGACCAGCACTAAAAGTAACGGCATGTTGTTCAGCGATTCCGACATCAAAACTGCGATCGGGCATTGCTGCCATCATGATATTTAGCGAGCAACCTGACGGCATCGCAGGAGTAACCCCCATGACTTTGTCGTTTTTCTCTGCTAATTCCACAATCGTATGTCCAAAAACATCTTGATATTTAGGTGGCTGCGGAGATTTCGGTGTGATTTTAACAATCTCACCCGTTTCTTTATTAAATACACCTGGAGCATGCCATTTCGTTGGATTTCCTTCTTCGGAAAACTTATATCCAGCACCTTTTCTAGTGATGCAATGTAGAATCTTAGGGCCAGGAATGTCTTTTAAATCGGCTAATACTTTCGCTAATCCAACAACATCATGTCCATCAACAGGGCCGAAATAACGGAAGTTGAGTGATTCAAATAAGTTACTTTGTTTCAGTAAGGTTCCCTTCAATGCATGCGAAACTTTGGAAGCGATGGTTTGTGCATCTGGACCAAATTTGGAAATTTTACCAAGTAATTTCCACACTTCATCCTTCACTTTGTTGTAGGTGTGAGAGGTGGTGATGTCTGTTAAATATTCTTTTAATGCACCCACATTTGGATCAATGGACATGCAATTGTCGTTTAAGATCACCAACAAATTTGCGTCTTTTTCGAATCCAGCATGATTCATTCCTTCGAACGCTAATCCTGCGGTCATCGCCCCGTCTCCAATAATTGCTACATGTTGACGCGTTGTTTCACCTTTATAGCGATTCGCAACGGCCATTCCCAATGCGGCAGAAATCGAAGTGGATGAGTGTCCAACCCCAAACGTATCGTATTCGCTTTCAGAGCGTTTCGGAAATCCGGACATTCCTCCTTTTAATCGATTCGTATGAAAACGCTCGCGTCTTCCAGTGAGTATTTTATGTCCGTATGCTTGGTGTCCAACGTCCCAAACCAATTGATCTTTCGGTGTATCAAACACATAATGCAAGGCTACAGAAAGTTCAACAACACCCAAGCTGGCACCGAAATGAGAGTTTCCTATTTCGGAAATAACGTCAACGATGTACTGACGTAATTCGTCAGCTACTTGGGGAAGCTGATCCTCGGTGAATTTTTCGCGCAAGTCTTCAGGAGTTACAATTTGCTCCAAAAAGGGTCCTGCTTGATAGTTATGAGATGCCATTCAACAAAATTAATCTGATTCGATGATTAATAAACAATCTTTTGAATAAAAAGTTTAAAGATTTAGTTTTTTAGAAAAGGAATGTCGTTCCAGTTTAAAAATAAAAAGTACATAAATGATCAAAAGTGTATTCTGGAGGATAAACTGAACGAAATAGCGCTCAAAATGAATCCGCGACCCAATAATATAAAACAGGACCGCGACCCCAAGATACAGCACAAATTTCTTGACATTATAAGGAATCGGGTAGTGTTTTTGTCCTAGGAAATAGGAGATCACCATTTGAATAGCATAAACAATAAATGTTGCCCAGGCGCTCGCCATGTAACCATATTTAGGAATGAAAACAACATTGATACCAATGGTTAAAGCCGCCCCAATTATAGCGATATATGCCCCATA
>Ga0114960_10003969_pt1 | contig 11190 bp, 11 predicted proteins | sample C_130625_MF_Meta_FD_92637 | JGI IMG/M metagenome (GOLD analysis project Ga0114960, IMG submission 92637) | Freshwater microbial communities from Lake Croche, Canada to study carbon cycling - C_130625_MF_MetaG | ecosystem: Environmental > Aquatic > Freshwater > Lake | place: Lake Croche, Canada...
ACACTTTTATAAGCCTTTATTTCAAATGACATATAATGGACTCTGTGTAGGAGGACATTATATTATTAATATATGCAAAGAAGTGTATGATAAAGTGTTAAAAGAGTTACTAGGAGAAGCACATGAAATATTTCCTTTGAAAAAATCTAAGCGACAAAATGATTATACAGAGATGGTTTATGTTTGGAAAAAGAATGTTTAACGTATTCTTCTTGTTCTCGTTTTTCCTTTTTTACTTTTTCTATATCTTTTTGATTTTTTAAACCCTCCTGTATGTATTGTTCTAGGAAACAAACCACGCTCACTTTCAAACATAGAATCATTTAATAGCTTCTTTTGCTCATTTTCTAATGAAGTACGAGAACGAAAAAAACTAGAAGGACTAAGATTCCTCATTCGCCATGTACATTTTGATAATTTATCTACTACATCTTTTATGATAGGTTTTTTTTGTGAAGTATCTTTTAGTAACTGAATTCTTTTATCTAATACCTTTTTATAGTTATAAAAACCATTATTTGCTGTAATATAGTTATCATATACTCCACAGGAATAATTATCTTTTTCAAAGGTTTTTATTAATTTTGGTAAATCTTCCATAGTTTTATTACTAGTATATATTTGTTCTTGTGATGGACCTTCTTGTGATGGACCTTCTTGTGTTAAAGGTTCAGATAAATTTAATTCTGGATCTACTTTATTTCTTCCAAATAAATTAAAACCAAAAATACCACCTCTCTTTCCATATTTTGTATTATTTCTTCTTTTTATTCTTTGTCTTCTTTTAGTCTTCATTATATATTACAGAATAATATATAATTTTTTATAATATTTAAAGTTTTCTAAATTCTTTATAGTTTTTAATCATACTACGCACAATTTTTTTAGGATCCGACGATAAATCTATTTTGATTTCTTGTGAATGTACAATGTTATTGTCTTTATCAATTTTTTTCATTACATATTTAATATCGTTCAAATTTTTGAGAATAACATGTATATGATTATAAAAATCTACATTTTTATTCAAAGATAAATAATAATCACCTTTATAAATAGTGAGTGTATCTTTCTCATAGCATCCTTCCATTAGTTTCCATTCCTTAAGAATTGCTTTTATAAATTCTCTCTTTTTTAAAGAAGTTACTTTATTTTTATTTGTTCTTGTTTTATTTGTTTTTGTTTTATTTGTTCTTGTTTTATTTTTTATCGTTTTGGTCATATATTATACATAGTTATAAAAAGTTGTAAAAAATAATATAACTTTTAGTAAGCTCCACCCATGCCAATACGTGCACTAGGTTGTGATCTTGGTCTAGCACCAATATAGGCTGCATATTGTGGCGAATATTTATTTACTATAGGTTGACGATATTGTTGTTGATATTGTTGTTGATATTGTTGTTGATATTGTTGTTGTAATGGTTTTACTTGTATTTTATTAAACGCATCTTCTTCTATTTCTTTTTGTTTATCTTGAGCTAGTTGTTGTAATAAAGTTTGTGGTATAGGTCTTCCCATAGATTGTAAATATTTTACTACATTTTCTCGCTTCTCTCTATTTGTTGGATAATAAGGAATATTTGTCCAATCATTCGTGGTTACTACACTCTTTCTCGTCTCTTTAATCTTATCCGGATGAACTATCTTTCGCTTCGGTTCTCTCAAATCATAAGTATAATACTCTTCCGAACCAAATGGAATATAGGTTAAAAAATTTGTTATATTTATATATTCAATATTTGAATTATGTACTGAAAAAATGTTATCATTTGGATTTGCGGATTTTTCATCTATCGTATATTGTAGATTTGAAATAGTTCTGAGACCATCTATACCATTATCATTCTCTCCTCTCCATGGATCTTTCTTTGATATAATGCGAGAGATTCCATCAAATAGTTGCAGAATCTCAGGACTTCCTATATTATAAAACACACTTCTATCTATGTACAACCCAACTGCTTCACATCTTTTTTGTAATGCATTATCTTCCATTCCCCAACCCCAATAACATGGGAAACCATTTGTCTTCTCAAAATCAGATCCTTTTATTACTACAATTCCACCTAAAGCATACTGAAATCCGTAAAAATGTTTAACTATGCCATGTTCTGTATTATAGTCAAAAATCTTGTTAAAAGGAATAGTATCTACATCATTAAAAATAAAGGTAATATCTTTGTAATCATTTGGATATTTATTTCTGGCTGCAATAAAACCAATATTTTTAGTTGCACCACGATTAAATGTCCTTGAATCACATTGATGAGAGAAAAAAATTTCATAATCGGTATCATCTTCCAAAATAAAACTCATATATTTGCTAAAAAAGAATTTATGTTGAGCACGATTTCTATAAGGGACAATAAATATGCGTTTGGGGACTTTTGTTTCTTCATTTATAACATTATTCATTAGTTTGGTTTCATTTTCGTTTTCCATTATAGATGTTTATTAGTTTTTATTTTTATATTTATACCTTATTTTTTTGGTTTTTTTATGTTTTTTTGTTTTCTTGGATTTTTTTTGTTTTCTTGATTTCTTAGTTTTTTTCTTTCCACCCATTATACTACATCCTGCAGCAGAAGGTTCAACTGATTGAACTATATATTCTGTAGAACCTAAATCTGAAGATAATGTCGTTTTTACATCAAATAATTTTCCTGATTCCATATATTTTTTAATTGTACTACGACATAGTCCAGTACCATCATCAACATTTACAATTTTTATTTCACGCAATAATTCAAATGCTTTTAGAAGAAGATTATCCCTATGCGAACTATGAATGACATTCTCATACCAATTCATTTGATATTTATAAGGTGTACGTGGTATATTAAATTTTTCATATAATTTATTATGATCCAAACTTGTTAAATATTTCATTACAACACTAATAAATTCTATTTTTTCTTCATTATTTTCTTTATTATTTTCTTGATCAAATAAATATCCACTTAATTCATAAAACTTACTAGAAAATATTTCAATTTTTGCAGAAATGTCTTTTTTTTCTTGAGTTGTTAAAAAAAAATCTGGATTAGGATTACTTACATCTGAAGCTGATCCAAAATCAATTAACTTACACATAGGATTAATTTCTCCTTGTTGATAAAAAAATAATGCATTTTTTGTATGTAAATCAAAATGTATAACTTTTAAAAAAACAAATAATCTTACTACTTGTGCAATTAATATACATAGTGAACTTAAATAAACATTATTATCCATTACCTCATAATTTTTCCGAATGCTACTAAGTGTTTCCGAATTTTCTACATTTTGCATTAATAAAATTCCAAGACCTCTACCAACAGATAAAAAACCTTGTAAAAGATGTCTTACATGTGATTCTGGTATTTCACTTAAAAATTTTTGTCCATCATCATAATTTAATAATAATAAGGAACCTATAGATGGACATATTTCAATTGGTGGTTTTCTTCCTAAAATTGATTTAAACCAGATATCTTGTTGTAATATTGTTTCTTCGAGAAAACTTTTGTTAGACTCACTTTCTTTTTTAATGCCTTTATATTCTAATCTATTATTTCCACTAGGTGTAGTTATTGCAAATTTAATAATAAAGCTTGATACTTCTAAATTCAATTTTCCTGTTTCTGGATTTAAACCTGTATATGCTGAATGTTCGGGTTTGACATTTAAAACCGCAATTATTCCTTTTAAAGAAGACTCTGGACTTACAAGAAATTCAAGTGTTGCCCCTTCGCTCTTTATCATTTCTAATAAAATATCAGTATTACTTAATTTTCCTGCAGAATTTATCCGTTTTAATCCTCCTCTTTGATTTATCATTCATATATAAATGCAATAAATTATTTTTACTCATCTATTTCATCTAATCTCTCATTTGCAATTGTATATATTCTGCATTTATTTCAAACCCAATAAAATCTACATTATTCTTTTTTGCAGAAACACATTCTGAACCTGATCCCACAAATGGAACTACTAACAACGTTTTTACTTCCGCATCTTTATTTAATGCCGCCTTTATTAATGTATCACACAAAGCTAATGGTTTTTGCGTAGGATGATCAACTCGTTCTTTTTTTCCTGCACCTCCAGCTAAAGCCGCAACCTTAATTACATCTCTTGGTAAAGCACCACCTTCATGAGCAGTATAGGTGGTTTCTTTATCACCATTACTAAATCTTCCTTTGGTTGCTTTTCTTACCTTACCTGCTGCATTCTTGAGAAACGATTCTGTATAAGGCTCCCTTACATCATCACGATTAAATATTGGTTTATTTTTATAACAACATAATATACTTTCATGAGTTCTTTGCCAAAAGTTGAGAGAAGGAGTTACTTTATTTGTATAATGCCAAACTAACCACCTTACATGGCAATAAATTCTTGTTCTTATAAATGCCAAAATCTCACTAAAACCATAAATATATAAGGTACCATTTGGCTTTAAAATTCTCAAACACTCTGCAATCCATTTATCACACCATGATAAATAGGTGTCCATTTCTTGTTTGTCACTATCATTTCCAAAATCTTTACCGATATTATATGGCGGATCACAAATAATAATATCAACACTTTCATCGGGTATTTTTTTCATACCTAATATGCAGTCTTCATTATATATTTTATTCAATTCTAATGTTATAGGATAGTCTTCTTCAATAATAATGATAGGTTTTGCTTTTACTTCAGTCATTTTTTAAATTGTATAATATAATATGTAATGCAATATTTATATTCAATTTTTTTATATTTAAATGTTATATTTTTTCAATATAGCAGCAGGTATAATTTGATCAGATTTGGCAATTTTTTCCAGCTTCTTATAACATTTATTAATAGTGACTTCACTTGTTTCACTGACATTTTTCACATCCCGTTTGCTTATATTTAACTTACAAATTTGCGAAATATAATATACTACACCCGCAGCAATAGAAGGCGGCGTATTTTCTGGCATAACATCCATCTTTTCTATTTTCATTGAAATAAATTGACAAAGCTTCGTTAATTCATTATTTATATTTAACTTGCTGCAATATCTTTCAATAAATGCTCCTGGCTTAGTTCTACCAAAATTTGTTTTTTCCTTGTGATCCATATCTTTTTCTAAATTATTAATAATTGCTAAGGCATTTTTACAACCTTTTGTAGCACTTGTAACATCAAGACAAAATATTGTTGCTATTTCTTTTGCAGTTCTAGGATAATTATTTACTCTGCATGCAATATAAATAGATGCCGCAATTATACCATCTCGGTTATCTCCTCTAAATGTAGTTTTACACTCTGATATTTTTTTATGATATACAATCGCATCATCAATAATCATTTTTGGAATACCAGAATTTTGAGCCATGGTAGTAATGATCTGAAATTCATCATATTGTGATTTCTCCTTATATGGCATAGACTGCCACTCGGTATATCGTCTAATTTTTCGCATCTCATAAGTCATTGAACCAAAACATAATACTTTACAACCATATGAAGATTCTTCTAATAGTGGATTAATTGGCATACCACATCTTGTAGGATCTGAATTTTGGTTGTCATCTGCACCATAATATCTCCATTCAGCCGTTTGATCAACTAAGTCTTTATAAATGATCCCACATTTTGAATTAGTACATGTTAAAAACCCTTCTTCTGAAAATGCTAAAATACTTTCACAACGTTCGCATATTTCTCTATTTCCTGAACCATATATACATTCTAATGGAACCTTTTGTTTCTCTGGGTTCTCAATTTCTGAATCAAATATATTCCATAATTCCGTCTTATTTATTTGATTATCTTTTCGTTTTTGACTTTTGTCTTTGCTCATTGTAGTAATATCCTTTCATTAGATAAAATATTTTTAATTCAATTTTATTTATATTATTTTTCATATATTTTTTTAAAATAGTATAGTATATGGGAAATACACCTTCATCATCTAATAATACTGCTGAAAAAGAATTTGAAAACTTTTATGACGTAGTTGACTACATTGCTACTTATTATATACTCACAATGGATTTTAAGAGCTTAAGCAAACTTTCTGAAAAAGAATATTGTGATAAATTAATTATTTTAACAGCAGACATCCTTGAAAAATATTTAAATGAACAACATATTACTTATCTTGAGCAAAGAGTTAAAGATGGGGTTGAAGTTAATACTCTTAATAGTGAGAATTTTTTATTTGTTGATAGAGAAGTTTTTGATAGTTTAGATATATCACATGATACAAAGTTAGGTATTAAAAAAAATGTTAAGAAACAAAGAGTATGTATAGGAATCGCAAAATTTTATGTTAAAATCGCACATATTTTTGCAGCCATTTTGATGACAATTAATCCAGTATACACATATACAGATACTGCTAATGGTTTAACTATGAAAGCTACATTGTTAGAAAAGGATAAAATTCCAAAAGGTGTAACTAAAAAAATATTAAAATTAAATGTTTGTGATAATCGTATTTCTGCTTTAAGAAATAAAGAACTTCTTGATGAAGAAACTGGAAAAGCTACTTTACAACCTAATATTTGTGATTTAAATGTTGGAGACTATGGTATAGAAAAAAGTTTATCTGATGAACCTGGCATTCCTGAGCTTATGCAGTTATATTTTGATAAATATGATGAAAATACCGGCACATTTACTGGAATGACTGAAGAAACTAGCGTGGTATTTAGAAAAGACTTACAAAGATTCTATACAGCATTTACAGGCAACGAAACAATGCCTCCTGAAGTTAGTTCATTTAGTGATATTAAATTACGTGATTATAATAAAAAACCTATTTGTTTAGATCCTGATGCTAAATTTAGATCTAGAGTAAGAATTAATTTAAAAGATGATTTATTTACTGCATATGCAGGAAATATTAAGAGCATGATTCAAACTGCTGCTGATAATCAAATAAAATTATTAGAAGTTATTAATGACTTATTTACTTATTCAATTGAACCTAAAACAAAGAAAAGAATTATTCGTGTTAATCCTGCATTGACAGAGGAATCTCTAAAAGTAGCAGTTGAAAAAACAAGAAAGTACATTATGGAATTATATGTTAAATGTGAAACAGATTATGAAACTGGCGTTAAATTATATGATGCTATTGTAGAATCTAAAAATGCTGAAATTTTACCAAGGCAAATTGAAATTTTAACTGATGAGTCTGATAAATTAGTACAAAGTGCCCGACCTTTAGGTCAAGAGGCAGTAATTATTGGATCTCAAGCAGTTAAAGAACCATTTTCTACTAGTGATTCATCTACTGGTGATTCTTCTACTAGTGATTCATCTACTAGTGATTCATCTACTAGTGATTCATCTACTAGTGATTCATCTACTAGTGATTCATCTACTGGCGATTCATCTACTTCTAATCTTGCACAACCAATTGCACAACCAATTGCACAACCAATTGCACAACCAATGCAAGAACCTTTACCTTTACAACCAAATTTAGATATAAAACCACCGAATAATGAATTTGGCACTGAAACACCACAAATTAATGCACCATTAAGACAACAAGTCGCCGGTAAAAAAAGACGTACTCGTAAAAATAGAAAAACAAAAAATTAATTTTAAATATAATATTATTTTATAATCGCTCAACAGGAAAATCATTTACAAAATGTAGACGCAGAAATGACTGCAAATTTATAATGAAGAATATGCTCTTAATATATTTGTAATAACTGAATAAACATACATCCAGAAAAACACACGTAAAGCAAATAGTAAAGATAAATAAATAAAATACAGCAATTTATCCCTAAAATTTTTAAAATTTGTTATAATAAGATTTAACAATATAATTCCGAATATATGTAAAGCTGGAAAGATAATCTGTAATAATAAAATAAATATAATAAAATCAAACGCAAACATAATATTATTGTAAATTAATAATATCATGAATAATTTATTTCATTTTTTTTAAATAGAACCAAATAATTTACGTGCATTTGATAATGCTTGTTTTCTTAAAGATTTTTTTGCTTCATTTATAGAACCTGTTTTTTTAAGAGTTTTTTCCGCAGCGGATAGAGCTGTTTTCATTTTTCCTCCCCATCTTTTTTTAGTTACAGATTTATTGCCTTTTATTTTACGATAGCGTCTTGTTGACATATAATATATATAAACATTAAATAATTATTTATTTAATGATTTTATTGTATGTTTAATTATTTTACTTAAGCAAGGGAAGCAGCTCTGGCAGCAGAGGCGGAAGCAGCCTTGGCAGCAGAAGCCGCCTTGGAAGCAGCAGCGGAAGCGGCCTTTGAAGCGGATTTGGAAGCGGCCTTTGAAGCGGATTTGGAAGCAGCCTTTGAAGCAGCAGCAGAAGCAGCCTTTGCAGCAGAAGCAGCCTTGGTTGCATTAGCCGCAGCAGCCTTATTTGCGCTGCGAGCAGCGGCGGATACACGTCTGTGTGCAGTTCTAGATCTAGATGAGCGACGACGATGACGACGATGAGTTCTTGCCATTTATATATATATAATACAAAAAAATTTTTACGAGCTCCTAAAATTTAATTAATATTTTTTCTAAATAATTTTCATTTTAAAATATTATTGCCAAACACTATTTGTAGAATTCCACCACATTTTATCACCCTTTTCAACATTATAAATAGCCCTAAATACTTTTGTTCTAGATAAAGGGACATTGCACCTGTATTTATCTAAAGGATGTGGATTTGTCTTTAATTGTGCTAATATTGCCTTTTTACTAAGTTTTTGTCTAGTTTGAACAGCAAAATATATAAAAAAAGCTTCAAAAGAAATAGATTGTATAGGTAATATATCTTTATTTTTCAATTGAAAATCTCGCAAATATTCCTGACATATTGCTACACCTGCAATATCTGCTAAATCTTCTCCTAAAGTAGGAATAACATCAAATTTTATTCCATCATAAGAAGCAAATTTTTCATATTGCTTGACTACATCTTCTTGAATTTTTTTAAAAATTATTTTATCTTTTGTCTCCCACCAATCATGTAAAATACCATTTTCATCATATTTACTACCCCAATCGTCTAAAGCATGCGACATTTCATGTGCAATGGTAAATCCAATACGGGATAAGTTATATTCTAACCCTCTCTCATCCAAGTCTACAAATGGTTTTTGAATATATCCTAAAGGTATATAGATACCATTTTTAGTAGGAGTATATGAAGCATTTACTACATAAGCTTGTGTTCCTACAAATTTTAAAGGAGCATTTGCCCAATCTATTACTGGTATATCAATGACAGGTTTTCCTACTAAATGAATCGCAGTTTGCAGTCGCCATCGTGACATTTTAAATAGATTTTCCCATGGTTCATTGTCTTTATAATCCAATAAAGGGTCTTCCCTTAATAATTCAGGTGATCCGACAATTAATTTAAATTTTTCTAACTTGGCTAATGCTTTTTGTTTTGTTTTTTCTTGCATCCAACCATTACGTTTAATTATACGCATAAATACTATTCTCAAATCTTCTGCCATTGTTTTTACATAATTAATACCTTGAGGATTATTATATTTTTCAATATATTGGTTTGTTAAAAAAGTATTAAATAAAAATCCCATTGAAAATACTGGTCTTATTGATTGTGTAACTTCTACTTCTTGACCTCTCACAAATTTTCCTTCAAATTCAAAAAAATTTAACCAACCTTCTTCATTCCATCTACATTGCTGACGAATATATAAATAAATCCAATATGTTTTCCATTGAGGAGAATTCCATTTCTCTTTTAATAATTTTGTTCCACATAATAAATAATTTACATTTGATGTAATAAAATTACTTGGAATATTTTTAAAACCTAAATGATGGCAAAATTTTATCCAATTAAAACCAAATTTTTTGAAAGCTTCTTCTTTTGTAAATTCATTATAACGATTTAAATGATCTGTTTTAACTTCTTCACATATCATCGCATTTAATATTTCAATTTCAGTATCAAATATATCTTTTATATTAAAACCGTGATTTTCTCCAAAAGCTATAGTAAATATTTCTTTTAAATATCTAAAAAAATGTTGTCTATAGTTAGATTTATATTTTTTATCTTTTGGTGTATCTGTTTCATCATCAAAATAAACATCAACATCTATAAGAGATAATTGAGGTGGTTCTAAATAACATCTATATATTTTTGGATTTTTTTCATCTGGATTTAATGACCATACGAAAGGCGAGCCCCATGATATAATTTCACTACTATTTATTAATGCTAACATTTGCCATATATTTTCACCATCTTCAAACATTTGATTCATTAAATCTAGAACTTCTTTTGCAGTGGCTCTTGTCTGTGCAACTGTATTATAGTTTAAAAAAGATTTATATGCGGTTTTGATACATTTAGCTTTTTTACTATTTTTTGTAGCGGGATTAGAAATATAATCTTCAATTATTTCAATTAGTTCTACATATACTTTATGTTGTGTAAGTCTAAAATCGTCCACTTGAACAATATATTTTTCTTCTTCACTTATTTCTAAGTCACTTAACCATCTCTCATTTATATAAGAATAATAATCATCATTTGGTTTAATCTTTGATGGATTTACTGCTTCCTTTAAATTATCTATTATTTCTTTCTCTAAATCATAACTTGTAGAAACAATGTTTACTCTATTTCTTTTAAATTGTTCCTCTATCTTATCTTCAAATGTTTTATAAGTGTTTGCAGATGTCTTACATACGATTTCTCTTTGTTTAGGTGTTAGTGCAGTTGAAGCTTTAATTAAATTTTTATTGTTTTTTCTAGTTTTATTTTTGTGTATTTTTATATTTTTATTAATATTAGAAGGCATATAAAATAATATAATATTAAATTTTTATTATTTTATTACGTAGAAATTTTATCAATTAATACTTGTTTTGCAACTCTTTTAATGATTTTTTCTTCTTTTTCAAAATCATTATCCCCTTCACCTCCCATAGATTCAATAACAATTGTATTAAATTGATCGGATACTTTTGAAGTACTTTTTTTCCATTCTGGATGTAATAATTTAAAATCAGAAATCAAGTCTATGTTTTTGTTAGACACTCTTCTAACCATTTTATGTAATTTACTTTTATTATCATCCTCTTTTTCCCATTTATCTTCATCTTTAATATACATTGTTTCTCTCTTTTTATCTGTACAATGAACTGGTCTCAGTGTTACATCTAATGCAT
>Ga0114960_10003973_pt1 | contig 11185 bp, 12 predicted proteins | sample C_130625_MF_Meta_FD_92637 | JGI IMG/M metagenome (GOLD analysis project Ga0114960, IMG submission 92637) | Freshwater microbial communities from Lake Croche, Canada to study carbon cycling - C_130625_MF_MetaG | ecosystem: Environmental > Aquatic > Freshwater > Lake | place: Lake Croche, Canada...
AACATTAAACGGACAAGTTAAACTTGCACTAGGTATACTATTAAACGTAGCATTTTGTAATTGTGTGCCGCTAGCAACTGTACCTTGCCATATTTGAAATTGTGTATTGGTACTTGTTGTACTGTTATATGCACCATAACAATATCCTGTTATTTTTATTTTGCGACCACCGCTTGGCACAGTAACTGTAGTTGTTAAACCTGTAATTTGAACAGAACTTGTACTAGTAGTTGTAAAGTTTGATGTAATTTGTGCATATCCTAAAGTTATAGCATTAGTGGCCATTTGACTGGCTTGAACTGCATTTGTAGCTAAAGCGGCTGAACCAATCGTTCCAGCTCCTGTAATTATTCCAGATGTAACAGATATACCATATATAGAACCAGTGGTACTAGCAGTATAGCCCGTTATAGAATCAGCAGAGATTGAAGCATTAGTAAGTGTGGGGCTGTTAATTGTAGGGCTTGTCAAAGTTTTGTTTGTTAATGTTTGGACACCAGTTGTTGTAACTACGGTAGCTGGAAATGTAGGAGTGCCACCTAATGTATAGGTTCCCGTAACGGTACCAGACAGAACAGGACTACTAATTGCTGGGGCAGTTAAAGTCTTATTAATTAATGTTTGCGTATCTGTTTTACCTACTGGGTCAGATGATAAATTTAATAATGTGTTTCGGCTTATCTGTTGGGTAGTATTAATAGAATTAGTAACAATAGCTAATACGTCCGCTGTAGCGTCTATCGTGCTTGCAACTGGTAAGTCTGTTATTTTAGCCATTTATATTCCTGAAACCGTCCATAATGTTGTGTACCTATTAGTATTATATGTCGTAGTCGTAACAATGTAATCCCCATTATTAGTAACAAGATTGTTTCCGCTATTAGTAACTATGAATCTTGTTCCTGCTTGTACTATAAAACCTGTGCCCGATGGTGTATTCCAGCTTGTTTTATTCTTGCTAGATTTATTCCAGCTAGTAGCGTATTTATCTATTTCGTAAATTGTTGTAGTTGCCAGTAGATTGCCTAAGTTATCTGCTAAAGAAAAACCATTGTTTGTCAATATGAATTTGTTACCAGCATTAATGATATAGCCTGTGCCAGATGCCCTTTGCCAACCTGTTTTATTTTTACTGCTTTTAGCCCAAGCCGTTGCATACGGTTGTTTATATATAGAGGGATTGATTGTTAATGTACTACCAGATTGAGTAGTGAGGTCCACAGATGCTTGAGTTGTAATATTACTACCAGTAGAGGAAGATATATATCCTCTGCCGCTGGGGGGTGCCCACTTGGTTGGATTACGAACTGGCACAGTTCACTCCTATACTATTACAAAATGAAAAGCCGTTGTAATAGTAGTACCCACACCCTGAAGATATATTTTGCTTTGTCGAGCAACGTCAAAATACACAGGACCATCACCATTGTTGATTTGGGTGTAGCTTGCTAAATCTGATACTTCGCTTATGTTAAGTGCGTTTGAAGCGCCTGTTGTTGTTGAGTGAATAACTATTTGTGCAGCATTACTGGGAATATTCAAAGTAGTTATTGCTGCTGTAGTTACCGATACGGGAGATTTTACTGGTGTTGCAGTATCATCTTGAGTTTGTATACCAGAACCAATAGCACCAGTCATGGATACTCGGTTTCCATCAACTGCTAAACCACCAAAATTACTTGGAGATGCTTTTGTTTTTACTGAAAATGTATATGCCATACTTTACTCCTTATTAAATAAAAAAAACCCTGAGAAGGGGCTTGTATAGTTGCCTATATTTGACATTATACCACATTATCCTACGCCCAAAGCCAATAATCCAGTACCTGTAGCAGTTACTGGTGCAGTAAATACCCAGCCTGAGTTGCCAGATACGTTTGTAGAGTTAGCTCCTGCATAAAATGGTGCGCCGCCTATTGCTGCATTGTCTTGTAGTGAAAGCCAATTACAAGATACAACTCCTGCAGAACAAGAAAATGTACCTGCAGTTCCAGCACTGGTGCTGTTTATTGTAATTAAGTTTCCTGCACTACCTGTAGCTGACAAGGCCGTAAAAGCTGTTGTTGTGCCAGCTGTTAATGTAAATGTTTTTGGTGCGCCGATTGTAAGAGTGTTTGCAATAATAGTAGAACTATTCATTTGTACAGCTCCTGTACCTGAACCTGTAATAGATAAATTGTAAAAAGTTATTACGTTGTTTCCTATTAATGATTTAGCAGTAACCGAAGTGTCGTTTATAACGACTGTTGAGGTGTTGACTGTTCTTGTTACGTTAGACGAGTTATCATTCCATACTGTTCCAGTTCCATTAAGTGTAATTGTTCCTGAACCGTAGTCTATAGTTCTAGCTTGAGTTTGAATAGTTGTACGCCAAGTTCCAGCAGTAATGTTGTTTGCACCTACGGTATAGTTTCCTGTGTCGAAAGAAATAGTGCCACCAATTGTTAAATTGCCAACCTGTGTATAAGTTAAACCTGCTCCACCTCTAACGAATACATTGCAAGAACTTCCCATATTTAAAGCACCTGCAGTGGTAAAGGTATAATTGCCTTTGCCGTTTAAAGTAATAGTGTTGCCTGAACCAGATATAGTCATAGCTGATGTAAAGGTTAAGTTACCACAAACTGTAAATGCACTATAACTTATTGCTGGTGTCCCAGTCATGCCACTAAAATCAACGTTTTTACCAATTCTGGGCATATCTATTGTGATAGTACGACCTGCAACAAAAGCATTGTTTACGACGACATCATCTTGCGGTAATGGCACTCTCGAAGTCCAGCCATGTGTAGACCATGTAAAACTAGCTGTTCCAGTTGCAGTTTGCGTAGCAGAAGTTGTCATAGTTATACCAGAGTTACCACCAATATCGCCAAAGTAAGTGGCACCTGAAGCCGCTGTTGTCCAAGTTGCAGTTCCAGCGCCAGTAATGTCTTCAAACTCAATCACATTAGTGCAAACAAGTGCGTTGGCTGTTATTGTAACATTTGAATTAGGAGTTGATGCGTTAACCCTTAGTCTGTTAATTACTGAGTTGGAGTTCAAGGTTAAAGTTCCTGTTACTGTAAAGTTATTACCAATCTGTAAGCTATCTGTCTTTACAGCGGTTGTAGTTCTAGTAAGGTTGGCGCAAGTGAATACTGAGTTTAGGGTGGCTGTGCCTGCGTTAGTTAGTGTAATGTTGTTATAAGTAGTGCCTGTACCAAAAATAAAAGAACAAGTGGAACTTGCCGCTGCAAGAGTTGAGGTATTGGCATTCAACGTTAAATTAGTAGCAAATATGTTCCAAACTGTTCCAAGTCCAGTTAATGTAATAGTGCTTGCACCTAAAGTAAGTGTTCGGACGTTTGAGTTAGTAGAAATTAAAGAACCCCACGAACAAGACTTGCCGTTAGTATCTAGCTGTCCAGTAGTGAGCGTAAGAATTGTAGTAGTACCAATAGTCATAGCGTCTGCGAGCTGATACTTTGAACCTACGCCGTTGATTGTGATGTTTGGTAAAGTTGCACCACCAGAAGTAATTGTTTGAACATTTGTAGATGTAGATTTAAATAAAATAATACCGATACCAGTAAGAGTTATAGTGCCTGCATTAGAAAATGCTACGTTGCCTGAACCAGCTGTGCCATCACCTATATCTAGTTCTGCGGTAGTAGAGGCAAAAGCTAGTGTTCCTAGTGCTGCAACTGTAACAGACCTAGCTAACACTATTGTAGCAGTTGGAATTGTTACAACAGCACTTGCAGGTATAGTAACATCGTCTGCGGCTGTTGGTTGGATACCACCAACCCAAGCACCTGCGGTGTTCCAGTTATTAGAGCCAGTGTTGGCTACTATGGCTGCCATTTAAGCTCCTGTTGCTACAGATTGTTCTGGAAGTAAATCTTCAGGTGGAATAGTTGGTAGAGTTGTAACGTCAACTACCGTTTCCAAAGGTACTGTTATGTCTGGTTGTATGTTGCGGTCTAATTCAGATTTGAAGACTGCCATACCCTGTTTAACATTTTCTTCAAAATCACCTGCTAGGTAAAAGTCCTGTTCTAAAACGTGTCCGTCTATGCTCATTTTTACTCTGGCTGTACCATTATCATTTATCTTTAATGTTTCGTATTGCATAGTTATTCCTTACCTGTTCTTATCGTAGACTACATAAATTCTCAAATCTGCCACTGAAGTTGAGGATTGAGCTGTCCAGTTAGTATTAACTGATGTTTGCGGTACTGGTCGTTGAAATGCAACGCCTCTGACATCGCCTGCTGGTATGTATATGGAAAACAATACTGAACCTGCTGTTGTATCTCTAAAATCTACTCTTGTAGCTGTAGCTGAAGTGTTACTAACGGTAATAGCTGTTAAATCGTTAAAGACCGATGCTGCTGCTGTTACAATAGTTGTTTCAGAAGTTGATGAGCTAATTGTTGTGGTCTGAGTTCCAACTAAATCTCTCACTGTTCCAGGTATAACTACTTGTCTTCCATATTTGTCTGATAATGCCTGAGTCAAATTGGAAGCTGTAGCAGCAGTTGGAAGTGCAGTATATGTTGTTAGGGTATTAGGAATTATGTTAGGTGCTGTAGGGTTTGTGCCGTATCTTGCTGTAATTGAACCAGTACCCGATGTATAGGCTGTTGAAGTTACACGAATAAGGGCATTACCAAGAGGCATTTGTACTTGGTAGATATTAGTTGAGTTGTCTGTTGGAGATATGGTTTGTCCAGGTTTGTATAATCTAAAGTTTGTTAAATCTAATACAGTAATATTTGAATAGTTTGTTCCACCGTCATTACTTGCAGTTACATTGAATTGTATACCAGCATAAGTACCACTTAATTGTATATTGCAGTATGTGTAACCTGACACGCTTGAAGTAGTAATTGTAGTTGATGAACTTGTTATGCTACCAGTGTTACTACCTGTAGTTCCTGAACTTGAAACGGTACCACCAACTGATTGATAACTTGTTGGAGCTGTAGAAAAGTGAAGTGAGCCAGCAGTAGTACCAGCACTTATGCCTGAAACGTTAAGCCTAAAATATTTACCATGTTTAGCTGTATACAGAACCATAGCACCAGATGTGGTGCTTGTTGTTGCACTACCAATACCAGTGTTAATCTGAGTAAATGAACCGCCTACCCAGTTAGTATTGTCGTTTGACCATTGTGGAGTTACGGTCGAACTTGTTCCTGCTGATGTTAAGTGAACTGATACTGAACCATAGTTAGTCATATCGGTAGTAGCAAAGTTACCTGCTGCAGTTGTAGTAAATGTAGTGTCATAGGCAGTTTGGGCTACCATTACAGCGTTTTTACCTGCGGAAGTATTATCTGATTTGAGTACGTTTGCTTGGTTAGTTCCGTCTGCAATCTGAGTTATTTGTGCATTTTCTATTCCAGCAGGAGTAGATTGAAATACATCAAGTCGGTCAAAACATTTATTAATTACATAATCACAAACAATATTGGTGTTACTTGCACCAGTACCATTAACAATTTTTAAAGCTCCTTGATATAAATTATTACCCATTGTTAAAACGTGAGGTATACGTTTTGTGTGTGTAGCTACAACTATGTTATCTATCGTAAATATTACTTTTTGGTCAGAATGCTCAACCCTGTATGTATGTGCTGTTGCTGTTGTGCCAGCATTAGGAATAGTAACAGTATTAGTCTCCATTTCGTTAGCTGACGGAGCGGTGGTTGGGTTGTAACCTGTTTCGGTAATTACTTGAGTATTGTTTGTACCTGAAAACCTAAAACGTGAAAATTGTTTTATTGTTGCTAATGTACTAAATTCGTAGCCAAAATAACTGTCTTGCACAGCTAATCTTTGGCTGATAGAAAGAGATGCCTGCAACTGACAATTTGAAGTTGTAACATTTTGATAAATATATGAAGTTGAATTGTTAGTTGTTCCAGACGCAATAGTTAATGCTCCTGAAGCAACACTTATTGTTGCACCTGCACCTGTTACTGGCGCAGACTGGCTCATACTAGCAGCGCCAGTACCACCTGTACCTGTATATGGAGCTGCAAGTGTTAATGAAGTATCGGAATCAATAAACTCTACTTGCGCCCATGCGCTTTCAGCATCAGTATTAAGTTTAATAAAATCTAAATAGTGAAGGTCGTATGTAGCAAAACCGCTACCTGTTACTGTTAAAGAACCGTTAGTAAATGTTGCTGTACCAATACTTGAAGACAATGAAGAACCAGTAAAACTAGCCCTATGTCCACCTTCATCTGTTGTTATTGCTCCACGAATCAATAAATTGCCTGCAGGGTCTGTTGCTAAAGGCTGGCCGCCTTTGTCCAAAACATTATACAATGGATAAAAATCAGTTGACGCAGCAGGTAATTTTGAATCAGAAGCTAATGTTACTGCTACAGAATTATTAGACGTAGTAGAAGAACCCAAAGGATTAGTAATTGCAACATCAGATGTACTAGTGCCTTGTTGCGAAACTAAAAGAGCGCCTGTACTAGAATCTATTTCAAAAGGTTTTGGAGTTACGCCATCAACAGAATCAACACCACCCAGTATTGGTACTCGGTTAGCGTCTCTAGGGAATGAATATGGTGAGCCTGAACGATTGGACATAATAATCTTTCTTGTTAAATTATATCATAAATCAATCTTCATATAGATGTTTCAAGCTTACAAATCTACGTTTTTCGACATCTAATTCTTGTTTTTCAAATCTTATTGCACTTTGTTTAGCAATAATAGAAGATTCTTTTTCATTCAGTATAGCTAATTTTTTATCTACATCGCTGGTAACACGTTTAAATTCTTCACTTTTTGTAAATATATTTTTTTCCGTAAGTTTTATTTCTTGTTCTAATTTGAGTTTTTGAATTTTTAAATTTTGAATGTCTTGTTCTAAGTGTGCACTTATTTTTTCGTGCTGTAATTTAACTTCGGTCAAATCAGTTTTGAGAATAACAGTTTCATTTTTTACAGCATTATTGTCAGCTTCCTGTTTATTGATTTCATCTCGTAAATCTAAAAGTTTTTCATTAGCTAATTCAATAGCATTTGCAATAGATTGTTCTTGCTGTTTTAAATAATTTTGGCGCTGGTCTATTTCTTTTTCTACGTTTTTTAATTCTTTTTTTCTTGTTTCATAGGTTTCATTTAATGAATCTAATTCAGTTTGCCTAGCATATATTTTATTTACAAATTGTTCTTTTTTTATTTGGTTTTGTTTTATGCCTGATTTATTTTGTAATACAATTTTGTTTTGTTCGTCTGTAGATTCTTTTATAAGTTTTTGCAACTCATTTAATTGAGCTTTTTTAGCTTTAACCTGAGCTTCGTATACACTTAAAGTAATAGGCGCTTTTTCAAGCTCCTTAGCCTTAGCGTCAATGTATTCTTCCCTAGCGTCTAACTCTTTACTTTTTTTTGTCAGTTCCGCTTCTTTTAGGCTCATCGAAGACTGGTCTTTCTATTCCTAGGAATATTTTATCTATCATCTGTTCTTGTAATAGTCCATCATTCCAGTTAAATGAGCGAGCTTGGGTTTTTTCAATATTTGGGTTATCTTCAATTCGTTTCTTTGCTACTAAACGCTTGTACAGGCCTTCAATAAAAAGGTCTGCATTTTCGCCTATAAGTATTTCGCTGTGTCCAGGATTAATAACCCATACTTGCTCGTTGCCAGGAAGTTTTTGTTCATAATTTTGACCAAAGCGTTGGCGGCCTTCAACTACTCTTACAGCACCATTGTCTGTAAAATAAACCTGCTCACCCGTACTTGGAAACCATTGCCACTCAAATGGTTCATCGTCTATGTTAATTACTCTTACGTAATCTGTTGGCTGGAACCTATCTCTGAGCCTATCTCTAAAAGGTTTATTTTCTTTTATTGTTGTAGCGCTAGGCTGGTTGCTTTTCGGATTGATTTGTGGCATTTGGTTCTTCCTCTAATTTATTAATAACTTGAGTAAGTATATCAAACTTACCCTGTAAATGTTTCAGTTCATTAGCAACCCATTGCGGATTAGATAAATTGTTATAGGTTTGCTCAATTTCGTTTTTTTGAGCTTTAAGGTCTTCCATATTCATAAACGCATTATAGCACAACAAATATACTTGTAAACATAAAAAAGACCCTCAAAGAAGGGTCTTAATTATATTGTTTGTTTTAGACTACATAGCTGTAGTTCGTGAAACTTCATACCAGCTAGTACCATCGCTAAGCAAGTTAACGATAAATACTTTACCAGTTGAGGTTCCTGTAGCTAATGTACCAGTGCTCTTGACATTTGTACCAAGAGTGATGGTGTAGCTGCTTGCACCGCTAGTTGTAACAATTATCCACACTTCTGCTCCTATAGCACCTAAGGCAAAGTTGTATGTAACGTTACCTGTTGGTGTTGAGGTTAAGATTGTTGATGTTGGTGTTACTGCGATTGTTCCAGTAGTACCTAGAGCTTGTGTTGCAGCATTGGTGAGACCACCTGATACTACAGTTCCGCTTGCAGTCAATGTTCCTGTAACAGTTACATTTGAACTGAATACTGCTGGTAATTTTGTTTTCAATCCGTCCATTCGAACGCATTGTACGTACTTCTCAATATAGCGGTTTGCCATGGTAAGTACCCCTCCTTTTTAGGATTAAATTATTGTTAGTAGAACTTGGTTGTATTTAGTATCTACAGTAGCTTCTGGGACGATAGCTACTTCTTGGCTAGTTGCTGCGTTTCCTGCACTTATTGCTATTGCACCTGCAACGCTAGTTGAAGGAACAGCTGCATAACCTTTGGTAATTATGCCGTCTGCAAGAACAGAAGCAATACCTTTAGTTTGAATCCAACCATAGTAACCCGCGGCTAAACTTACTTGAGCAACACCTACAGATTGACTGAGGGTAGTGCTGGCTATAACGTTGTTGTACGGATTAATTAAATCTACTTTTGAATCGGCTACTGCTAAAGCTGTAGCGATTGGGTCTTGTAAGCTGACAGTTGTGGTTCCGCTTGAAGCGGCAGCACTGTTACCGTTAATACGATATGCAGCACCTTTACCTGTACCATCTCTTACTATTAAGTAACCACCTGCGTATTGGTCTTGAGTCGCAGCAGTTGCACCTAGTGCTACTTTAATTACTTTGCTGCCTACGGCAACATCGCTAGTAGAATCAAGGCTTCTGTTTACGTGGTTTGCTGTTGCTGCTGGAGCTACACCGAGCTTACCAATGGCAAGTCCTGCGCTGGCATCAGCTTTTACATAACGGAATTCACGTCCGTCGGCTGTTCGACCTATTGCACCAAGAGTTTCGGTGTTGGTGGAGGTTGTATCTCGTAGGTCTGTGCTTGTTAGTGTTCGTATACCTGTTTCCATGTCAATCCTTTCTTAGTTGCTGGTGATACCAGTTAATTTACCGTTACGGCGAGGTTGACGATGTATCAAGTTACCCATAAGAATCAAAAGTCCTACTTCACCGTATTGGTTTACAGGAGCAATTAATTCTCTAAATTGCCATGCACTTGGGAATGGTACGTCTTGGTAGTAACCTTCAGTAACTTCAACAGTTGAAGAAATTTGGCGAAGGCTTGAATCTACTAAGCGTTTGAATTCCATGTAGTGCTCATTGAGCCAATAAAAAGTCTGTGAAGAACAATTGTCATCGGCTACCAATGGTCGTGCACGATAGCTGATAGCGTTGAAGCCAGCAAAACCGCTAGTTTTCTCACCAGCTGGGCGTGATTGTCCAGCAGGAGTGCCACCGTCTACGCGGTCGTAACCACGAAGCTGTAAAGTTTCGTAGCGAGCGCTGACCATAGGCTGAATAAGTCCTTCAATGTAAGTCCAGATAGTCTTTGTTGTAAGACCGATAGTTGGGCTTTCTTGGTTAGAACTTGCAGCTGATACGTTATCAAATTCGCTTGAGAGGTAGTCTAGGGTAATGATACCGCTAGTAACCGCTGTAACGTCTGCGTTAATATATGTGTTTGTGCTACGAGTTATACCTGCGTAGCTGCTTGAGTTGGTGCCGTTGTCTACGATTAGACCAAGACCGTCGAAGTCTTTTCCAGCGCCTACACCGTAAGCAATCTGACCAACAGCTTGAAGTGCTGAAACTTTAGCTTCATCAAGACGAGTCTTGAGTAGCATAAGAACTTGCTTCTCGTTGTTAGCGTTTACTGCCCTTTCAATACCTGGTACAACTACTGACTGCTCGAATGCAGCTAGGTACCATGTCATAAGACGTGTATTGTTAGTGGCTGCCGTTGGGAATGTATCCATACCTGAGAAAGAGCCACCAGTTGTACTGTTAGCGATTTCTATAGGCTGTGCTTCGTATACACCCTTCCAAGAACCAGGCTTGGAGAGGATACGAGCCAAGAATACATTTGAATTGTTGATTTGGTCAACAATTGAAGGCAATATGTTCTGATAGGTTATATCTGAAACCCTATCTGTAAATACCATTCCTGCCATGTATAGCTCCTTTTATTATTATTACTTGCAAATGAAAAACAGCCCTATTGCTAGGGCTGCTAATAATTTGCCTGTAAGCAAAGTATAATGTATTTATTTTTTACTTGCAATAGTTTTTTGAGCTTGCAAAGTTTCAACTGCAGCTTCTAGTTCTGCAATTTTGTTTTGAAGCACAAATATAGTGGAAGTTTTTTCTTCTGTTTGCTTGTTTAATATCAGTTCTAATTCCTGATATGTTTCAACATATCTGTCTTTGTGAATACTTAGTCGTATTTCTTCTGATATGTGTTCGGCTTCTTCACGTGAAATGATGCCAAAATGTTCTAATGCTGCTATCCACCAATTGTGCATAGTATCTCCTTCTACCAATCAAGGTTTTCTATTAAATTATCTAAATCCCTACTTGTCATGCCGCTTTGAGGCTTATTCTGTTTAGGCTCATTGGAACTTGTGCCTTTGGCTTTACCAGTCCTTTTAGCTAAACTCTTGCGGTCTGCATCTTCTTTAGCTAAAGCTGTATCTCCTTTATTGGGATTTGCTGCTTTAAACATTCTATATGCTTCCTCAAAACCAATGTGTTTGTATGGTCGACCTGCATTATATTCTTGTAAATATTGGTCATTTTTAGCTTCTTTGTAGTCTAATATTTCTTGTACGTATTGTACTGCAGGGTCGTTTTCAAAACTTTTACTATCTGGGTCTGCTTTAAATTTAGGTATTTCACCATTTCGTTGCAAAC
>Ga0114960_10003976_pt1 | contig 11179 bp, 11 predicted proteins | sample C_130625_MF_Meta_FD_92637 | JGI IMG/M metagenome (GOLD analysis project Ga0114960, IMG submission 92637) | Freshwater microbial communities from Lake Croche, Canada to study carbon cycling - C_130625_MF_MetaG | ecosystem: Environmental > Aquatic > Freshwater > Lake | place: Lake Croche, Canada...
ATTCTAAACCATCTTACTAATTATTAGTAATTTACAAATAAATAAATTTATTTACTCATAATATAATAATGGCTGCTTTGCTTGATATAAAAGAAGCATTGAATGAATATTTTAAACTTAAAAATAAATATGAAACACAGATACTTACAAATAAAAAAAAAATAATGAATAAGAATTTTCTAAGCAATAGAGAGAAAAAGACAGAATACAATAAACTTAAGCCGAAATGTATTAATTGTAAAAGACCAGGAGGAACTATTTTTTCAAATATTTATGTAGCTGGAACTGACACTGAAGAATCTTATAGAGAACTTCGTGCATCGTGTGGAATTATTTCTGATCCATGTAATTTAAATATTATTATTCAACTGACAAAAGTAGAATTAATGCCTGCGCTTTTAAAAAGTATGGAAAATGATATTAAAGAATTTAAAAATGAAATTATTGATCATAAAAATAAGTTATTGTTTGGATACTTAAATACCGAAGATGCTCTTGAAAGATTTGAAAATGTTAAAGAATATATCAGTAATATTACATCTTTGTATGAGCAATACTTAGAGAGTTATCATAAAATTGTAGATAATGACGAGAAAAAACAAGAATTAAATGAAACTATTACCAACTCATATATAGAAATTCAAAAAATAAAAGATTGTATCACAAAAATGAATGAAACTAATAATGTACAATATGCACGCGATGCTGTAAATATTTATACTACAACATTAATGCCTTTATTGTATAAGACTCGTGAATTGAAATATAATGAAACATTTGTCTGGCATAATGATTATACAAATACATGTAATTTAATACAAAACAAGTATAGTATCGACAATTTATCTTTTTTCAGTTCGAATGACAAAGTACTTGCATTTGATATTGGATTATCGGCTGTATTCAATAAAAACAAATTAGTTATTGAGTCAGAATCAGAGTCAGAGTCAGCTTTTGAGCCATTAGCATCTGTTATAGAACCTATGCAAATTCCTGAACCTGTATATGGTGATGGTATAGATGGTATTAAATGGAATGTACCAAAATATGATAATTTATGGGCTAACTTACCAAGTGGTCTTAGAACAGCATTAGTTACAGATCGTGAATGGTTGAAGGAATTCATGTCTAATTGTGTTGCCTCTAGAGCTTCTGGACAAGCTTGTAAGTTTACAGGACCAAAAAATTTAATCTTGCCTCCTGAAATTGGTCCAGATGGTAAATACGACTTTGGTGTAAACGTATATAATCAAGCATTTGAGACCTTACCTGATAATGTAAAGGCAACTTATTTAACATTTTACAATGAAAAAAATGGTGTAGCAAATTATAACATGTTGGCAAATTCAATGGATGATCTTGTTGCAAATTTTGTTAAATTTAAAAAAGGTTATTTTTAGGTTAGAGTAAAATATATATATTTTTATAAAATATAAGTAAATATATATATTATGCTATTTGATTACATTTCTCTTCCTGCATTTTTAATTAGTTTTGCGGTTGGACTTTTTTTTGTATATGTTTTAGGACCTGAAATGAAAACAATTTATATTTATCCTACTTCAGAGAATGTTGATAAAATTTTATGTAAAGATAAGGCTGAAAATTGTTTTCAATTTGTAGAAGAAATAGTCGAATGTCCTAAGGATAAAAGTAAAATTTCAGCTATTCCTATTCAAGCATAAATGTATTGAAGTAAATGGAAAAATGATTCTTTATTATTTATAAAAAAAAACTATTGTAGTAATATAATGGCAATCAATTTTGGAAAATTTGTTCATACTGAAACCGGTAAAATTTTGATGTCAATTTTATTGGGTTTTGGATTAGCTTCACTTTTTAGACAAATATGTAAAGGCAAAGATTGTTTAATTTTTCATGCGCCTTCTTTAGATGATTTTAAAGATAAAATATATATGAATAATTCTGGAAAGTGTGTGAAATATAATCCTGTAGCAACAAAATGTAACACAAAATCAAAAATAATAAATTTTGATTAGTGTTTGCGTAATTTAGATAATTTTTATATTCATGCTTTATAATAATTATGAGCGAATCAACTAGCATTTTAGATTTACCAACTGATCCTCTTGGTGGTGGTAATATAAGTAATGGTATATCTTTAGTTGCTACCGAAAATGGTCAACAATCTTCTATACAACAACCACCTGGATTATCTTTAGATCAAACTACTATTAATCAAATTGTAAATGGTCTTCAACAAGCAAGTGCAAATGGTGGAACACAATTACCATCGAGAGATATACCCATGACAACTAGTAGTCATAGTAATGATCCAGAAGTGCGTCCTAATTATGTACCTCCTCCTCCTCAAGGTCCTGACTCAGATTATATTCAAAATTATGAACAAACTTCTGATATGTTAAATAATCATAATAGAAATTTACAAAATAATAACTCATTGGATGATATATATAATGAGATTCAGATACCTTTGTTACTAGCAGTTTTATACTTTTTATTTCAATTACCTTTTTTCCGTAATTTATTGTTTACAAATATTCCTTTTTTATTCTCAACTGATGGAAATCTAAATATAAATGGTTTTTTATTTACTAGTTTACTTTTTGGTTTAATATTTTATGTTATTAACAAGTTATCTTGGTATTTTAATGCATTTTAGATATAGATAAAGTGAGAATTATTTATTCAATATATATTGAACATATTTAAATATATATTGAGTTACTAAGATAATGATAGATTTTATGCAATCATTATCTTCTAATTATAATGACATAACTAAGATGATAATGTTTAATTTTTTGAAAACTGGAAACCCTTTATATGATGCAGTTATTTCTACATTTGCTGTTAGTTTATTTGGATTTGTATTAAATTATCTATACGAATATGGTTTACAAAATGTTTTTAATCATTTGTCATTTGACCATATAAAAAGTTGTTTTTATAGAAAAAATATGATTGTTATTGAAGGTAAAAAAAGTTCAGTTACTTCTATTTATACATCTATACCTAGTGTTTCTTCAATATATAGTAATCGTTTTAAGGCTATTTGGGATCATATTATATCTACTATCGATAAAAACAACACTATATATACAATAAAAGAGTCGCATAGTAACTTTCAGTCATCTGAAAATGATAAAAGAAAGAATCTAGATATTTTTATGGTACATCAAAGAAGACAATTTAATTTAGATAGAGATATTTTTGTAAAAACTGAAACTGAACAAGACGACAACCGAAACGATAAAGAAAAAATAAAAACAAATATAGACAAAATTACAATTTACATATATTCTTACATTTATTCTGTAAGTTATTTAAAAAATTACATTGATAATATAACTGAAAAATATTTAGCATCTATTAAAGATAACAGAGCAAATAAAAAATTTGTTTATTTTTTGAATAAGGTAAATCATAATGAAGAAGAATCTAAACTCGATTGTTGGTCTGAACATACATTTAATAGTGCTCGCACATTTTATAATATGTTTTTTGATGGAAAAAAGGAAGTATTGTCGAAAATTGATTTCTTCTTACATAATCGTGAGTGGTATTATGAAAAAGGTATTCCTTATTCGCTTGGTATTGGACTATATGGACCCCCGGGAACTGGCAAAACATCATTTATCAAAGCTCTAGCAAATTATACAGATCGTAATATTATTATGATATCTCTCAAATTAATTAAAACGAAATCACAACTAGAAAATTTCTTTTTTGAAAATAGATATAATGAAAATAATGAGAGTAATAGTATTGCATTTGATAAAAAAATCATAGTATTTGAGGATATTGATTGTATAGGTGATATTGTATTAGATCGTAGCAAAAATAAATTTATCAATACTAAAACGAATACACACAAAAATAAAATGGAAAATGCTAACGTTAGTGATGTTATTAAAAGTATTTGTCATATAAATGAATCTGGAAGTGTATTGTCTCACGATCAACCAATTACATTAGATGATATTCTTAATTTATGGGATGGTATTAGAGAAACTCCTGGAAGAATTTTAATTATTTCTTCTAATCATTATGATAAATTAGATCCAGCTTTAATACGTCCAGGTAGAATTGATATTACACATGAATTAAGAAATGCATCTCAAAATATAATTTCTGAAATATATTTTCATTTTTTTCGTAAAGAGTTGAACAAACAAAAACTTGCGAAAATAAAGGAATATTTATATTCACCTGCAGAATTGATAAATCTATATGTTGCAACAGGTAGAAATGAAGACAAATTTATTAAAAGATTATTAGAAAATAAAAAGTTTTAGTTTGTTCGTAATTATTAAAAAATAATAATTATATTCTTTTTTAATGGATATAGATCATATTTATAAAATAATTGATAAATTAATAGAAGATTTACCTGATGAAATAAAGGATGTAAAAAAACCAGTCATTATTGATTTAGTATTAGATGGTGGTGTTTTTAATGGAAGTTATCTTATTGGTGCACTTTATTTTTTAAAAGAAATGGAGAAACGTAATTTTGTAAAAATTAAAAGGATTTCAGGTTGTAGTATTGGTTCTTTAATTGGATTTTTATATATTATTGATAGATTAGATTTAGTAATTAATTTGTATCACATTATTGTTTGTCATTTTAAAGAAAATTATAATTTTAAAATTTACAAAGATTTGAAAAGAATGTTAGATGGATCAATCCCTATTGATATATGTAGTAAGGTAAATAATAGATTATTTATTAAATATAATAATATTCAAAAAGGAATACAAAAAGTTAAATGTGTATATAAAAATGAAGATGATATTATTAATACAATTATTCGTTCGAGTTTTTTCCCTTATTTGATTGATGGTAATATCGCACATAAAGATAAATATTTGGATGGATTTAACCCATATTTTTTTAAACCACGTTTTAATAGAAAAATACTTTTTTTAGATCTTTCTGGGTTAAATAAAATAACTTATATGTTTAATGTTAAAAATGAGAAAACAAATTTTTATCGTATTATGTCAGGAATTCTCGACATATATATTTTTTTTACTAAACAATCAGAAACATTTATGTGTAGTTATGTAGATGAATGGAATTATTTAAATAAAATACGTTTTTACATAAGATTATTTTTGGAAAAAATCATATGTTGTGTATCTTATTTTGTAGTTTTAATTAAAAAATATATAGATATTCATCTAATAAATAATATAAGTTATAAATTCTTATCAAATATATTGTATGAAATTTTGATCATAATAATTAAAAAATATTGTTTATAAATGATTCGTCAAATTTAAGGAGTATTTATATTTATTTTATTTATATGGATTCTGTTGATATTACTGATTTAACTTTTTCGTTAGGTAATATACCTTATACAAATGATATACTAACTAGTACAAGTGATATAATATCCAGTACAAGTGATATAATATCTGAAACTATTTCTGAATTTGCACCAGAATTTGCACCAGAATTTGTACCTGAATTTGTGCCTGAATTTGCACCTGAATTTGTACCAGAATTAGTTGCTATAGATCAAGATAATTCAATGTTTATTTATTTTAGTATAGGGTTTATCATTATTCTTATTGGTATCTTTATATACAAATATTATAGTAATAAAAATAAACAAGTTAGATTTCAAGACGATTCAAATATTTGTTACGATGATTCATCATTTTGTAGAAGATCTGAATTCTAGGCATAAATATTAAATAATTTTGATTTTTTAGATTTTGTTTTATTTGCTTTTTTAACTTTATTTGCTTTTGTTTTATTTGTTTTTGTTTTTGTTTTATTTGCTTTATTTGTTGATACTTTATTTGTTGATGTTGTTTTATTTGCTTTTGTTTTATTTGTTGTTGACGACTTATCATCTGGTTTATAATTAAAAAACCATTTCTGAAATTCTTGATCATCTCCCTTTTCTTTTAATTCCTTATATTTTTCAGATTTATGAGCACGTATTTCTTCTATTGATTCTTGGTGACCATAACACGTTATACTAAAACGTCTTAATAAACCTTTTTGTTGTAATCTATTTCTTTGTTGAATATCGTATAAAAACTTGGAAATGCATAGAATTCTCTCTAAGAACTCATTATAATAAGGTTTATCGGCATATAAAAATGCCAAATAGAAACTCAACATTGTATCAATTGTAGCAACTTTTACTTTCTGTCCCTTTATATTTATTGTATTATAGCTATGACATCCAATAGGTTTATATATAAATGCTATTGTATCATTACCTATTTGGACTTCATAATGCATTGGAACTATTTCACCTACTGGGTCTCTTTTAATTATTTTAGTGTTTGTAACTCCTATATCTTTTAGTCTTTCTTTTATTATTTGTGCAGTTGTCTCTGGGTCATTTGATAAAACATCAAAATCTGCCACTTTTTCCATTTTATGACGCATTTTTGCAGGCATATATTGAGAATACAATGAAATCGCATAACCTCCAAAAAATACAACACCTTGATTTACAAATGTATTTCTTACATTTTCATAAATTTGGTCTTCATTATCTCTATGTTCCATTTCTCTCTGAAAGTCTACTTTTTCACAATCAATAGATGTTAAAGGATAATTTTTATTTAATAATGTGAGACGTTTTAACACTTTTTCCCAACGACTAATATCACCAGCAGGTCTCGATAATTCTAAAAACATTCCCATACGTAAAAAATTGGGAGGTGCATATAATATACCATTTACACGAATAGCATCCTTTTTCATAGAATTATAAATCGGTTTTGCAATATCTGTAATATCTGCTACAGGAATATAATTCACAAATACCTTATATGTTCCTTTATGAACACCTGATTTTGCTTCTACATCTGTAAAACCATTCTTATAATAAATATCTGCCAACTCTTTTGCATCTTCTAATGCATGAATTGTGAAAAAATCGTAGTCAGGTATTTCAGCCTCTTTGTTGTAAAATTGATCATCTGATGGCAAAATATTATTAATAGCGGTACCACCATAACAAATGAGGTTTTTTTTCTTAATAAAATCTTCAACGATTTTAATAATGTTCCTTATATCTTCTGAATTTACAACACGTTTTCCCATTTTTTCTTCAGCTTTATCTACTGCCATGCGCAATATTGTCAATTCACAATCTTCAAATGTCAAACCTTTACATACATTTTTATTTTTCATGGATTCCCTATATAGTAAGTATATATTTTTACAATAAAATAAAAATTGATTTTATTTTATTATATTTTATTTATTAAATTAAAAAAATGAATATTAGTTCTAGTTCTCAAAGTTTACATTCAGATATTTTATTTGAATTAGATAGTCTTCAATCAGGAAGTACAAAAAGAAGATTAATGAATGAGTTAGTTAAATTTAAAAATATGAATGCATATATTTATGCAGAACATAAAAGGAATTTTAATGAATCTGTTGTTACTATTACTATTGCGTTAGAAGGTGAAACCAATATATATCATTTTGATATTACACCAGGTTATCCATTCAGTCCACCAAAAAATTTTCGTATTAATTATATTGATTATAAAAAATATTTATATGTAAATTCACCAAAAACTCTTCAGGAACTAAAATTATATAAAGATCTTAATTGTTTATGTTGTCATACAATATTATGTTGTAATATTTGGAGTCCAGCATTACAATTGAAACATTTTATTAATGAATTTAAAAAAATAAGGGAATATAGAAGATATATTATTAACCGATTACTTGCTCAAAAAATAATCAATAAATATTTGATTTCAGATATAAATTTATTTCATTGGTTATAGATTGTTCGTTGGTTCTAGATTGTTCGTTGTAAAATATTGTTCATTGGTTCTAGATATTCATTGTAAAATATTGATTTCCAAATGTACGTGTATCATAAGAATAATTAGGGTTTTGAGGAATAGGATCTGGTATAATAAGAGGTGTATATCTCAACTCTGGTGGTTTTAATACAAAAGCGGAACTACCACGATTAAAAAAATGGTCATTTTCTAATAAATAGTCATCTACATATTGGTATCGCATTGCAACCATTTGGCAGCCATAAACTCTACATAACATACTGCTTGGGTTCGGTGGGTTTATTCCTTTATCTGGAAAAACTATAGTCATATCTGATTTATTAAACTCTGTAAGTTCATTTATATCTGGATTATTTTTTACATTATAATAATTGTAACCTCTCATAAATACAGAATTACTTGTCATATTTACATATTCTAAAAAATCTTCATTCTCCAAAAATGCATTGTTTGTTCTATCAACAATTAAAATTATTTTACCCATAAAAGATAATAATGGTTCAACTCCCAAATTACGTCCAGTGTTTTCAAAACTATAATTATATCCAAGCATTTTATCATAATTGCTAAATATTTTTGCCAAATTAGAATACATTTTTTGATTTGTACTTTGTATTCTTAAATGAATAATAATTGGATCTGTTGAATTAGGACATGTACCTTCAGCAAATGCATATGAATTTATAACTTCCATTACAGCTTTAAATGGTACTGAATTAAATGTTTCTTTAACAAAATAACTATCTTGAGTACTCGTAGCTACCACTGGTTCATTATCTATAGAATATATTTCAAAATCTAAACATCTAACACCTTGTTTAATAATTGCTTTTAAAACACAACTATCAACGTAACCATTTTTATAATCTCCGCCAGAACATGCATTATATGCCGATTTTATATAGTAATCAACTAAATTTCCAGAAAAGTCTGTGTTATTTTTTGATATAGGTACTATAAAACCATTCACATCTGAATATATTTTATTCATATAGTCACATTGTCTTTTCGGTAAGGCATATAGATATGATAAATATACCAAGTACATAATAATTATAATAACTATTATCATGAAAAGCAAATATGTCTGAAAAGTTTCATCTAAATTCTCGATTTGATTCTTAATTTCATCATACATATTTGATATATTACCAGTAATTTTTTCAGCCACTGAAGATGGTTGTGTTGACATAATCTAATATATTATATTATTTTAAAAATTAGATGAAATATATCAACTTCAAAAACAAATATTACTTATACAATAATTTTTTGAGATTTACAAGGTGTCTTGTTATTTATTTATTTAAAATATTTATATATCTTGAATAAATTATATTATTTATTCAAGTAAAGAGTTAAGAAAAATACAAAATTATTAGAAAAATTATTAGAAATAATGAAATTATATATTAAAAAGTTTATATAGTATATACTTAGTATGGCTGGTGGGCTTCTTAATCTTATTTCAATAGGACAACAGAATATTATTCTAAATTCAAATCCTCAAAAGACTTTTTGGAAAACAACTTATAAAAAATATACAAATTTTGGTAAGCAAAATTTTAGGTTAGACTACACAGGAACACCAACACTTAATTTGACAACAGAATCTACATTTAATTTTTCTGTAAAAAGATATAGTGACTTGCTAATGGACTGCTATATTTCTGTTCAATTACCGAGTATTTGGAGTCCTATTATGCCACCTCAGGCTATAACAAATCCTGATGGGTCTATTACTTACACTGACTGGACACCATATGAATTCAAATGGATTGATAATATTGGTGCACAAATTATTAGCCGTGTTTCTATTACTTGTGGTAACCAATTATTACAACAATATTCTGGACAATATATATTGGCATCAGCACAGAGAGATTTTAGTTCACAAAAGTTGGATTTATTTAACAAAATGATTGGTAATGAAGTCGAACTAAATGATCCAGCTAATTATGATGGTCGCTCTGGAAACTATCCTAATGCATTTTATACAACTAGTCCAGCAGGTGCACAACCTTCTATTAATGGTCGTTTATTAAGTATTCCTTTGGGTGCATGGTTTAACCTTGTGACTTCTCAAGCATTTCCTTTAATAGCGCTACAATATAACGAATTACAAATAAGTGTTTCATTTAGACCTATTAATGAATGGTTTACTATCCGAGATGTAGTTGATCCTGCAAATAATTACCCTGAAGTTGCACCTAATTTTAATCAACTTTATATGCAATTGTATAGATTTTTGCAAACTCCACCTGATGAGGAATTAGGTCCTGTTTCTTATGTGGATACTAGAAGTCTATGGAATGCAGACATTAATTTGAACTGCACATATTGTTTTCTATCAAATGATGAAGCAGATGTCTTTGCTAAAAATGATCAAAGATATTTATTTAAGCAAATTTATGAGAAACCTTTTTATAATGTCACAGGACAAAATACGATAAACTTGGATTCTATGGGAATGGTCATTAGTTGGATGTTTTATTTACAGCGTAGTGATGCTAATTTACGTAATCAATGGTCAAATTATACTAACTGGCCTTTTAAAACAATGCCACAAGGTATAACAGCAGCGCCTGATACTGGTTCTTATCCTAATCCTGATCCAAGTGGTCCTGCAACCATTGGTCCTGGTACAAATGCTGATGGTACTCCAAGTAATTTATATATTACCGGTATATATAACCCGCAAAATATTCAATACATATTGGTCGCACTTGGTATATTAGTAGATGGACAATATAGAGAAAATGTTTTACCTGAAAATGTTTACAATTATGTTGAAAAATATGTGCGTACTGCCGGAAATGCACCAAATGGTCTATATTGTTATAATTTTTGTCTGAATACAAATCCATTTGAAATACAACCTTCAGGTGCAATGAATATGAGTAGATTTACAACTATACAATTTGAGGTGACAACTATCACTCCTCCTGTTGACCCATATGCACAAGTGTTGACAATTTGTGATCCAGCAACGGGAGATATTGTAGGTATTAATAAACCTACTTGGCGCATTTATGATTACAATTATAATTTATTTGTTATTGAAGAAAGAGTTAACCAAGTTATTTTTACAGGTGGAAATGCAGGGCTTCTGTATGCAAACTAATAATATTTTTGAATTTATAATATTTTTTTATGTTGATAAAATTCTTTAAGTAGTTTTGGCAATTTATAATATTAATTCTTCAAAATAATTTTGGGAAAGTATTTCGGATTTCAAAAAATGGACAAAAATAAATGTCCAAAAATGAAAAACTAAAAATAGTTTGCCAAAAACCAAAAATTTGTTAACATAAAAATTCTTATGATCTGATCCCCAAAAAAATAATGCAAAAATTGTTTGCATAATTTTTTTTCCAAAAGTATTTAAAAA
>Ga0114960_10003978_pt1 | contig 11173 bp, 8 predicted proteins | sample C_130625_MF_Meta_FD_92637 | JGI IMG/M metagenome (GOLD analysis project Ga0114960, IMG submission 92637) | Freshwater microbial communities from Lake Croche, Canada to study carbon cycling - C_130625_MF_MetaG | ecosystem: Environmental > Aquatic > Freshwater > Lake | place: Lake Croche, Canada...
CCTCATTATCGCTAGTCATTTTAGGATCTGGAGGAAATAAGGTTGCTTGAAAATTAATTTGTTTATCAATCCTTGTCATTATTGGTTTTTCGCCAAGTTCGATGCTTGTAAAGTATTCTCCCTTCAATCCATTTTGAATTTCATTTGAACCGTTAGTAGTTTCTAAATATTCACTTGGAATGTTTACCCACTGGGTATTTGTTTTGTCTGCACCTTCTGAATAATTAATCTGCACACTAGTTCCAAGCTTCGCCTTAATGCCATCAAGTATACTAATCTTTCCATTGGATGGGCCACTGTAACCCCCTAAACTTGCTTCAATGGCTTCCTTGCCAATGACGGCAATTGATTTTATGTTTTTTTGAATGGGTAAAACATTATTTTCATTTTTTAATAAAACGATCGATTCTAAAGCTGCTTTTTTTGCAATTATTTTATGTGTTGTATTATTTACCCATTGTTTTGCAATTTCTTCATCCACATAGGGATGCTCAAATAAGCCTAGATCAAATTTTGCTTTCAGCACTCTTGAAACTGCATCATCTATTCTTGCTTGCTTAATACCGCCATTTAAAAATGGGGGATCAAATAACTCGTGGTGTTTAAATTCTGTTTGAAAAATCACATCTAATCCATTTGTTATAGCAGTAGCACCTGATGTTGGATAATCCTTTGCAGTATTATGAAGTACAGTGGTTCCACCAACAGCACTGGCATCAGATATCACAAACCCATCAAATCCCCATTCCTTTTTCAACTTCTTATTTAACAGCCAATCATTAGCACTGCTGGCACTTCCGTCATATGAATTATAAGCCGTCATGATGGATCTGGAACCACCTCTCTTAATAGCTGCTTTAAATGGAGGGAAAAATATTTCGTCTAAAAATCGTTCGTTATAATGAATGGGATAACTGTCTCTACCTCCATCGCCTACATTTGCAATAAAATGTTTTGGGGTAGTAATGACACCTATTTGTTCAAATGAACTTACAAAAGCAACTGCCATTTCTGATGCTAAAAATGGGTCTTCACCATAAGTTTCTTCGGTGCGTCCCCATCTTACATCATTCGCAATATTGATGACAGGAGATAATACATCTCGAATGCCTCTTACTTTTGTTTCTAATGCAATTGCTGTGGATACTTGTTTCATTAGTGCAGTATCAAAGCTTGCAGCTAGTCCTATTGATTGCGGAAATGAAGTAGCTCCTTTTCTTACCAACCCATGTAAACATTCGTCAAATGCCATCATAGGGATGCCTAATCTAGACCTTTCAATAAAATACTTTTGAATCGTATTTATTTTTTTAGCAAGTAGCAGCGCATTTTCTTCCGACTTATAACTTAACATTTGAGAAGTCACATCGCTTCCTCCAGATGCAGCACTTACTTGAAAACCAAAAATGCCATTTTTATAATTTGATTCATTAGTACCCAAGTCGCCTGGAATCATAAATAGTTGCCAAAATTTTTCAGCTGGTGTCATCCTACTCAATAAATCTTTTACTCTAACATTGACTGGGAGTTTTGGATTCTTGTAAGGATATATTTGTTGCGCTTTGGTGGTTGTTGATACAATGGTCAACAATACTAAACTGTAATAAATTTTCTTCATGGATTAAATTTAATAAATCCATGCGAAGTAAACTAAAAACGGGGTTAAAATAATTAAAATGGTGTCAATAAAACAACTATTATTTTAATGTCAATTGCATTTGATTTATGTGTAATTTAGAAACATGAAAAAAACACTTCTGTATTTAATACTTGGATTATTGATCGTTTTTGAATGCCTTAGGGTTTACTTAATTATGCCCTTGCCAGGTAGTCAAAAAATAAATTCTATTGACCTAGCTTACTTTTTAGGTTCCAATAAACATATCATTCGACTTGTCGGATATTTATTACTCATCAATCCCATTATATATATTTTTAAAAATGGCTTAAAGAAGCACATTATTTTATTTATAATTTTTGGTATTATTTATACGCTTATTTTTTATGTATTTACATTTAAGATGGAAGCTGAAAAAATGTTTTATCAACCTACCGTCGTCCGTTTTGCTCATATTTCAAATAACACCATTCCTACGAATAAATTAATTATTGGAGTTGATATTAATGGAAGTACAAAAGCATATCCCATTCAGTTGATTGGCTATCATCATCAAGTAAGAGATACTATAAATAACAAGCCAATTATGGTGACCTATTGCACTGTGTGTCGAACTGGAAGAGTGTATTCGCCTGTAGTTAATGGCATAATTGAAACTTTTAGATTAGTTGGGATGGACCATTTTAATGCTATGTTTGAAGATGCAACTACAAAAAGTTGGTGGAGACAATCTAATGGGGAATGTATTGCTGGACCATTAAAAGGGTATAAGCTTACCGAAATCAAATCTGAACAAGTCACCTTAAATGTATGGGTAAGAAGCCATCCCAATACGATGGTATTACAACCTGATGAAAAATTTAAGGAACAATTTAAAGAGATGGATAATTATGATAAAGGAAATCCGAAAAGTGCTTTAACCAAAAGAGACACTGCTTCTTGGAAAGATAAGTCCTGGGTCATAGGAATTGATAAAGGCTCCTTTGTGAAGGCATATGATTGGAATCAAATTGTAAAGAAAAGGATCATTCAAGATTCAATGCCCCATCTTACCCTACTTATTTTATTAGAGAATGATAGTACTTCCTTTCATACCTATAGCCGTAAATTGAATAATGAAACGCTTTATTTTAGTAAAATTGGAGAATTAATAAAGGATTTGAATACGGGTTCGCTATGGAATTATGAAGGTGTGTGTTTCGAAGGAAAATTAAAGGGTACAGTTTTGGAAAATGTAGCTAGCTACCAAGAATATTTACACTCATGGGAGTTTTTTCATCCAAAAACTGTCCGTTACTCAAAGTGAAACAGTATTGTTAATTTTCGCCATACATTTTAAACAATGATAAGCCTTTCTAAAATGGCAACCTGTCAATTTTTGCATATAACTATATTGGTTTATAGTACCTTTGTATTATTATAAAACTATTCTATGAAAATAATAGTGCTCTCGCTTTTTGCTTTAGTGATTGTTAATTTGAGTTATAGTCAATCTTTGAATACAGTATGGTCGGGTATTTTAAACGCCGGTGGACAAAAAATTGAATTAAGATTACATTTAGTTCAAAATGAGGATAAAACATATTCATCTAATTGGGATGTACCTCTTCAAAAAGCATTCGGTATCGTTTCGTCTAAGACCGAATTAACCAATAGCCAACTAAATATTGAAATAAAAGCCATTGCTGCTTCTTATACTGGCAAAATGAACCCGGAAGCCAATAAAATAGAGGGTTCATGGACACAAGCTGGTCTTGATTTTGAATTAAATATGGAACCGTACTCATCTTCCAATCCAAGTTTAGTTGAATCTAAACCAATTGTACCCAAGCCACAAACACCAAAGCCACCTTTTAACTATTTATCAAAAGATGTTATTTACGAGGGTGCCAAAACCAAGCTTACTTATGGTGCTACCATTACCTATCCATCCACTACTTCTAAATTTCCATTGGTCATTTTAATTACGGGAAGCGGGAGACAGGATAGAGATGAAACTATTTTTAATCATAAGCCATTTGCAGTTATTGCAGATGATTTAACTAAAAAAGGATATGCAGTTTTAAGAGTGGATGATAGAGGTACCGATAAATCTACTGGAAATTTTATAGAAAGCACTACCGAAGATTTTGCACAGGATGTTGAAGAACACATCCGTTATGCTAAGACTTTACCAATGATTGATACCAATAAGATTGGATTATGTGGTCATAGTGAAGGAGGCCTTATTGCTCCATTGGTTGCGTCACGAAATAAATCAGTTGCATTTATCATTTTAATGGCAGGTCCAGGTATTAAAATTACCGAACTCATGGCCTTGCAAAACGAAGCCGTTCTTAAGTCAGTGGGGGTGGGTCAAAATGAAATCGATTCCTATCTTCCCTTATATAAGAAATTAATGAAGCTTGTTACTCAATCTACTGATCAAAAAACAGCAAACGAAAAATCAAAGGAATTAACCACGCAATGGTTTAAGGCCACTAACAAAGATTATGTGTTGGCAACAACGAATATAAGTACCGAAGCGGATATGGATAAGTTCGTAGAAGCCATGGTGGGTCAGCTTTCGACAAAATGGTGGAAATATTTTGCTAATTATGATCCACAACCTATATTACAAAAAGTAAAATGTCCTGTACTCGCCATGAATGGCGGAGCAGATATACAAATTGTTGCTGATCAAAATTTAAAAGGTATTCAGACCTCTCTTTTAAAAGCAGGAAATAAAAAAGGGACTATTATGAAATTTGATGAATTAAATCATCTATTTCAAAAGTGCACAAAGTGTACTGTTAGTGAGTATGGTGAATTAGAAACCACTATCGAACCAGTCGTACTTGACTATATTTCTAATTGGCTTAAAAATAATTTAAAATAAAAAAACATATGAGTAAGTTAACCCACCTTTTTTGTACAATCCTTTTTGTATCATTTTCGTTTCAGTCAATAGCTCAAAATAATACTACTATTAAGCCAGTGTTAGCTTCGTATATTGAGTTAAAAGAAGCACTAGTGAATACCAATAGTGAGCAGTCATCACAATTAGCAAAAAATTTAATGACAACGATTGCATCTGTAAAAATGAGCGATCTAAATTCAGAGGTTCATGATGTTTGGATGAAAGTAGTCAATTACATAAAAGAAGATGCCGAACACATTAATGAGTCAAAAGATATTGATCATCAAAGAGCTAGCTTTATTTCACTTTCACAGAATATGTATTCAGTTATTAAAATTGCAAAAGCAGACATTCCTGTTTATTATCAATTTTGCCCAATGGCAAATAAAGGAAAAGGAGCTTATTGGTTAAGCTTAGAAAACAAAATTAAAAACCCTTATTACGGTAACAAAATGCTTTCCTGTGGTAAAGTGGTAGAGTCTATTCAATAAAATTATCTTTAAAAAATACATCATGAAAAAATTAACCTTAATCCTGTTATGTTCCTTATTATTTATTTGCTCATATGCACAAGAGGGCACTAAGAAAAAACTGGTATTAGACAAAAGCAAACCCTTATATGAGCTTGATGCATCTTGCGGTACTTGTATGTTTAAAATGAATGGAAAGGCTTGTGTATTGGCTGTAAAATACGAAGGGAAATCCTATTTTGTAGAAGGCACCAATATTGACGACCATGGCGACGCGCATGATAAAGAGGGCTTTTGTAATGCAATCAAAAAAGCCAAAGTTCAAGGTTCGGTAGTCGGCGATAAATTTTTAGTAACTTATTTCGAGTTGATCAAACCGAGCGATCCAAAGTAGTTTACCTAGTTTTTATATTTATACTTATCTTTGTACTCAATGAAAAAGCTATTTTTATATTTACTTTCTTTTATTTTTATCATTACCTCATCTGGTGTCATGGTGAACATGCACTATTGCATGGGAAAAGTAGCAGGATCAAGTATTTCATTCATAACGCATGCTTCATCTAAGTGCGACAAATGTGGGATGGAAAAAAGTAAAACCAAAGGTAAAGGGTGTTGCCATGATTCTAATAAACTTGTAAAAAATACCATTGATCAAAAATTAGCAAGTTCGTCTATTAAAACAGATCATCAATTTACATATCTAAATTCATTTGAAAATAATGAATTCAAAATAATTTTCTTTCCCTCCTCTGATAGTATTACTATTCGCTATCATGCACCACCATTGTATAGTGGTGTCCCTGATTATATCTCTCATTGTAGTTACCTTATTTAATTACTCATTTTATTTTTACCTAATGAATTGACATAACAATCAATTAGGCCCCCTATTATTTTATATTTTAAATAATTAAAATGAGTTTTAAATATATCGCATTCTTGATAGGTATACTAATAAGTACAATATCAAATTCGCAAGTAGTTTCTAAATCTAATATTACAGATACTTCATTCAAGGTGTTTGGCGCCTGCGAACAATGTAAAAATAGAATTGAGGAAGCTTTAAAGATGAAAGGAATTAGCAAAGCCATTTGGGATGTAGATACCAAACTGGTCAACATTCAATTTGATGCCACTAAAATTTCCATGGATAAAATTGAAAATAAAATTATAGATGTTGGGCACGATTTAAGCCATAAAAAAGCTAAGACTATTATTTATAATGATTTGCCAGAATGTTGTCATTATAGGGAATTGGATCCATCTATTTCACATACAAGTAATGACAGACCGTCAGCAAACATAAAGGGAGTTGTTTTACAAGAAAATAATATGGGAAAATTTGAGCCCTTACCTAATGCGAGTATTTATTGGTTGGGTACGAGTATTGGATTGCGCACAGATAGCTTTGGTGTGTTTTCACTTATGAATGATAGTACAAAAAATAAATTAATAGTAAGCTTTGTAGGGTTCAAACCAGATACCATTTCAGTGGGTAATAATAATCAACTCAAAGTAATACTCGCATCTAAAAATCAATTAAGTGAGGTGACCGTATTTAGTAGGCCTAATGGAACTTACATTCCCCTTTTAAATACCATACGAACCCAGGTTATGACGGGTACTGAGCTACTCAAAGCGGCATGTTGTAATTTAAGCGAAAGCTTTGAAACCAATCCCTCTGTGGATGTGTCATACAATGATGCAGTAACAGGATCAAAGCAAATTCAGTTGTTAGGGTTAAGCGGTAATTATACCCAATTAACAATCGAAAATTTACCTGGCCCCAGGGGACTTGCCACTTTATTAGGTCTAAATTCAATTGCAGGCCCATGGATTGAAAGTATTCAGTTAACCAAAGGAGTAGGGTCGGTTGCTAATGGATTTGAAAGTATTGCTGGACAAATTAATGTAGAGCTAAAAAAACCAGAAACTGCCGAAAAATTATTAGCTAATGTTTATATCAATGACTTTGGAAAAACCGATTTGAATTTAAATCTAGCGCACAAACTAAATGCAAAGTGGTCCACTGGTTTATTACTACACGACGATTTTTTAAACAACAAACAACTTGATTTTAATAAAGATGGTTTTAGAGATATACCTACTGGCAATCAATTAAGTATCGTGAATCGATATAAATATGATAATGCAAAGGGATTTTTAACACAGTTTGGTTTTAAAATTTTAAATGATAAAAAAGTAGGCGGTCAAATTGTATTTGATCCTGCTTATGATAAACTATCAACGCAACATTATGGTTTAGGAATCAATTCTGAACGGTATGAGTTATTTGGGAAGATTGGATATATTTTTCCTCAACAAAAATATAAAAGTCTAGGACTTCAATTGAATATAGTGAATCACGAACAAGATTCCTATTTTGGACAAACGAATTATAATGCAAAACAACAAAGCTTTTATGGTAATTTAATTTATCAATCAATCTTTAATTCTACGATTCATAAATATCGAACGGGAATTAGTTTTCAATATGATAAATACAATGAACTTTTCAAATTGAATGCATATAATAGAAAAGAAATTATCCCTGGCGCTTTTTTTGAATATACTTTTACACCCAATGAAAAATGGGGAGCCGTTTTTGGCTTAAGAGCAGATCAAAATAACTTATTTGGTTCCTTTTTAACACCTCGTATCAATATAAGATATGAGCCTATCAAAGGAACTGCTATCAGAATGAGTGCAGGCAGGGGCCAAAGAACTTCAAATATTTTTGCCGAAAATAATAGTGTTTTAGTGAGTGCAAGGATGCTTGAAATAAATACTAATAATATTGGGCCTGCTTATGGTTTATCACCTGAAATAGCGTGGAATAAAGGCTTAAGTATTGATCAGAAATTTTCATTATTTGGTAATAATGCATCAATCGGGCTAGATTATTTTAGAAATGATTTTATTAATCAAGTGGTGGTAGATTTAGAAAATCCAAGAAAAGTGATTTTTTCTAATTTAAAAGATGCTTCCTATTCTAATAGTTTTCAAGCGGAATTAAATATGCTACCTATCAAAAAATTTGACATTAAATTAGCCTATAGGTATTTTGATGTGATGCAAACTTATCATGGACAATTACTTGAACGCCCTTATATTGCCAAGCATCGTGCATTTTTAAGCTTTGACTATGCAACACTCAATAACTGGAAATTTAATTATACCATTACTTATAATGGTGCAAAAAGGATAACCAATACATCCGTCAATCCAATTACTTATCAGTTGCCCAATTATTCACCTAGTTATGTTTTAATGAATATGCAAATCACCAAAACATTTGGGAAAAATGATCCCATGGATGTATATATAGGATCTGAGAATTTAACCAATTATTTTCAATCAAATCCAATTATTGCTGCCACTGATCCATTTAGTCCTTATTTTGATGCTTCAATGATTTGGGGTCCCACTTCCGGAAGGATGCTTTATTTTGGTTGGAGAATTAAAATAAAATAGGGCTTAAGGTAATTTACTTAATGAATCCCATAATTTTACATTTATGAAGTCAATAGCGGTGCTATTATTTTTATGCTGTTCAAATTTTCTCTTAGCCCAACCTCAATTCAATTGGAATGATAAAGTACAGACTATTTACGAATCTATTACAGCCTTAAAAATTCCGGAAGCACGAAAATTAATTGCAATTGACAAAATCAAGAATTCAGACAATTTAGCTTATTCATTATTGGATAGTTATGCCGATTTATATCAATTATTTTTTAATGAAAACAATAATGATTATAAACTATTTTATCCGCAATTTGAAAAGCGAATAGACATTATAAAAATGGGACCTAAAAATTCACCTTTTTATTTATATTCATTAGGATTATTACATTTACACAAAGCCGTTGCAGCCATTCGATTTGATCGTAATTTAGATGCCGCATTAGAATTTAGAAAATCCTATTTCAGTTTTAAGGAAAATATTCAATTATATCCTAAGTTTAGTCCAAATAATTTATATTTTGGTTTATTAACTACTTTGATTGGATCTGCTCCATCTAATTATCAGTGGATGTTAAGTATACTAGGTTTCAATGGAAATATTATTAAAGGAAATGAATTGGTCTTAAGTTACATAAACAGTAAAGATGAATTTTCTAAAATCTGTTTAAACGAGGCTTTACTTATTTATCCATATTTAATTATGAATTTTGAAGGAGATGCTAAAAAAACATTCGATTTTATTGAGCATACGAACTATGATTTTAAGAAAAATCATATTCATGCCTACATGGCGACTAATTTATATTTAAATCATCAACAGTCAACCAAGGCACTTGATATTGCAAATGGATTAGAACTTTCATCTGCCTACTTAAATATACCATTTTGGAATTATGAAAAAGGGTTTGCATATCTGAATCAAATGAAATTAGATTGGGCACAAAGAGAACTTTTAGAATTTACAACAAAGTTTAAAGGTAATTTTTATATAAAAGATGCATATGAAAAATTAAGCTGGATTGCTTATTTACAAAATGACATGAAACAAGCAATAGCGTTTCGTAATGAAGTGATCATTCATGGATCACAAATTACTGATGCAGATAAGTTAGCCTACCAAAATGCAATTGCTGGGGTATGGCCTAATTTATTATTACTTAAAGCACGCATTTTAAGTGATGGAGGATTTCAAAAACAAGCACTAAGTTCCTTATCAGATAAAACTTCTTTAGACTTTCAATCCCTAACTGACAAAGCTGAATTTTCCTATCGCTTAGCCCGAATTTATGATATGATGGGAGATGAAACACAAGCTATAAAGTTGTATAAGTCAACCCTAGTTAAAGGGGCTAATTTACCTGAATATTATGCATCAAGATCTGCCCTTCAATTAGGGTTATTATACGAGGGCCATAAAAATTATAAAGAAGCCTTAGATTACTATACCATTTGTTTAGGAATGAAAAATCATGCCTTTAAAAATTCGATAGATCAAAAAGCGAAATCAGGAATGTTGCGTTGTAAAAAATAAATTACTTATCATTCATTTTCTTTTTAATTCTCACCCTCTATTTTATCTAGAGAATCTTCCCAATATCATAAAAGATTTTAATCCAATTAAGACAATATATTCACTACTTTTAACAAATCAATATTTTATCAATTCAGCCTTATTTATAAATTTCAATAATGAATTTAACAAAAACCACAAAAATTTTATTAATCGCTTCAAGTTTATGGTATTTTGGAGAAGGTCTATTTGGCCCATTATTTGCAATTTATGCCGAAAAAATAGGAGGTAATTTATTAGATATCACATGGGCTTGGGCCTTATACTTAGTTAGTACAGGCATCTTTTATGTTATAGTTGGTAAATATGTTAACCGATCAAAATATAAAAAACAGGTCATGATTTTCGGTTATGCCCTTAATGCATGCTTGACTTTTGATTATATGTTTATTGAAAATGCAAGTCAACTCTTTATTTTACAAGTTGGGTTAGGAATGGCCGAAGCTTTAAGTGCGCCTATATGGGATGCTTTGTTTGCATCTAATTTGGATAATACTGAAAATACTTTTCATTGGAGTTTAGCAAGTGGGCATACTCATTTTGTGTCAGGTATCGCTATTGCAATTGGAGGGCTTATTGCTAATTATGTCTCCTTTAATGCCTTATTTTTGACCATGGGAATTATTCAAGTTTTAGCGACACTTGTCCAAGCCAAACTTTTATTTCTTCCAAATAAAAATGTGGAAGTTTAACCTGTCCATTTTAGCTGTCAATTGTAGCTACTTCAAACGCATTTATACTAATGCCTTCAAAAATGATGTACCTTTATGCATATCAATAATTAAATGATACCATTTTGAAGTTTATAGATTTAGGTTTGGATCCCCGCATTTTAGAAGGAATTGATGCCATGGGGTATGAAAATGCAACTGAAGTGCAACAACAGGTAATGCTTCCAATTTTAGAAGGTAAAGACATCATTGCGGCTGCTCAAACTGGAACAGGTAAAACTGCCGCTTTTTTATTGCCTTTATTACATCGTTTATTAACCTCGCCTCATCATGCAGGTGATATCAATGCAATGGTCATTGTTCCCACCCGTGAATTAGCCATTCAAATTGCTGAAAGTATTGAAGGGCTTTCTTATTTTACTGATGTCAGTTCTATTGCAGTTTACGGTGGAGGGGATGGCAATTCATTTGTGA
>Ga0114960_10003981_pt1 | contig 11172 bp, 9 predicted proteins | sample C_130625_MF_Meta_FD_92637 | JGI IMG/M metagenome (GOLD analysis project Ga0114960, IMG submission 92637) | Freshwater microbial communities from Lake Croche, Canada to study carbon cycling - C_130625_MF_MetaG | ecosystem: Environmental > Aquatic > Freshwater > Lake | place: Lake Croche, Canada...
ATAAGATATAATGTAAACCGCGCTACCAGAAACTATTTACATGAAAAAGGTTTCATGGATATTGAAACGCCTTTTTTAATTAAATCAACCCCAGAAGGCGCGCGAGATTTTGTGGTACCTAGTAGAATGAACCCAGGTGAATTTTATGCCCTACCACAATCTCCACAAACCTTTAAACAATTATTAATGGTAAGTGGCTATGACAGATACTACCAAATTGTAAAATGTTTTAGAGACGAAGATTTAAGAGCCGATAGACAACCCGAGTTTACACAGATAGACTGTGAGATGAGTTTTGTGGAGCAAGAAGATATCTTAAATATGTTTGAAGGTTTAATTAAGCGCATTTTCAAAGACGTTAAAAATATTGACTACACCGAGACCGTTCAAAGAATGACTTGGGAAGATGCCATGTGGCAGTATGGTAATGACAAACCAGATATTCGATTTGGTATGGAATTATGCAATTTAAAAAAGCCTGGGCATGTTTTTTCTGAGAAGCAAGATAAAGCTACTCTTATAAACGGTGCCGAATTTAAAGTATTTGATGAAGCAGAAACAGTGGTGGCCATAGCCGTTCCAGGTTGCAGTGAATATTCACGCAAACATACCGATGAATTAACGGAGTGGGTGAAGCGTCCGCAAATTGGCATGAAGGGAATGGTATTTATTAAATGCAATGCCGATGGTAGTTTTAAAAGTAGTGTAGATAAATTTTATTCAGAAGATAAATTAAAAGCCATTGCAGTTGCTGCCAATGCAAAAGCAGGTGACTTAATTTTAATACTAGCAGGGCCTGAAGAAAGAACGCGTAAAGCAGTGAGTGAATTAAGGTTAGAATTAGGCAAGCAATTAGGCTTTAGAAAAGAAGATGAATTTAAATTGTTGTGGGTATTGGACTTCCCATTATTTGAATACGATGAAGAAGGCAACCGTTGGGTAGCAAGACACCATCCATTCACTTCTCCCAAACCCGATCATATCAATATTATGATTAACAATGCACCTGAAATTAAAGATGCTGCTAAATATTTAGAACATCCTTATGCGGGTATTAAGGCCAATGCTTATGATATGGTATTGAATGGCAATGAAATTGGAGGAGGTTCTATCAGAATTTTCCAAAGAGCCTTACAAGAAAAAATGTTTGCCGCATTAGGCATGAGTCCTGAGGAAGCGCAACATAAATTTGGATTTTTATTAGGTGCCTTTGAATACGGTGCGCCTCCACATGGTGGTATTGCCTTTGGTTTTGACCGTTTATGTGCTTTATTAGGTGGAAGTGAAAGTATTCGTGACTTTATCGCTTTCCCTAAAAATAATAGTGGCCGTGATGTAATGTTGGATGCACCTAGCACCATTGATGCCAAACAATTTGAAGAATTGCAGATTAAATTGAATTTGAAATAAAAATATTTTTAATTATTAGTTACCCATGCCCAAAAACTTAAAGCTTTATACTTTTCTCACTTATTGCTTAATTCCGATTGCTTTGTTTTTTGCATTTTTAGACGTCATCATTTTATTATCTTCCTTGGCCAATCCCAGCGCACTCATCATGGTCTTTATCGTGGCTTGTTTGGTGATTTATACTTTTGCGAGTTTCAAGTTTTTAAAATTTGGCATTGAAAGAGAAATAGTTCAAACCAAAAAATTGAAAGATTTTATTAAAGTAAACGCCTACGTAAGTTTTTTCTTATGCAGTTTGTTTTTTGTCAATTCTATCAGTGTGTTGGTATCCACCAATGCGGTTTTGCTTAAATTTATTGATGAGTTTTTGACGCAACAACCAGGTATGCCCAAAGAAATTACCAGCGCCTTGGTTTTATCTATCTTAAAAGGGGTGTCCGTATTTTTATTAATTACCGGCATCATTGGTATTGTGCATATTAGAACTACCCTAAGATTGGTAAAAGCATCCCCACATTTATTTGAATAAAATAGTTTTAAGATTTTGTATCTTTAACTAGATGAACCATTCCATACCCTTAGCAGAAAGATTACGTCCACAAACCCTAGCAGATTTAGTGGGTCAAGAACATCTTTCCAGCCAGGACAGTGTATTGCAAAAAGCAATTGCCAAGGGCAAGGTACCTTCGATGATCTTATGGGGACCTCCTGGGGTGGGCAAAACCACTTTGGCCAATATTATCGCTACCAAATTTAACAGCGCCTATTATCAGTTAAGTGCCATTAGTAGTGGAGTGAAGGAATTAAGAGAAGTGATTGAGGAGGCTAAAACCAAAACCAGCGCTATTTTATTTATTGATGAGATACACCGATTCAACAAAGGACAACAGGATGCATTGCTAGGGGCAGTTGAAAAAGGGACCATTACTTTAATTGGTGCTACAACAGAAAATCCAAGTTTTGAAGTGAACAGCGCCTTGTTGAGCAGATGCCAAGTATTTATTTTAAAAGCATTGGATGAGACAGCTTTGTTGAAATTAATTCATCAGGCCATGGAGAAAGATGAATTATTTAAAGGACAAAAAATTGAATTAAAGGAAACCCAAGCCATACTGCAATTGTCGGGGGGAGATGGCAGAAAATTATTGAACCTTTTAGAATTGTCAGTGGAAGCATTGATCGATATTGAAAAATCGGGCAAACCCTTGGTCATTACCAACGACTGGGTAATGGAGGTAGCGCAAACGCATATTGCACTGTATGATAAAAATGGAGAGCAACACTATGATATCATCTCTGCCTTTATTAAAAGTATGCGCGGTTCGGACCCCAATGCCGCCGTTTATTGGTTGTCAAGAATGATTGCAGGTGGAGAAGACGTAAAATTTATTGCGAGAAGGATGTTGATTTTTTCTAGCGAGGATATTGGCAATGCCAATCCCAATGCATTTTTATTGGCCAATGCCTGTTTTGATGCGGTGAATAAAATTGGTTATCCTGAATCCAGAATTATATTGTCACAATGTGCTATTTATTTGGCGAGTTCTCCAAAAAGTAATGCTGCGATTGAATCCATTGATCATTCTTTAGCCTTGGTCAATCAAACAGGTAACCTACCTGTACCCTTACACTTGCGCAATGCGCCTACGAAACTCATGAAAGATTTATCCTATGGCAAAAATTACCAGTATTCCCATAAAGGAGAAAATAATTTCATAGAACAAGAATATTTGCCCGATGCCATTAAAAATACTACCCTGTATGAACCACAGAAAAATTCAAGAGAACAAGAAATTAAAAAATTCTTAGCAGAAAGATGGAAAGGCAAATACGGTTATTAAACATTTATAAAAGCTAGCTTATTTATTTTATCCCTATTTTTGATTTATGAGTACATCCAATACCATTCAATGGCAAACCAAAAAATTTAACGAACTTAATTCTGTAGAATTGTATGATTTATTGAGATTAAGAAGTGAAGTTTTTGTGGTAGAACAAAATTGTGTGTTTTTAGACTTGGACAATAATGACCAAAAAGCATTGCATACCCTTGGCTATATTGGTAATGATTTAGTGGCCACTACCCGATTGTTTGAAAAAAACATTATGTATGATGGCTATCAAAGTATTGGTAGAGTTGTCACAGCCCAAAAATACAGACGCACTGGTGCGGGCAAAGAGTTAATGCACTACTCCATTAAAGAATGCGAAAGATTATTTGGCAAAGGCCTAATAAAAATAGGTGCTCAATTGTATTTGAAAAAATTTTATAGCGAGTTTGGATTTGAACAATCTGGTGAGGTTTATGATGAAGATGGCATTGATCATATTCCTATGATTCTTGCTTAGCCCTTCATTTCTAGTGCCAAGAATTTAGCTGTATGCGTTTTTGATTTTTTAATCATTTCTTCGGGCGTACCTTCAAACTGAATTAATCCACCACCACTGCCCCCTTCTGGGCCTAGGTCAATAATATGATCGGCCACTTTAATCACATCCATATTATGCTCAATGACTAAAACGGTATTGCCTCTGTCTACCAAACGGTTTAGTACCCCAATTAATAATTGAATGTCTTGAAAATGCAAACCAGTAGTTGGTTCATCTAAAATATAAAATGTTTTACCGGTATCTTTTTTACCAAGTTCAGTAGCTAACTTAACACGCTGTGCTTCGCCCCCACTTAAGGTTACGGCCGATTGTCCTAAAGTAATATAGCCCAAGCCTACTTCATTTAACACTTTTAATTTTCTGTAAATAAAAGGTACGGCTTGAAAGAATTCACAAGCTTCTTCTACGGTCATGTTTAATACATCACTAATCGATTTTCCTTTGTACCTGATTTCTAAAGTCTCACGGTTGTATCTTTTACCTCCACATTTTTCGCAGTGCACGTAAACATCGGGTAAGAAATTCATTTCAATGACGCGCATACCCCCACCTTCACATACTTCACAGCGACCACTTTTTACATTAAAGGAAAAACGTCCTGCTTGGTAGCCTCTAATTTTTGCTTCGGGTACAGAAGCAAACAAAGTTCTGATATCGGTAAAAAATCCGCAATAAGTGGCAGGATTGCTTCGAGGTGTTCTGCCAATAGGCGATTGATCTATTTCAATCACTTTATCAATGTTTTCCAAACCAGTAACCTTGGAATAAGCCATAGGTTTGGTTTTACTATGGTAACAGAACTGAGATAAAATTGGATACAAGGTTTCGTTAATCAAGGTTGATTTTCCACTGCCACTCACGCCTGTCACCACAGTGAAAGTACCCAAAGGAAAATTACAATTTACTTTTTGCAAAGTATTGCCCATCGCTCCTTTGATATTAATATTTAATCCATTGCCTTTTCTTCTTTCTGCAGGAATCTCAATAAATTTCTTGCCTGCTAAAAAAAGCGCGGTATCAGATTTTAATTTAATAATTTCTTGTGGTGTGCCCTGTGCTACAATATGTCCGCCATGAATACCCGCCTTGGGGCCAATGTCCACTAAATAATCGGCAGCCATCATAATGTCCTTATCATGTTCCACTACTAAAACTGTGTTGCCAATATCACGTAATTGTTTCAATGCCGTAATTAATCTTTGATTGTCTCTTTGATGTAACCCAATGGATGGCTCGTCTAATATATAAGTAATACCTTGAAGTTGCGAACCAATTTGCGTAGCTAACCGAATTCTTTGAGACTCTCCCCCACTAAGGGATTTAGAAGGTCTGCTTAAAGACAAATAGGACAAACCTACATTCATTAAAAAAGATATACGGTCGTCAATTTCTTTTAAAATTCCGCTTGCAATTTGCGTATCTTTTTTATCAAGCTTCGCTGGTATTTTTTTAAACCATTCCTGTAATGCATCCAAATGCATATCGTTTAAAGCAGCAATGGTTTTTTCATTCACTTTAAACCACAAGCTTTCTTTTCTTAATCTTGCCCCCTCGCAAGTAGGACAGGTATTGAGTTCCATATAACCTTCCACCCAGGCTTTTAAATGATCGGTGCTTTGCGAAGAAGTAAACCATCTTTTCATCATGGGCACAATACCTTCATAGCTACCCGTATATTCGTTGGGAATGTTCTCATCGTTCAAATCCATATCTAAAGTAGAAGAAATATTTTTATCCCCAAATAAAATTAGATCTAAATGCTCTTTAGATAAGTCTTGAATGGCTTTGTCTAAATTAATTTTATGTTTTCTAGCAAATAATTTGATTTGGTTAAATACACTAGCCTCTCTTGCTTCTCCCAAAGGATGAATGGCCCCTTCATTGATGCTTAAAGAATGATCTTGTAATAATAAACTCATATCAATGGCATACACATTGCCTAAACCTTTACAATTAGGGCAGGCGCCATAGGGTGAATTAAATGAAAAACTATTGGGCGAAGGCTCTTCATAACTTAAACCCGTGGTCTCACACATTAATTGCTTAGAGTATTGAACCAATTTGGTTTTTCCTTCTTCTAAAACAAAGAGTAAGTCCTTGCCCATTTTTAAACACTGGGCAACACTCTCTCCCAATCTTATTTTCATTGCATCTGAGACGGGCATACGGTCTACCACAATTTCTATGTCATGAATTTTATAACGATCTACTTGATATTTAGTTTTTAATTCGACAATCTCACCATCTACCCTTGCTTTTACAAAACCTTTTTTTCTGATTTCTTCAAACAATTCACGGTAATGTCCTTTTCGGCCACGCACCACGGGTGCCAATAAATTAATTTTTTTGTCCTTAAACTGAGTGAAATATTTTGAATAATTTCTGCTTCAGAAAACTTCACCATGGGCTTACCCGTATTGTAACTATAGGCCTTGCCAATGCGCGCATACAATAACCTTAAAAAATCATATAATTCAGTCACGGTTCCAACCGTAGACCTTGGGTTTTTATTGGTGGTTTTTTGCTCAATGGCAATCACCGGGGACAAACCTGTAATTTGGTCCACATCGGGACGTTCCATTTCGCCCATAAACTGTCTGGCATAGGCACTAAAACTTTCCATATAGCGGCGCTGACCCTCATTATAAAGGGTATCAAATGCCAGGGAGGATTTACCACTTCCGCTGACCCCGGTAAACACCACCAATTGGTTTTTAGGAATAACAATGTCAAAGTTTTTCAAATTGTGCTCACGGGCACCAATAACGGTAATATGTTCTTTAATTTGGCTCATCTAAGGGGTTAAAGTTATAACAACCTTTTAAATAATTTGTTGACTGTGCAGAATAAACATTTAGTAAATTTGCACCTTAATCAGCACCACAGCACCATGTCTGTTTTTAAAAGCATCCATTTACCATTTGTAAAAGCCCAGATAGGTTCACTTGGCTTGGCAGCTTTGCTTTTTAGCTTGAGTTTATTGATTGGCCGTGAAAACCTTTTTTTGAACTTGAATACCAATTTAGGCTGGTTGGGAGATCGATTTTTTAGCCTATTGACCTACTTGGCCGAAGGCTGGATTTGGATTCCGTATTTAATCATTGTTTTTGGCTGGTTTAAAAAGGATTTAGTGTTTATATTACTTAATTTTTTGACCTCCACCCTGCTCACACAAATACCTAAAAATTATATTTGGCCGGATGTTAATCGCCCCATAGCAAGTGGCATCCCATTGGCGAAAATACATACCGTGGCAGGGGTGGAACTGCATACTTACAATAGTTTCCCATCAGGTCATACAGCCACTGCTTTTAGTTTGCTTTTTTTGACCGTTTATTTTTTCCCTACTAAGAAAGTATTTTGGATGGCTGCTATTTATGCCATTTTATGTGCTTATTCTAGGGTTTATTTAGGACAACATTTTCCGATAGATTTAGCTGGTGGTATCATCGCAGCTATCTTAAGTTTTCAATTAAGCATTTGGTTGAGAAATAAAGTCAAACCAAGTAGTTTTTAATATTATTTAATACAGGTTTTATAACACACCCCATTATGTTCAAGAAAATATCCGCTTTTATTTTAATTTTATTTATAGCCATCGTCAGTTTTGCGCAAGACAGTTCCCACAATACCCATACCAATGCACCATTGATTTTTTCTGTAGATACCAGCCAACAAATTATCAAGGGTAGAACCAATAGTGCAGCACAAATGAATAAGCCCTATGTGATTTTAATTTCTGCAGATGGATTCAGGGCTGATTTTAATGAATTGTATAATGCAAAAAATTTAAATGGATTGGCAAAAACAGGGGTACATGCCAAATACATGATCCCTTCTTATCCTTCAGTTACTTTTCCCAATCATTACAGTATTGTTACGGGATTGTATCCTGCCCATCATGGACTAGTAGACAATAGTTATATTGATTTGCCAACAGGTGCTATGTATAGCATGGGCAATAAAAAAATGGTGGCCGAAGGTAAATGGTATGGAGGAACACCTATATGGGTGTTGGCAGAACAGCAAAAAATGATTGCTGCAAGTTTTTACTGGGTTGCCTCAGAAGCTGATATCCAAGGCATCAAACCCACTTATCATTATGTTTACAATGAGAAAATTGATATCGCTACTCGAATCAAAGCAGTTAAGGACTGGCTAAGTTTACCCGAAGCGCAAAGACCACATTTAATTACATTTTATTTCCCACAAGTAGACCATGATGCACATGAATATGGACCCAATGATGCCCATGTTGGCAATGCGGTTCAATTTGTTGACAGTAGCATTAATGCATTGCAAAAAGAGTTAGCAAGCTTATCGCTTCCCATTAATTATATTTTTGTTTCAGATCATGGGATGGCCAAAGTGAATAATATAAATACTTTACCGCTTCCCGCCGCTATTGATACTGCCTATTTTACCGTGCCTTGGGGCGATACGCAACTGCATCTGTATGCCAAAGACAAAACTAAAATTGAAGCTACTTACCAAGCACTTAAACAAGACACCAGTATAAGCGTTTATAAACTAGACGAAACGCCAGCTTATTGGCATTATACTAGTGCAGATGATAGGTACCAGCGTTTAGGTGATTTGATCGTAACGCCTCATTTCCCGAAAGTTTTTAATTTATCTAAAAGAAAAACAACCTTAGGCAAGCATGGTTTTGACAATCATTTGGTGGAAATGCGCGCCAGCTTTATGGCCTGGGGACCTGCCTTTAAAAAAGGTTTGACCATTGAAAGTTTTGAAAATGTAAATATTTATCCTTTAGTCGCAGAAATACTTGGGCTTAAGTATGACCCAAAAACGATTGATGGAAAACTGAAAGTATTAAGCCCTATCTTAAAATAGATGAAGCATATTCTCAATTCCCCTAAAAAAAGTTAAACAAGTCTAGAATCCTCTTAGCCTTGGTTCTTAAAATTTTTTAAGAACTTGCGGCAATTACACATTTATTAAACTTCTTTAATAGAAAATAATTTTAATAGCAATAAGTTTATAAAAATTAAATTTTTTAAGCTATGCTGCAAAATAAAATATTGATTTTAGAGGATGACAAGCAATTGGGCAAGGATTTACAGGAAGTATTGACTCTAGCTGGCTACGAAACTATTCTAACCAATACCTATGAACTTGCTATTGAAAAATTGACTCAGTTCAAGCCAGCATTGGCTATCTGCGACATCCACCTTGGTCAAGGAAATACTGGTATAGATTTTGTAAAGAATGCAGTCCCTCTTTTGCCTCAATTAGAAATTATTTATGTATCTGCTTCAAGTAATCATCTAGTCATTGAGAATGCCTCAAGTACGAAACCCCTCAATTATATTGTAAAACCTTGGAGCAAAGACCAGATTAAAGTAGCGGTAAAAATTGCCTTTGATCATATCGAAAAAAAGTTTAGTCTTCATCAAAGCATACAAAAACTAAGTACTACCGAATTAAAAATACTTACCCTTATTTCCAAACAAAAAAAGAGCAGTGAAATTGCCGCCTTGTTATTTGTTTCTGAAAAAACCATTCGCAATCACCGCTACAATATCATGAAAAAGTTGAAATTACCCAATGAGAACAACAGTTTATTAAAATGGGCCATTACCCACCTGCATTAAAAAATCGATGGTCTAAAGCAAAAAATTGAATATATTAGCTTAACAAAATTTGTTTGCTATGAAATTCATGATCACCCTCTTGTATTTTATTCTTTTGACCACTACTGTGATGAGTCAAAACAATTATGCCCTTCTTCCTCAACCTGTTAAACTTATTCCAACTGAGGGGCATTTTAGTTTCAATAAAAATACCCAAATTATTTTAACCCAAGGAGCAACCTCTTTTGCTTCAGTTGCTGAAATGCTAGCCGCGCAACTCCAAACCGCTTATGCGCTTCCATCAAGTGTGAAAAATGGTAGTGCAAAATCGAATAGCATCAATTTTATATTCAACAATGAATTGGCCGAAGAAGCCTATTTATTAAATATAGACAAGCATAAAATAAACATCGAGGCAAAGACAGGCAAGGGTGCCTTTTATGCATTGCAAACATTGTTTCAATTGATGCCTGCTCAAATATATAGCACCAATGCTTCTCAGGAGATGCCTATTGCAGCTGCTTGCCAAATAGAAGATCTACCAAGGTATAATTACCGTGGTTTGATGTTGGATGTAGGCAGATATTATTTTCCTGTGGCTTTTATCAAACGCTACTTAGATTTAATGGCTGTGTATAAATTAAATACTTTTCATTGGCATTTAACCGAGGATCAAGGCTGGAGAATTGAAATTAAAAAATATCCTTTGTTGACTAAAATCAGTTCGGTTCGTAAAGAAACAATGGTGGGCAAATACGAGGACATGAAATTTGACCATACTCCCTACGGTGGTTTTTATACACAAGATGAAATCAAAGACATTGTTGCTTATGCAGCTAAAAAATTTATTACCATCATCCCAGAAATTGAGATGCCTGGCCATTCTCAAGCAGTTTTAGCAGCCTACCCTCAGTTCGGATGCAACCCAGATAAAATTTACGAAGTGGCCACCAAATGGGGCGTTTCAGAAGACGTGCTTTGCCCTAGAGAAGAAACCTTTGCTTTTATGGAAGATGTACTCACCGAAGTAATGGCATTATTCCCAGGTAAATACATTCATATTGGTGGTGATGAGTGCCCCAAAACCCAGTGGAAACAAAGCCGTTTTTGTCAAGACCTGATCAAAAAATTAGGTTTGAAAAATGAGCAAGAACTACAAAGTTATTTTATTGGAAGAATGGATAAATTTATCACCAGCAAAGGCAAAAGATTATTGGGCTGGGATGAAATTTTGGAAGGTGGCCTTTCGCCCAATGCCATGGTCATGTCTTGGAGAGGCACCAAGGGCGGCATTGAAGCAGCAAAATTAAACCACGATGTAGTGATGTCGCCTACCGATTATTTTTATATCGATTATTACCAAGCCAATCCATCTACCCAACCTTTGGCCATTGGAGGTTTCCTGCCATTGTCAAAATGCTATTCTTTTGAACCCGACTTGCCAGAGTTAAACGAGGCCCAAACAAAACATATTGTAGGTATTCAAGCCAATCTTTGGACCGAGTATATTAGTACCCCCGCTTACGCCGAATACATGGCTTTCCCAAGAGCCTTAGCCTTGGCAGAAATTGCTTGGGCACCAAAGGCACCAAAAAATTATCCAGAATTTTTAAGTCGATTGCAAAAACAAAAATCCAAAATGGACGCCTTGAAAATTAATTATTGTCCAGCGGAATTTAAGTAGGAAAAAAATTATTTGCTAATTTTTACCTTACTTTTTAGTAGGTGCAGGTGTTGTTGGTTCAATTTGTGCCTTCACCTGGGTCAAAATTTC
>Ga0114960_10003982_pt1 | contig 11172 bp, 12 predicted proteins | sample C_130625_MF_Meta_FD_92637 | JGI IMG/M metagenome (GOLD analysis project Ga0114960, IMG submission 92637) | Freshwater microbial communities from Lake Croche, Canada to study carbon cycling - C_130625_MF_MetaG | ecosystem: Environmental > Aquatic > Freshwater > Lake | place: Lake Croche, Canada...
CTCGCGCGGCGTGGTCAACCTGTGGTACGGGCGGCAGAAAAAGCTCAAAACCGTATCGATCGGCACCGTCTGGCGTCCGCCGGGCTCGGAGGTGGCGGTGCATAACGGGCAGGAGAAATAAGTATGGAATTTTTCAAAATCCGCCGCGACATTCCGTTCATGCGCCACGCTTTGGTGCTCAACGGGATTTCGCTGATCACCTTCTTGGCCGCGGTGTTTTTCCTGTTCTCCCGCGGACTGCACTTGTCGGTGGAATTTACCGGTGGCACCTTGATGGAGGTCGCCTACACCCACAGCGCCGACGTGCCGGCTATCCGCAGCACCGTAGACGCCTTGGGCATCAAAGACGTGCAGGTGCAAAACTTTGGCACCGCCCAGGATGTGCTGATCCGCATGCCCGCCCAAAAAGGCGGCACGGCCAGCCAGCAAAGTGAAAAAGTGCTGGCCGCTTTGCAAGCCGCCGATGCCACAGCCACCTTGCGCCGCACCGAGTTTGTCGGCCCGCAAGTGGGTGACGAGTTGGCCACCGACGGCCTCAAAGCGCTAGCCTTTGTGGTGCTGGGCATCATGCTCTACCTCGCGGTGCGCTTTGAATGGAAGTTTGCGGTCGCGGCCATCATCGCCAACTTGCATGACGTGGTCATTATTTTGGGATTTTTCGCCTTTTTCCAGTGGGAGTTTTCCCTGCCGGTGCTCGCCGCCGTGCTGGCGGTGCTGGGGTACTCGGTGAACGAGTCGGTGGTGATTTTTGACCGTATCCGTGAGAACTTTCGCCGCTACCGCAAGATGAATACGGTGGAGATCATCGACAACGCGATCACCTCGACCATCAGCCGCACCATCATTACCCACGGTTGCACCCAGTTGATGGTGCTCTCTATGCTGATTTTCGGCGGGGCGACGCTGCACTATTTCGCGATGGCGCTGACCATTGGCATTTTGTTTGGCATTTATTCTTCGGTCTTTGTGGCCGCCGCGATTGCCATGTGGCTGGGCATCGCCCGCGAAGACCTGATTAAAAACCCGGTGAAAAAAGACGAGGACCCCAACGACCCCAACGCTGGCGCGACCGTCTAAGCGCCTGCGCGCACCGTCCGGTTTAGCCCAGCAAATTGCGGGCAACGCGCCCGCTGAGCGCGTCGATGTAACCCAAAAGCCGCTCCGGGGCGACCGGCTTTTGGTACAGCGTGACCCACTCCGGCAGATCACCGTCGTGGTGCGCCTCCTTGGCGGACTTGGCCGTCACGACCAGGACCGCCAGCGATTGGTAGGCCATTTCGGTGGCCAGGGCCTGAATCAGGTGGTAGCCGTCAAAGGGCTCCATCATCAGGTCGGTAATCACGACGTCAGGCCGCTGCCGCTCAATTTGAATCAAAGCCTGCGAACCGTCTGCGGCCACGCTCAGGGCGACCGGATGGACGCTGCGTTTCATCAGTGACTCAAAATAAGCCACCTGCAGCGGGTCATCTTCGGCCAAAAGCACCCGCAAAGCCCGCCGTGTTGACAGATCGCCGCCGCCCACGCGGTTGGGCATCATTTTTTCGACGGCGCTGCGAAATATGCGCCGATGCCCGCCCGAGGTCACCCAGGCCTCTAACTCGCCGTTGGCGACCATTTTTTGCACGGTGGTGATGGACAGCCCCAGCAGGCGGGCTGCTTGTTGGCTGGTGAGAACGTCGGGGGTGTCATTCATCGCAAGGGCTTTATAAAAATAGGGTAGGCCTGTGGTACAAAAATACCATTTTAATAAATATTATCAAATATTGTGATAAAAATCAAAAGTGATTTCCCTTGGTACTGCGCTGAAACAGGCCGCCTGGCAGGCGCGCCAAGGCGCCTTGTAGCTCCAGGGTCATCAGTTCGGCTTGTAGTTGTGCGGTGCTGCGCCCGGTACGCGCCTGCAGTGCTTCGAGGCTGCAGGGCTCGTAACCCAGGGCGTCGCGCAGCGCCGGGTCGCCGTCCCACAGGGCCTGCGCAGCACTGGCGCCGGCGGGGCTGAGCGGCCCCTCCTGGGCGGCCGTGGCGATGTCCATCACGCCCAAGATGTCTTGCACGCTTTCCACCAAATGGGCGCCTTGCTTGATCAGTGCGTGGCATCCGCGCGACTGGGTGCTGTGGATGGAGCCCGGAATGGCAAAGACATCGCGCCCCTGCTCCAAAGCCTGCTCGGCGGTGATCAAGGAGCCTGACTTGAGCGCCGCTTCCACCACCAAAGTGCCTTGGCACAGGCCGGAAATCAGCCGGTTTCGGCGCGGAAAATGGGCGGCCAAAGGCGCAGTGCCCAGCGCGTATTCGCTCAGTATTACGCCACGTTGGGCGATTTGCTGGGCCAGCGTGTGGTGCTGCGAGGGGTAGACCCGGTCCAGCCCGGTGCCCACCACGGCGATGGTGGGTACGCCGCCGTCGGGATCGGCGCCCGCCAGAGCGCCCCGGTGCGCCGCAGCGTCCACGCCCAAGGCCATGCCCGAGACCACTGTCATGCCCTCTTGCGCCAGAGACTGCGCAAAGGCCAGCGCGTTGTCACTGCCTTGGGCCGTCGGGTTGCGGCTGCCGACGACGGCCACACAGCGCGATACGTCGGGCCAGCCGCGCTCCCACACCGGCCCATAGCCCATGGCATAGAGCAGCACCGGCGGATCCTCGATGTCCAACAAGGCCCGCGGATAAGCACTGTCGCCTAAGGGCAGAACGCGCCGGTGCGCCAGATCGGCTTGCAGCCATTGCCAGGTGCGCTCGGCCAGGGCATCGAGTGCGGGCGGCCATTGCAGCAAAGCGCGCGCCTGGCGCTCGTGCACCACCTCGGCTAAGGCGGCCAGGCTTTGCGCGAACACCTCCTGCGGCAAGCCAAAGGCCGCCAAGACAGCGCGCGCGCTGACATGGCCCACACCGGGAGTGAGCTGCAATCGCAGCCAGCTGCGCAGTTCAGGCAAATCCATGGGGGTAAGCGCCGTGCTGCGTGCGCTCAAGGGCGGGTGAGCTGATCGCCCACGCGCACACTGTCGGTTACGCGGGTGAGCAGCGCGTAGGACAGCGTGTCAAAGCACAAAAACACCATGGCCACGCCGTTGGCCGCCGTGGGCATGCGCATGAGGGTTTTCTCCGTGTCGCTGGCGTCTTTGCGCAGGTCGGCGCGCCGCTCGATGTCCAGCACGTGGCCTGGCTCGATGCCTTGCGCCGTGCCTTGGTCAATCACCACGATTTGGTTTTGCCCCGCGTTGCGCACGGCACTGCCATAAATCGACACCACGCGCGCCCGCACCGGCTGCGCGGGCAGGTGCGGCACGATGTCTTGCCAGCGCGCCTCGGCCCGTGGGAACAATCGGTCGCCTACGCGAATTTCTTGCAAGGTGTGGCGCAGCTCCAGCGCCGCCGGGATGACCAGCATGGCCCCTTTGTCCTGGCCACCGGCGGGCTCGGACCCTTCGGCCGTGAGCAGGCGTGCGTGGCCCACCAGTTGCGCTTGCAGGCCCAAGCTGGCGCCGCTGACCGGGTCTTTGAGCTCCCGGGCGTCGCGGTAAATGCTCCAGTCGCTGGGCGCGCCGGCGGCCAAAGTGGCCGGACTTTGCGCACTGCTGCGTGCAAAGACGCGGTCCCCGGTGGCCATGATGACCCGGTTTTCCGGGCCCGCGACGATGCGCGGGGCGGCGGCAAATTGCGCGGCGTCCACCACGCGAGGCGCAGACAAAAAGGGCTCCATCACGGCGCGCTTGAGTGCGGCAATGGTCTCGGGTGGCAGGCTTTGGCTGCGCGCCTGGGGCAGCAAGCGCTCGCTTTCTTGAATTTCAAAAGCTGGGCTGGCCGTTTGCGCCAGACCCGCGGTGCCCGTGGCCAGCAGCGCCACCCAAACCGCTACTTGGCCCCCCCGAGCGCCTAATTTCTGAAGTTGCGACATCACCATGCCCTAACCCTTATTGAAAAATATATTTAATTTGGTAATTATTGCCGCGAAATCCGAGTTTTCAACGGATATTTCAAGGCTGCCTTCATAAAACCGCTAAAAAAGCGAAAATATGACCCTTTCTTTTCCTGCTTGCGCATGGCCTTACTTCCGATTCTTTGTTACCCCGACCCACGGCTGCATACCGTGGCCAAGCCGGTGGCCGCGGTGGATGCGCGCATCCGCCAGTTGTGCAGCGACATGTTGCAAACCATGTACGAGGCCAGTGGCATCGGCCTGGCCGCGACACAGGTCAACGTCCACGAGCGTCTGATCGTGATCGACCTGTCCCAGGAGCATGACCAGCCGATGGTGCTGATCAACCCCGAATTGGTCTGGACCAGCGAAGGCAAGCACCTCAACGAAGAGGGCTGCCTCTCGGTGCCCGGTATTTACGATGGCGTCGAGCGCTTTGACGCGGTCCATGTGCGCGCCCTGGACGCCCAGGGCCAAAGCCGTGTGATCGAGGCTGAGGGCTTGCTGGCCGTGTGCATTCAGCACGAGATGGACCACTTGCTGGGCAAGGTGTTTGTGGAATACCTCTCGCCCCTCAAGCGCAACCGCATCAAGACCAAAATGCTCAAAGCCCAGCGCGAGGACGCGCGTTGAGGCTGATTTTTGCGGGTACCCCCGCGTTTGCGCGCACTGCTTTAGAGCGGCTGCATGCCGCCGGCCACACCGTGGCCCTGGTGCTCACCCAGCCGGACCGCCCTGCCGGCCGCGGCATGAAGCTGCAGCCCTCGCCCGTCAAGCAATTTGCGTTGGAACAGGGCTTGGCGCTGGCGCAGCCCACCCGCTTGCGCCTTGATGGTGCGCACGGCGAACAGGCCGCCCAGGCCCGTGCCCTGATCCAGCACGCCCAAGCCCAAGCGATGGTGGTCGTCGCCTACGGCCTGATCCTGCCCCAATGGGTGCTGGACGATATGTCAGGACCTGGGCAGCGCGGCTGCTTCAATATTCATGCCTCCTTGCTGCCACGCTGGCGCGGCGCTGCGCCCATCCACCGGGCCATCGAGGCCGGCGACGCCCAGACCGGCGTGACTATCATGCAAATGGATGCGGGCCTGGACACCGGGCCTATGCTCATGCAATCGGCCCTCACCATCGCCCCGGACGAGAGCACGGCCACCTTGCACGACCGCCTGGCCGTTCTCGGGGCCGATTTGATGCTGCAAACTCTGGCCCAAGTCGACCAAGTTCAGCCGCAGCAGCAGCCGCAAGAGGGCGTGTGCTACGCCCACAAAATTGAGAAAACTGAAGCCGCCATTGATTGGCGCCAGCCGGCAGCGGTTATTGCCCGCAAAGTGCGCGCATGGGACCCTTTTCCTGGCGCCAGCGCCAGCTTGCAGGGCGAGACGCTCAAAGTTTGGGCCGCCCAGGCCTGCGACCCACAAGCGCAAGCCGGGCAAGAAAGTGACGCCGGCCAGGCAGCAACCAAGGTGCCACCTGGCTACATCCTGGCCGCGAACGGCGACGGCATTCTGGTGGCCACGGGCGAGGGCGGCTGCGTGCGCCTGACGCAGTTGCAGCGCCCCGGCGGCAAACGCTTGGCCGCAGCGCCCTTCCTGCAGGGCCACCCGCTTGCGTCCGGCCAGTGCTTTGCCGTCGATGTGCTGGGCGGCGCGCACTGATGTTCTGGTCGCGCCAGTACCGGGTGCATCCGGCCTACCGACAAGGTTTTTTTGACATGCTCTCGGTGGCCCCAGGCATCGCCGCCTGGGGTTTGATGACGGGCGTGGCCATGGTCAAGTCCGGCATGAGTACGCTGGACGCCTTGGCCATGAGCCTGGTCGTGTTTGCCGGCAGCTCGCAGTTAGCCGCTATTCCTTTGCTGGCCGCCGGCGCCCCCATGTGGGTGATTTTGGTGACTGCTTTTTGCGTCAATTTGCGTTTTGTGGTGTTTAGCGCGCACATGCGCCGCTACGTCATGCACCTGCCGCGCTGGCAGCGGCTGCTGGTGGGCTATTTCACCGCCGACTTGACCTATGCGCTCTTTACCCGCCGCTACCCGGTGCCTGCCGAGGAGGGGTCTGCGCTCTTGGCGCAAACGGCCTACTTGGCGGGCAATGCAGGAATCAACTGGTTTAGCTGGATGTCGTGCAGCGTGCTGGGCGTGGCCTTGGCCAACTACATTCCGCCGGCCTGGGGCCTGGGTTTTGCCGGCGTGCTGGCCCTCACGGGTGTGCTGTGCTCCTTGGCGACGAGCCGCTTGCGGGTGCTCTCGGCCGCATTGGCCGCCAGCGTGGCGGTGGCTGCGTATGCCTTGCCGCTCAAGCTCAATATCTTGCTGGCGATCGCGGTCGCCGTCGGTCTATGCCTGGCGCTGGAAAACGCGCTGGCCCCGGCTGTGAAAGAGCAGGCCTGACATGGACACCTTTATGCGCGCCCTTGGGTCTTGGCTGCAAGCGAGCACCTGGCCCGCGAACGAGCCCTGGACGCTGATTACTATTGTGCTCATGGGCGGGGTGACCATGCTGGCGCGCTCTTTTTTCTTTATCTCCGAGACGCCCTGGGGCCTGCCGCGCTGGGCGCAGCGCGGCTTGGAATACGCACCGATTGCCGCTTTGTCGGCCGTGGTCTTGCCCGAAATTGTGATGACGCAGGGCGTCTTTATCCACACGCTCTTGGATGCGCGCTTGTACGGCGCCATCGCCGGGGCCGCCTACTTCTTTTGGCGCCGGGGTGGCGGGCAGGCCGTGCTGGGCACGATTCTGAGCGGCATGGCGGTGTATTTGCCCTTGCACATCGGTCTGGGCTGGTGAGCGGCGCCTGCGCCCGCCTGCCTACAATCTGCGCCAATCGCCGTGACAGGCGCCTCTTTTTTTCATTGATCGACTCGCCATGAACGTTATCCGCTTCCAAGATTTATGTATCCAGGGCAAAGTGGCCGGCACCCGGGTTTTCATCCGCGCTGACCTCAATGTGCCGCAAGATGCCCAGGGCCGCATCACCGAAGACACCCGCATCCGCGCCAGCGTGCAATGCATACAAATGGCTTTGGACTCGGGCGCTGCGGTCATGGTGACCTCGCACTTGGGTCGCCCAACCGAGGGCGCGTTGCGCCCCGAAGACTCTTTGGCGCCGGTGGCCCAGCGCCTCTCCGAATTGCTGGGCCGCCCGGTAGCCCTGCGCACCGACTGGACCGAGGGGGTGGCTGTGCGCCGCGGCGAGGTGGTGCTGCTGGAGAACTGCCGCGTGAACCCCGGCGAAAAGAAAAACGACCCTGCCCTGGCGCGCAAGATGGCCGCGCTGTGCGATATTTTTGTGCACGACGCTTTTGGCACCGCCCACCGCGCTGAGGCGAGCACCTACGGCATCGCCGAGTTCGCCAAAATCGCCTGCGCCGGCCCGCTGCTCGCCGCCGAGATGGACGCCATTTCCAAGGCCCTGCTGGCCCCGCGCCGCCCACTGGTGGCCATCGTGGCCGGCTCCAAGGTCTCGACCAAGCTCACTATTCTCAAAAGCCTGTCGGCCAATGTGGACCAGCTCATTGTGGGCGGCGGCATTGCCAACACCTTTATGCTCGCTGCCGGCCTGAAGATAGGCAAAAGCCTGGCCGAGCCCGATTTGCTGGACGAGGCGCGCGCGGTCATCGAGGCCATGCGCGCACGCGGTGCCGAGGTGCCCATCCCCACCGATGTGGTAACGGCCAAAGCCTTTGCCGCCGACGCGCCCGCGACCATCAAAGCAGCCCACGAAGTACAAGACGACGACCTGATCTTGGACATCGGCCCGCAAACCGCCCAAGCCCTGGCGGCGCAACTCATGCGCGCCGGCACCATCGTCTGGAACGGCCCTGTGGGCGTGTTTGAATTTGCCGCTTTTGAGAACGGCACCAAGACGCTGGCCCAGGCTATTGCCCAGTCCAGCGCCTTTAGCATTGCGGGCGGCGGCGACACCTTGGCGGCGATTGCCAAATACGGTATCGCGGACCAGGTGGGCTATATTTCCACCGGTGGCGGCGCGTTTTTGGAAGTGCTCGAGGGCAAAACCCTGCCGGCCTTTGAAATTTTGGCCCGCCGCGCCGCGCAGGCCAACTGAGCAAAGCTCTAGGGTATTGCGCCGCGCTTGCGGCACGGCAGCGCCCAGCGGTGACAATGGCGCCAGGGTTTATTGATTTTGGTATTTTTGTTTTATCACTTTAAGGAAATCAGCATGTCAAATCGTCGTGAATTCGTGGTCCAAATCGGTTTAGGCGCCAGCGCCTTGGTCTCCGGGGCTGTATTTGCTGCCGCGCCCATGGTGGCCGAGTCCGATGCCAACGCCGCCAGCCTGGGCTACAAAGCCGATGGCACCAAGGTCGACAAAACCAAATTCCCCAAATATGCCGCTGGTCAGCAATGTGGCAGCTGCGCCTTGTTCCAAGGCAAAGCGGGCGATGCGGCGGGCGGCTGCCCCTTGTTTGCCGGCAAGCAAGTCGCGGCCCAAGGCTGGTGCAGCGCTTACGCCAAGAAGGCCTGATACGCCTTTCCTCGCTGCCCTGACGCCCGCACTGCGGGCCGCTGCGCGAGCCGCCGGCGTGGCCACACCCACCGCCGTGCAAAGCGCCTCGCTGCAGGCCGTTTTGGAGGGCCGCGACCTCTGGGTCTGCGCGCCCACCGGGTCGGGCAAAACCCTCGCTTACGCGCTGCCTTTGCTGCAGCGCTTGCAAAGCCCGGCACCTCGGAGTGCCCGGGGTGCACGTTTCGTGCGCGTGCTTGTTTTGGTGCCCACGCGCGAACTCGCCCTGCAAGCGTTTGAAGTACTGCGCGAACTGGCCCGCGACCTGCCGGTGCCGGTCCAGGTCAACACCGTGTTTGGCGGTGTTTCTCTGCAAGCCCAACTGCGGGCGCTGCGCGGCGGCACCGACATCATGGTCGCGACGCCCGGCCGCTTGCTCGATGTTATGACCCACAACGCTTTGCCCCTGGACCGGGTGCAAAGCCTGGTGCTTGACGAGGCCGATCGCCTGTTAGAGCACGGTTTTTCCGAGGAAGTCCAGGCCATCGTGGCCCGCGTCCCCCAGCCGGGGCAACGCTTGTTTTTGTCCGCCACCTTTGCCCCTGCGCTGGACGCGCTGGCCAGCAGCCTGTTGCACCAGCCTTTGCGCGTGGAGCTCAGCGAGGCGCCGACTTTGCAGGCCGACATCGCCCAGTCGGCCTTTTTGGTCGACGCGGGCATGCGCACCCGTTTGTTGCGCCGTGTGCTCGCCCAACGGGCTTGGCGCCGCACTTTGGTGTTTGTAGCGACCCAGTTTGCCGCCGAAATCGTGGCCGATAAGCTGCGCAAAACCGGCGTGCGCGCCGAGCCCTTACACGGCCGCTTAAGCCAAGGCAAACGCAGCCAGGTACTGGCCGACTTCAAGGCCGGCCGCATTGGCGTGGTGGTGGCCACCGACTTGGCGGCGCGCGGTATCGACATCGCCGAACTGCCCGCCGTGGTCAATTACGACTTGCCACGCTCGGCGCAAGACTACACGCACCGCATCGGCCGCACTGCGCGTGCGGGGCTGGCGGGCGAGGCGGTCAGCCTGGTCACGCCGCCTATGCGGGCGCACTGGGCGCTGATCAGCAAGCGCCATGGGTTGGATGTGGCTTTGGTCACTGAGCCCGGTTTTGAGCCTGCGCCCGATACCGGGCCGGCACCGGCGCCAAGCACTTTGGGCGCTGCGCCGGCCGATCCCCACGGCGGGCGCAAAGGCTTGCGCCCCAGCAAAAAAGACAAATTGCGCGCCGCTGCCGCCTTGGCGGCTAGCGTGCAAGCCCTTTGATGGCGCCGCCACGGGTGACCCAGTGAGCGAGGACAGCCAGCTTTTCATCCCGCCTAGCTTTGTGGCGGTGTTCGTTCCGCCGGGCAAGCAGCGGCCCACCCTGGGTCGCGCCGAACTGGCTGTCCGCTACGAGTTGTGCGAAGACATGGCCCAGCTGCTGTCCACCCACGCCAGCGAGATGCAGTTGCGCAGCGATGCCCCGTCCGGCCAGGTGCTGGAGCAATGCCTGCAAGGTCTGAGCGGCCCCGAGGCGCCGGTTGCACCCGAGGAGGCGCGCTGGGTGGTCTCCCGCCTGGCCGAGATCCTTCAATGGCCGCCGCCCCCGTGGCAGCCGGCGCAGTTGCCATCGGAGTAAGGCGCAATGGCGGGGCGTTTGGGGCGCTATGGGTGGGTCATCGCCGGCTGTGTGCTGCTGGTGGTGGTGCTCCACGCCCTGGGTCTGCACTTGCTCGGACGCATGCTGCCAGGCTCTGTTGGGCCCGAGGCCGGCGAGCTCACACAGACGTTTATCACCCGCAGCCTGCAAGTGGGCGCCGCCCCGTCCGCACCTCAGGCTACGCAAGCCGTACCCAAGGCCCCCAGGGCACTTGTGCCCATGGCCGCAGGCAACAGCGCGCCCGGTGTTCCCAACGTTCAGGAAGCGGCGACACCCGCTAGCCCAGCACCCCTCACGGCCACGCCGGCTGCAGCGCCAGCCTGGGCTGCTGCACCAGCTTTGCCCGAGCCAAATGCCGATGCCAGCGCCAGCGCTGCGGCCGTGGCCAACCACAGCGCCGCGTCAGCCCCCGCAGCGGCTTCGGCTGCCGCCCAGGGCGGCGGCGCCTCAGGCGGCAGTGGCGTGCGCCCGCTGCCGGTGTACAGCTATGTGATTCCTGCCTCCACGCGCCTGAAGTACGATGTTTCGGGCACCATCAGCGGCTTTAAGTACTACGTTGGGGGCGAGCTTTTGTGGCTGCAAGACGGCAGCAACTACAGCGCGCGCCTGGGTATCCGGCATTTTTTGCTGGGCTCGCGCGTGCAGACCAGCAAAGGCCTGCTGACGGCCCAAGGCCTGGAGCCCAAGCGCTTTAGCGACAAAACCCGCAGCGAAGTGGCGGCCCACTTCGAGCGCGACAAAGGCAAGGTCAGCTTCAGCGCCAACACGCCCGATGTGGCCCTGCTGCCCATGGCGCAAGACCAGCTCAGCGTATTCATCCAATTGGCCGCGATTTGGGCCGCCCAGGGGCAGCGCCCGGCGCCGGGCAGCCAAATGAGCTTTCAGGCGGTAGGTGCGCGCACGGCAGAGCAATGGACTTTCGAGGTCGGCGAGACCGAGACCTTGCGCATCGACGACAAACCTTGGCCCGCGCACAAGCTCACGCGTGAGCGCAGCGGCGACTTTGATACCCGCGTGGAGCTGTGGCTGGCCCCGGCGCTGGACTACCTGCCGGTGCGCATACGCCTGACGCAAAGCAATGGTGACGAGGTCGACATGGTCTGGAGCAGC
>Ga0114960_10003985_pt1 | contig 11171 bp, 10 predicted proteins | sample C_130625_MF_Meta_FD_92637 | JGI IMG/M metagenome (GOLD analysis project Ga0114960, IMG submission 92637) | Freshwater microbial communities from Lake Croche, Canada to study carbon cycling - C_130625_MF_MetaG | ecosystem: Environmental > Aquatic > Freshwater > Lake | place: Lake Croche, Canada...
AGATGACTTCACCATTCACAAAACGTTCATGATTATCCTCTATTTTGTCCAAATCATACAGATAATTCACCATCAAACTAGCGGATTGACGTAATCCCTTTTTCGATAAATCCCCAGCCCAGTTAATTCGATACAACTGTGCTCCATTGCCTAAATGGAACTTAGCAACGGGATTTCCACCTCTTTGGACTGAAAATTTGGCAAGATAAATGGCACATAATCCAATCAATGCATTTTTTTCTTCCTCGAGGGCTGTATCAGGATGCCATCCGCTCGATAATTTTTCTGGCCAAGATTGCTTCTTCAAATTAATTTGCTCAAGGTACTTTGCCACTTTATCTAAAGTCTGCTGCTCAGTGAAGTTTTCACCTAAATTTGCCCCAGCAATCACCCAATCCATAAAACCTGGAATGGGTGATAAGGTAACAAATGTTTTTAAACTTGGGAATTCATTTTTTAAGTAAGTAGCCACTCTCTTGATCAGGAAGTTGCCAAGAGATACGCCTTTTAATCCCGGTTCACAGTTACTGATTGAATAAAAAATAGCTGCTTTAAACTGAGAAGAATCGACTGTCTCTGATTTCTTATTTACCAAGGGTCCAATAGCTGCAGATATTTCTGGAACTAAAGCTACTTCAACAAAAATAAGGGGTTCGTCTGGTAACTGTGGGTGAAAAAATGCAAAGCAACGACGGTCAGGTTGTAGCCTTCTTCTTAAATCATCCCAACCATCAATCTCATGGACCGCTTCATGTTGGATAATTTTTTCTAAAATATGCGCAGGTGAGCGCCAGTCAACACGGTGCATCTTTAAAAATCCTGGATTAAACCAAGACACCAACAAATGATGCAAATCATAGTCTAATGGCTTTAAGTCTGGTTGTTTGTCGAGTATTTTAATAAGATGGCGACGCATGGTAACAATCTCCTTGGTGCCGCCATCAACACGATTAATTCGTCTGAGCAATTCCTGACGTGGGGCTTCAGTAGCTCTTGTCAGTTGAATCAGATTTTTACCACTGGGGTTTTGTGCATAGTCTTGTGCAACTTTTAAAACAACACTTGGATCTGGATTAAATTTAGTTGCAAGCGCGTGATAAAAACTAATTTTCTGCTCTTCATTGAGTAAGCGATACTGACCCAAAATATCATTAGCCATACTTGTAGAGTTGGCTTCTCCACGCTCTGTCAGAATTTTTTTTGCCGCATTAATTGCTCTAGATAAAGATCTCACTTGAGATATTTTTTGCAATAAGGTCATGCTGATTCCCTGAAAAATAATAGATTCAAAAACTGCTTATTGAATATACTAATATAAATCAGTCACTTATTTGTCTTTTTCTCGATCGAAACAGTAAATAAGCTCCCAAAAGAATCATAGGTAGGGATAACCATTGCCCCATCGACAATCCAAAAGACAGGGTTCCAAGAAAACGATCGGGCTCACGTGTGAATTCAGCTAAGAAGCGGAAGACACCATAACCAATCATAAAAGCACCGGATGTTTGACCACTTCTGCGAGGATGTCTTGCATATATCCAAAGGATGATTCCAAGCAATAATCCCTCCCCAGCAAACTCATATAACTGAGAGGGGTGTCGTACCATTTGATCTCCTGCTTGAGGAAATATCATGCCCCAAGCAACATCTGTTGGTCGTCCCCAAAGTTCGCCATTGACAAAGTTACCAATTCGGCCAAAAGCAATCCCAAAAGGCACTAAAGGCGCAATCATATCGGCCACATGAAAAAAAGGAATCTGACGTTTTCTAGAAAACCATGCAATCGCAGCTATAACTCCTAAAAATCCCCCATGAAAGGCCATACCACCTTGCCATACTTTGAAAATATCTAAAGGATGACTTAAATAATGCCCTGGCATATAAAACAAACAATACCCAAGACGTCCACCTAAAATAACGCCCAAAACAGCATAAAACAAAAGGTCTTCTAAATCTTCTTTAACAAAACCCTGAGCTTTGATAGGCGGTTGAGTAACCCGTAAACGTCCTAGCAATAAGTATTGTATGAATGCTAAAAGGTACATCAGTCCATACCAATGAACGGCTATGGGACCGATCTGAAGTGCTACAGGATCAAATTGAGGATGAATCATTTTGCGCCCTTTTGATCATGATTGAAGAGCTCTACACCCATCGATCGATATTGCTTATAGCGTTGTCTACCAGCTAACACTTCATGCTCATCAAGAGAAACTACTTCAATCACTCGCGCAAATCGATCGGTAATTTGTTCAATATCTTCTAAAAAGTCTTGTCCCAAATGTATGAAAACATCTTGGTGTGAAATGTTCTGAAATTGCAATTCATCATAAGCTGTAGCTAATAGAATCGGAGTAAATTCAGCACATTCGTCATCAATCAAACAATGTGGCAAAAATTCTTCCGCGCTAAAACTCCAAAGCATTTGATTGAGTTGCTCAATGTCAGTTGGTGAACCAACAATAACTATTTTTTTAATCGGTTCAGTTTCAGTGGCAAGTGAAAATATTTTTCGCGCCAGCCGGCACGTATAAGTTAACTTATCCCCGACTTGACTATGAAAATCAACACGCGCCACGAACTTATTTCACCTGAAGTAAATATTCTGTCAATAATGGCACAGGTCTTCCTGTTGCCCCTTTTGCTGCACCACTTTTCCAAGCAGTTCCCGCGATATCTAAATGCGCCCAAGGATATGCATGCGTAAACCTTGATAAATAACATGCTGCTGTCACGCTTCCTGCCGGCCTACCACCAATGTTCGCCATATCGGCAAAATTGGATTTTAATAAATCTTGGTATGCGTCATCTAAAGGCATATGCCAAGCAGTATCCAAAGAACGCTGACCTGCCTCTAAAAGATCGTTTACCAAATCATCATGTTTACAAAATAAGCCGGTATGAACTCCTCCTAAAGCTATGACGCATGCGCCTGTGAGTGTGGCTATATCAATAACCGCTTTGGGCTTAAAGCGCTCTACATAAGTGAGCGCATCACATAAAATCAAACGGCCTTCAGCATCTGTATTTAATATCTCAACGGTTTGACCAGACATGGTCACCACAATATCACCGGGTCGTGTGGCTTTGCCGGATGGCATGTTCTCACAGGTAGGAATTACTCCAATAACATTTTTCTTAAGGCGCATTTGCGCAACTGCTTGCATTGTGCCTAATACGGAAGCAGCACCACACATGTCGTACTTCATTTCGTCCATGCCTTCACCTGGCTTGAGAGAAATACCGCCCGTATCAAATGTAATTCCCTTACCAACAATCACAATAGGCGCTTCTTTAGCTGGACCACCTAAATGATGCATGATGATAAATTTTGGCGGCGTGTCAGAACCTTGAGTCACCGCTAAAAATGCTCCCATCCCCAATTGCTCCATATCCTTACGCTCTAAAATCTGCACTTTTAATGCGTGCTCTTTACCGATCGCTTGAGCAGTTTTTGCTAAATAGCTAGGATTACAAATATTAGGGGGTAAATTACCTAGATCCTTTGCTAAGTTCATGCCATGTGCAACTGCAACTCCAACGCGAATGATTTCTTTGAGTGGCTTTTCAAGTTGTGAAGTTGTTGCAAAAGTAACGGACTTTAAATTCACTGCTGTATCTACAGGCTTTGTTTTGAATTGCTTAAAACGAACGCCAAATCGATAACAAGCCTCTTCTGTCAAATGAATCGTCTGACGTATGATTTGGCTGTAAAGATCATCTTTTTTCTGAGGAATTTCTTGATCTAACAACCAAAGTGCAGTTTGGGAGTTTGAAGAAATGATTGCCCTTAATGCAGAACGAGCCGCTTTTGAATACTCCGTCAGTAATTTATTTTCAGAAGTTTTTTCTGATAACTCTGAATGTTCACCTAAACCTACAATCAAAATACGTTGCGCATGAATTCCCTTACCCTTCCACGTACTATTTTGGTGAATCATCAAGGTCTCACCTACTTTCCCTGAAAAGTCTTTATTTTTAATAGGCGAACTTAAAGCACCGTCTAGCAATCGATCAATGCCTGATAAAGATTTTGGCAGGGCTGACTTTGCTTCATCTTTGATTTGGCAAAGGGGTAAAATAATACAGTCAACTGCAGAAGATAATTGTGCGGTTAAACGACTTTGGCCTTCTGGGAAAACTTTCGTGATAAATTTTGTTTGCATCGTGCTTTACCTACCTAATGTAATTAATAACTCTATTATCCATCGAACTATAAAAAAATGATTTTTGAACGATCTCTCAGGAAAGAATTATCCTACACCACAGGTGCGGTCTTTCTTGTGCTCATGACCATTATGATGACAACCCTAGTGATTCGTATTTTAGGGTTTGCAGCATCTGGCTCGATCAATCCTAAAGATGTTGTTATTCTTATTATGTTAGCTGTGATTGGTTACATTGCCGTCATTCTGTCAGTTTCCTTGTTTGTAGCGACTATGATGGTTTTAATTCGTTGGCATAAAGATTCAGAAATGGTCGTCTGGTACGCCAGTGGGCTGAACTTAAAAAGGCTCTATGGTCCTGTTTTACGTTTCGCAATCCCATGGATCATTGTCATTGCGGTGATGGCACTTTTTGTTTGGCCCTGGAGCAACGCTAAAACTTCAGAAATCTCACAAAAATTTAAAGGGCGAGATGTCACTTCTATGTTGATTCCGGTGCAGTTTTTTGAATCAGTGAATACCAGTCGGGTATTTTTCATTGAAAATATCGATCCTGTAACTAATAAAATTCACAATATTTTCGTTGCTGATCATAAAAATGCGCGCCTGACTATCGCTATGGCAGAGACAGGAAAAATCAATTTTTTAGACAATGGCATTAAGCAAATACAAATTGAAAACGGGAAAAGATATGAAGGACAACCCAATAAGGGTGATTTTAAAATCTTAGAGTTTGATGGCTATACGGTTGATATCGAAAAAAAGACGCCTACCCCACCCAGCTATAGTCCCAAAGAATCTCCAAGTCTCGCTCTTTTAGAAGATCCTAATCCGGTAGCGATGGGTGAAATTTTGTGGCGAATAGGTTTGCCCTTAATGGCTTTGGGACTTGTGCTCGTTGCAGTTCCCCTTGCTTATGTCAATCCGCGCCGAGGTAATTACATCAACCTAATTTATGCGGTATTTACCTATTTAATATATAGCAATCTTTTAAATATTTCTCAAACCTTGGTTTCTGATGGTAAACAATCATTTATGACAGCGTTCTGGCCGATCCATGTCTTTGCCATATTCATTGCGTTTATTTTAGTTCGAAATCGTATGAACCCAGCTATCAGTTGGTGGAAAAGACAGATTCCTGGCGGGTATAAATTGTAATGTTTTTACTCTTTCCAAAAATCTACGAAAAGTATTTGGCGCGCCAAATCTATACCAATTTCTTTTTTATTTTGTTTGCCTTAATTGCACTTTTCATCTTTTTTGATTACCTGAATGAGGTGAATAATCTGCGTGGAAATTACTCGAACTACCTAGCATTTATTCATATTCTTTTAAAGTCTCCAAGTCGTCTTGTTGAACTTATTCCTATGGCTGGTTTAATTGGCGCGATTTATGTTTTTGCCCAAATGGCAAGCCAATCTGAATTCACAATTTTACGTATGGCTGGACTTGATACCTCAAAAGGCTTATGGACCCTTTTTAAAATTGGTGTGCCTATCATTATCTGTACCTTTATGTTGAGCGAATGGGTCGGGCCATATTGTGATACTAAAGCAGAGGAAATGCGCTCGAGTGCTCTCAATGAAGCTTTAGGAAACACTCTTAAAACAGGTACTTGGATTAAAGATAAACTCTCAGATCCTGATGGTGATGGACCAAAAAAGCCGGGTATTCGATTTGTGAATGTGGGTAGCATCAAAATTCGCGGTGAAATTTCAGCAATCCGTATGTACGAATTCGATGAAAACCGCTATCTTCAAGTGATTCGTGAAGCAGAGTCTGGCACCTATGATGAAAGAGGGTTTTGGAACCTGACTAACGTAAAGGAAACGCGTCTCATCGAACGAAAACAAAGAAACGTTTTAGATACACAATTTCGCTCTGTTAGTACGAGCTTTCCAATACAGCGTCTTCAATCAGAAGTTACTCCAGATATCTTAGCCGTTCTCTTAATTGCTCCTGAGAGAATGTCAATTTTGAATCTCAATCGTTTTATTGAACATCTTGATGACAATCAACAAGATAGTAAATCCTATCAGTTGGCTCTTTGGAAAAAACTCGTTTATCCCTTTACAATTCTTGTGATGCTCTGTCTTGCTTTACCTTTTGGTTATATACATGCGCGATCTGGTGGCATTAGCTTAAAAGTGTTTGGTGGCATTATTCTGGGGATGAGTTTTATTTTATTTAATAATTTATTCTCACACATTGGCCTCTTGGGCTCTTGGTCCCCCATAATGACGGCAACTCTCCCTTTAGGGGTTTATTTAATCTTGGCTATCATCGCCTTAATATGGGTTTCTAGAAAATGAAGGCTGTTATTTTTTTTGGTCATGGCGCAAGAGATATCCGTTGGCGTGAACCGTTTGATCGCTTGGTTCATCTTTGGACTTCTCAATCTCCTGATATTCATGCAAAAGTGGCGTTTTTAGAGTTAATGGCGCCTTCATTACCTGAAGCAATTGCTGAATATTCTGCAATGGATTTAGTTGATGTGGTAGTCATCCCAGTTTTTTTTGGGCAAGGCGGTCACCTGCGTAAAGATTTACCTGTCATTCTGGAAAATTGTCGTACACAATTTCCAGAAATCAACCTAAGCACGTCTCCTGCTGTTGGTGAGAGTGATGAAGTCTTGGAGTCGATCATCCGTTTCACTTTGGCGCAAATCATCTAATCGGTTTTGTTGCTCTTTAACTCGTGAGAAGGCATCACCAATCATCAGAATCGCTGGCGCGTCTGGGTTAGACCACTCATCTAACAGACCTTCATGAAGACGTTGAAGGTTGGTGAATAACTTTCTTTCTTTTGCTGTACTAATAGACTCAACCACCACTACAGGGGTATCTATTGTTCTTCCTGATTGAATGAGCTGAGTCGCAATACGCTGTCCATCTTTTCGTCCCATATAATAAATAAGGGTATCTGCATTCGGAATCTCATCTACAGATATAGTTTGATCCGCTTTTGCCATCGTGACAAACGCCACACTTCGAGAAACACCACGCAAAGTTAATGAGCTTTGCACACTCGCGGCTGCGGCTAATGCACTGGTAATACCGGGTACAACTTCAAAACCAATACCATGTTCTTGTAGTGCCACAATCTCTTCATCTGCTCGCCCAAAGATCATGGGATCGCCTCCTTTTAGGCGGACGATATGATCATATTTCTTTGCTGCATCAACTAATTGTTTATCAATAAATTTTTGTGCTGTGGAGAGTTTTCCACAACGCTTACCAACCGCAACTAACTTCGCTTGTGGACAAAGCAAAAGCATCTCAGGATCAACCAAGGCGTCATAAAACACAATTTGTGCTTGAGAAAGTAATTTCGCTCCTCGAAGTGTCATTAAATCCTGAGCACCTGGCCCAGCGCCGATTAAATATACTTTGCCTAAAGTACGACTCATGAATAAATACCACCTTCACGAATCATACCTGCCGCAACTGTATGGTTGCTTACTTCATCAATCAGAATAAATGCACCTGTACTCAAGGACTCATTAAACTTATCCGCCACAATATTCTTTTGTAAATGAATCTGAATCCGACCAATATCATTCATTTGAATCAAATCTTGATGTTGCATATTGGTTACTGTACTCACATCAAATACGTGATCAATCGACTTAATCTTCGCTACTACTTGATTCGTTGTTTGACGCAAAATATATTTACGTTGTAATGACAACGGTTCACGGTTTAACCAACAAATATCAGCAAGTACTTGTTTGGTGATGAGTACTTCATGATTATTAATATCAATCAACATATCTCCACGAGATACATCACAATCCCGATCGAGTTCAATTGCAACAACCTGTCCTGCGTGAGCTTGCTGAACTGAATTATCATTTGATTGATTGAGGTTTTGATGAGCTAAATGAATCGTTTTTACTTTGGCAATGATAGCTGCGGGCTCGATTCTGATTTCTTGACCAACTTCGATCATGCCAGCTTCAATTCGTCCCAAATAACCTCGGTAATCTTCACTCCTGCTTCCATCTTGTCTTGCAACTAATTGCACGGGAAAGCGTAAATCACTTTTTTGATTGCGCAGCTGTGGTGCAAGCTCCAACTGCTCTAAACAAGATAGCAAGGTAGGTCCCTGATACCAAGGGGTTCTAGAGCTCGTATCAACGACGTTATCACCCAATAAGGCTGCAATTGGAATAATGGTTACATCTGGCAAATGAAGCTGTTCAACAAGTTCATGAATCGCAGCACTTACCTTTTCAAAATGAGATTGTGAAAATTCATATAAATCCATTTTATTTACTGCAAATATCAGGTGACGAATACCTAACAACTTCAAAATGGCACTGTGTCGAATCGTTTGCGCAAGCAATTGTATTTTTGAGCTATCGAAATCTAGGCGGCTGATATCCACCAGGATAACTGCAGCATCTGCTTGAGAAGCCCCAGTAACTAAATTACGTGTGTACTGTTCATGACCTGGGGCATCTGCAACAATAAATTTACGTTTTGCAGTAGCGAAGTAACGATAGGCAACATCAATGGTGATTCCCTGTTCTCTTTCTGCCTCTAATCCGTCTGTCAACAAGGCTAAATCAACTGCTGCATCACTTGAGGTTACACGTGCATACTTCGTTTTACCTAGTGCTGCTAATTGATCAGTTAAGACGGCTTTTGTATCAAATAAAAGCCGACCTATTAAAGTGCTTTTACCATCATCAACACTGCCCGCTGTAATGAAACGCAATAATCCTGTTTGCATTAAAAGTACCCCTCTTTTTTACGACGCTCCATCGACGCTTCACTCGTCTGGTCATCCATTCTTGTTGCACCACGTTCTGTTACTTCAGCAATCACAGTCTCCGCAATAATATCTTCAGGATTTTCTGCTGCACTTTCTACGGGACAAGTACAACTAATATCGCCAACTGTTCTAAAACGAACTGAAATCACTTCACTAATATCCGTTTCTTTCTTAGGCGTTAAGGACGTGACCGGAACAAGGAGTTTTCCTTGTCGGACGATTTCGCGTTGATGGGTATAGTAAATCGACGGCAAGGTTAATTGCTCTCTCGCAATGTATTGCCACACATCAAGTTCAGTCCAGTTGGAGATCGGAAAGACACGCATGTTCTCGCCTTTAGACGTCCGCGCATTATATAAATTCCATAATTCTGGTCGTTGGGCTTTCGGATCCCACTGGCCAAATTCATCACGAAATGAAAAAATACGTTCTTTCGCTCGTGCTTTTTCCTCATCACGTCTAGCCCCACCCATGAGGGCATCAAACTCGTGTTCTTCAATCGCTTCAAGTAAGGTGACTGCCTGCGCAGCATTTCTTGAATCACGCGGATTTTTTAATTTCACACTACCGCGCCGAATCGAATCTTCAACATGCGCAACAATTAACTGAGCATTGGTTTGCTGAACGATTTCATCACGAAATGCAATCACTTCAGGGTAATTATGGCCTGTGTCGACATGTAGTAACGGAAATGGTAGTTGAATATTTCTCCCACCAAACCAAAATGCTTTTCTAGCTAAATGAAACATCACTATAGAATCTTTACCTCCGGAAAACAGCAACGCAGGACGGCTGCACTGCGCAACTACTTCACGAATGATATAAATAGACTCTGCTTCTAAGTAATCTAAATGTTGATTTTGAATATTCGTTGTTGTCATTTCTGTATATCCTCTGCGACGTGTAAACCACATTCTTTACTGTCTTGTTGTAACCACCACCAACGGCCAGCGCGAATATCTTCACCTTGTTTAATCGCTCTCGTACATGGCTCACATCCGATGCTTGGATAACCCTGATGATGTAACGAATGAATCGGTACCTGACGTTTTAATAAATAAGCCCACATTTCTTTTTCTGAAAAATCAAATATGGGATTAAATTTAGCAATACCTCGAGCCTGATCTTGTTCTTCAAACTCTAATTGAGTTCTTGTTGCTGCTTGCTCACGTCGTTGACCAGTTAACCAAGCATTTGCTCCTTGTAATGCTTTTTGTAAAGGTTGAACTTTTCTAACATCACAACATTTTTTCTTTGCCTCTTCAGAATTATAAAATCCATTGAGTCCAAAGTCGCGCAGGTATTGATCCACTTTTTCTAGTTGAGGCTCAATACTGTGAATCTGAATCTTGTAATACTGCTGAACCAATTGATGCATTTCTAGGGTGGATTGATGAAGCCTGCCTGTATTCAGGGTAAATAATTGAATCTGAATATTTTCTTTAGCAATCGCATCTGTAATCAACATATCTTCTGCCGCTAAGCTAGTTGCAAAGCGCACATCGTGGTGTTTTGCAGTTATTTGCTTGAGTCGTTTGACTAATTTTTCATACAAGTCATCTACTTGAGCTAAGGTCAATTCTGCTTCTGGAATAGTCCATAGTTGAGGTTTCAAGCGGCGGCTCCTCGTAAAATAGTTCTTTGACTACGCCAATCATTTTGCATTTTGACTGGAAATCGTTTTAATTGAATGAGTCCTATCTCAAGGCTTTGATCTTCACGCAGAACAAATGAATCAAACCCAACCCTAGCCATTTGCACCAGTTGATCAATCAATACATCGCCAACAGCTCTTAATTCTTTTTCCCAATGAAACTGCTCGCGCAATATAGCAGCAGTGCTAAAACCACGCCCATCTCTAAAAATAGGAAATTCAATGGCAATTAAACCCCAACTTGACATGGCTGACTGTATGACATCGCTCTCTTGTGAGATATCATCGTTCACAGTAAAAAATACACCCAATTCTTGGCGTTCTATTTTTGCTTGCAAAGACGCTTGATGCTCTTTCCAATAGGTATAAGAAACAATCACCTTACCCTCTGGTAACAATTCGATTGCTAGGTTTTCATCCTTTGCGATCACCCAAGAGTTATGACTAATTTTTGGTGAAGAGTTTTTTGGATAGTCAATATATTTAGACATGTTCAATCTCTCTTTCAACTTTTTGATAAACAAATTGTTTAAAGGGCTCCATACCAACTCTTTGATACGTTTCAATAAATG
>Ga0114960_10003988_pt1 | contig 11165 bp, 3 predicted proteins | sample C_130625_MF_Meta_FD_92637 | JGI IMG/M metagenome (GOLD analysis project Ga0114960, IMG submission 92637) | Freshwater microbial communities from Lake Croche, Canada to study carbon cycling - C_130625_MF_MetaG | ecosystem: Environmental > Aquatic > Freshwater > Lake | place: Lake Croche, Canada...
AACAGTGCCAACTGCTACTAGTAGTGCAGTCCATACAGCATTTATAGTAGTGGCAGATCCGCCTGTTCTAGAACCAGAAAATCGCACTTCGCCTGCTGTGTTGAAAAAGTACCTGGCAGAATCTTCATCGGTAAAGGTAACTGTAAATTCATGTTGTATAATTGTACCCCATGCAGTTGTACGAGTACTTGTTAATACACTCGATACTGACATCTGTGTAATAGATGCAGTGTTACGAGCAGTATCTAACGAACTGATCAGTGTGCTTATGTTGGCTCTACCGGATGTGCCGTCTTCTGCAAGTATAACATCTCCTGTGGCAACAACTGGTTGTAGAGTCAATGCTGCACCTGTATGAGTGTTTATAGTACTCATAGCACTGCGTAGATTGTTCCACTGTGTAGCAGGTACTACAACACCTGCGGTAGTAGATGCTAATGTAGTAGAAGTTTGCCCATAACCGCGTGTACCGTATCCAACACCTATTAAAGCTGCTACTTTGTTTTGTGCAGCAGCGTCATTGGCATAAGCAACGTTAACGGCTGTGGTTCCCACAAAGCCGTTATAGTCAGTTGCTGCTATGGTACCGCCTACGGAATATGTCATATTACGAACGTCCTATTACAATCTCAACTAGTTCTATACCAACTGTGTTTTTAGCTTGTAGTGATCTACCAATGATTGATAATGGATCTTCGCCACCATCTACTGCGCGAGCAACACCAGGTATACTGCTAGAAACCAATCTCTGGCCTTTGCCAACAGGACCTACAACTTTACATGGTGTACGACCCAACAATGCAACAAGTGGGTGTGTTTTATCGTTACCTGCTTTGTCATTCATTTTTAACGCAGGCTTATCTGAGATTACACCAAACACACTGATATCAGTGTCTGTGGTAGACTTTGTAATTTCTTTTTCGCCGCCTATGATAACAACATCGCCGACTTCGAGTTCTGCATCTGCTTCGTAACGTTCTGCAACGTCTGCATATTGTGCAGAAGTAGCAACACCGTTGAATGTAGTTGCATACACGTTTGCATACTTGAAACTAGCTGATCCCAAATTATAAAGATTGTCTGACGACGGTGCATTGTTTTGGGTTGTGCGATATAATGTAGCATCACCAACAAAGTTTGCTGCGGTTACAGTGCCTATTACATTAACTGTAGTAGCATTGACAGTTGTTACGTTGCCGGTAGTTGCAGTAACCAATGTGCTATTAACGGTTGTTATAGCACCAGTGACGGCATTAACAGTGCCTGCCCATACATTGTTGAACTTAAATGTATTTGAACCTAGGTCATATGTAAGTGTAGTGTCAGGCAAATTGGTCTGGTTAGCTTTAAACATGCTGGTCCATACTGTACCAGTGTAAACCTTTAATTGGTTCACACTGGTATCATACCAGCACATACCCTGTAGTGCGGGCGCAGGCACTGCTGCACCTGCAAAATTTTGCATTACCCAAAGAACGTCTTGCAACACCGGAGCGCCATAGTTACTATAGCCTTTGCCCGGAAATGCAATTGGTGCTGCTGTGGTGTTAAGCGTGCCATCTGCCACGGTCACCAACAGATTATTGTTGAATTGATAAATGTTAGTCGACATATTGTTTACCTGTGATGTGTGCTGGCATATTTACTTCCTCGTTAAACCGTCTGGATTCTTATAGTGTATACCACTTGAATTTGTCTGTTTAGGCTTTTTTGAACAGGACTGAATATCACATGGCTTAACAAGCGACCAAGATTTGGTCCATTAGAACTATAAGCTTTTAGCCCAAGTTCATTAAACACATAGTTGCCTGTTATATTAGTGGCAGTATCAAATGCATCTTGCCCAGACGGTTCACTAAGACCAAGAGTGCATGTTACGATTACATCAGTAAATGTAGTACCATCAATGTGCGATACACTGATAAAATTTTGTGTTGGATCGATATCCAATGGACTTTGATCATCCACTACTTTGTAATAGGTTTGATTATATAATTCTGCTGTTTGACCAACAACGTTTGGAGGCAAATATGTTATTGTACCAGTTTCGCTGACCTGCGCACCGCCGTTACCAAAACACATTTCCTGTATCCAGCTGTCAGGTCTATTAGCTATGGTACGAGCTAAACTGATACTGAAATTCTCATAGTTGATAGCATTGAATTTATCTACTAATATTTCGTTGGTAGATAAATCCTTAATAAGGACATGTCCTGTGATCCACTGTTCTGATGCGTCAATCATAGCCATATTTTAAGATCTCACATTCACAATGATTTCACCCGTATCTAAATCTTTGATTTGCACAAAGCCGTATATCATAACTGTACCGTCTTCATCCGGCAGTCGTTTATTTTTTTCATTTGGCACTTGTACATTATCTCGCATGATTTATTTAGTTCCTCATTCCAGAGTTCGACAACAGGAAGTTGGCCAACGCAGTATTATTATATTGCAAACCGTTCGGCGCAGCTTGCCACGCATATCCGCCAGGTATTTCAACTGAATAACCGCCGTCTTGTACTATAGACCCAGCCGGATGACTGATGTTGCTGGTAACCTTGGCTTCCAACTCAGGTGCACATATTTTTACATTGCGCCAACCCGTAACAGGAGCAACATTGAATTTTACATATCTACCCGGTGACTGGCCAGCTGGATTTATAACAAATGCATAATCGCCCATATCTGGATAATCAGCAGTGTCTAACTGTAGACTTTGTCCTATATACACTTCTTCTGCACCGCCAAGTGGCACAGTTCCTGCTGCGGTAGCAAAATACACTGTAGAGCCGTTGCCGTCATAGAATATAGTATTATATAGAGTACTTACATTACCAGATGGTGTATTAAGTGTGCCACGTTGCAATGCACTGAGTATACCTCTATCAGGTGTCGTTATGGTCGGTGCAGGTGTCACAGTCCAAAACGCTATGCGTTCGTCGCCTATCCATACAATACCCGGACTGTAATCAGTTGGCATACTTAATACGGTGTAATCTTCGACTTCTATCGAATCACTAACTACGTTGACATCTGACAACAACAATGTGGATCTAGAACTGTTAATTGCAATGCTGTCTACCATTGCATTTCCAGTATTAACAGTTCTAAATGCTGTTGCAACTTTATCAACTGCACCACTCATGTATTGAACATACACATTGTCACTTGAACTATGTGCAATATTGTCACCAAATATTATAACGCCTTCGCCTTCAAATTCTGCATTCCATCCGTATTCTTCCCATGTAGTAGTATCCCATCCAGGTATACCAGGAGACACTTCATAAATGTAATCATATAACAGTGCTTGCATTTCATTGTTGACCCATACCATTAATGCACTGTCATTCCACGGACGGTCCGCCAATACATATGTGCCATGCGGCATACCACTTACATGAGGATAACTAGGTCCTGCAAATGTTTGCGATCTGAATTTGTAACTGACATCTTCACTATAAGTTATTATTTTGAGTGTATCGCCTGTTGTAAATGCAACACTTGGCGATATTACAATATAACCCGGTAAAACAATATAATCGTATCCGTAAAAAGGATCTGTAATTACCAACGATATTATAGAATTCACAGCGGGTGCTGTATAGAATATTACATCGTTGCCCACTATGGTATAATCTACACCGTTGGTCATTAGATAATCACTAACCCAAACTTGCAAATAAGCAGGATCCGCTGGCATATAAGTTGCAGTATATGCATATGTATATCCATTTCCTTTGTATACATACATTGTAGGCGGCGCTAGTTCCAATCCATTTAATGTCACAGTAATACTTAGATACACAGGTGTTGTACTATATGGTTCAGGTGTTAACAGATAGTTATAAATTCCAGTTTCTGTTGTAATGGTTTGATCATACACTATACTGAAATTGCTGCTATTGAATAGTGTTATACTAACAGTACTACCAGCAGGCGGCACTGTTACTACTGTTACTTCTCTGCCGCTGGCAGTGATGTTTGTTGTGACCACGCCGTCAACTGTTACTAACAGTTGACTGATATTGTCATTTGGCACAGGTAAATCAATTACAAATATGTTTTGATAACCATCTACGTTATAGGTATTTTGCGATTGTATTGCAGTATACAGACTAGAGAAGGTTGCATTGGATCCTGTACCTGTAGTTACAAGCTGTTCAATAGGAGCAGTTGGATGTGAGCTATAAGTACCCGGATTCGCGCGAGCAATACCATTTATACCCCATACTGTATCTATTGCAGCATTTGCACCATTGCCAGATGTTAACCAAGATGTAGTAACAGGAGTGTATTGGTACGAGCCTGATTGGGTAATAGATACAGACAATATAGTACCATCAGTATCAACAGATCGCACTGTAAGTTCTGTTGCGTACAATTTTACAGTGGCATAATCGTCCGCTAAAACTAAAACGTCGCCTACTGTATAACCAGTACCACCGGATACAATATTAATTTGCGATACCAATACACTTGTAACTTCCACTGTGGCAACATCATAGTCTATAGATTGTCCGCCAGCAAATGTGACAATATCGCCTATTGAATATCCGTTACCGCTATTAACAACTGCTGGATTATATATACCTGTACCAGTACCGCCTGCTGCTATAGTCATTATTTGTAGTTTGGTACCAGTGGGCGGTATCAGGAACACAACTCTATTGGTTGCCCAATTGATAATATAGTCATTTGATAGACCATACATTAATATAACGCCGTCTTTTTGTACAATAACACTGCTGGTATCCATTGGGCGTAAGCCCATGTCAAATTGATCTTGAACACCATCGAGTTTGTAAATTCTCATGTAAATTACAGGTGCACCACCAACTGTTTGTGTGTATGTATCCATACGTATATTTTCAAGCAGTTGACCTATGTACAGTTCTTCAGGATGATTTTCAGCGACAAACGGTTGTATAAATTTATTGCCGTCGTTGATGATATCCAATGGACCAGTGGGTGCTTCGATAAAAGTAGTACCAACATACAACACAAAAATGTTAGGTGCTGAATTGCTGTTAGGTGCTTGTTTGAATACCAATGTATTTCCACCCCATACTGGTTTAATACTGGCGCCATAGCCAGTGCCTGTATGGTATGGTTGATATATTAAATTGGCATCGCCTGCTGGCCATATGTCGTATTGGCCAGTTGTATCCAACTTGATACTTGTAATTGCGCCGTTAACATCCACACCAGTTACTGTAAAACGTGTAGGCTCATTGTTTGGTACAATATCAAGTTGTAGTTTATCACCGAGTTGATATAATAAACCGCCTTGAATTATCAATGCAGATGTTACATAATTTGGTATTATCCAATCTACACCATAATCTCTAACATTTTGGTCTGACCATACTACTAGACTTGCAGGACTCTGCGGAAGTTTTGACAACTTAAATGCAGTTTTAGAACCTGTTCCAAAATAATAGTCGTACTTGGGAGTAATACCACCTTCTATTATAATATCTAGATAGTTGTCAAAGCTTGCCTGATTTGCTTGCCATCCAGTTGGCGAATCCCATGGTGCAAAATCCCAGCCAGGTCTATATGCGAAACCAATACCGTCAATGATAATGCCGCGATAATCACTGTTTGGTATAAGATTTGGGTCGTCTTTGCGTATCATATCAGCAGTTGGTTCATAAAAACGTTGAATTCGTTCCCATGCTCCCCAGCTTATTAATTCTGGAGTATAAGAACCTGTTTCAAGTACCCATGCTTTATCTACCCATGGATAAGTGTCCCATCCATCTCGATAGCTGGCAATACGATCGAATACCAACGTGGTTTTAAGAGTACGAATCAATTGCGGATTCGTAAGATAGTTATTTTGCCAATCCACATTGCTGTATGCGATGTTTGTAGACACTGATACATTTGCTGGATTATCAAAATCTGTAGCATGTACATATGCGTTATCTTGCCATGTACGACTTGTTATAAATTCCCGCACCTTTGCATGATAAGGCTTAACTTCGTTTACGTATGCTAGCAGCGCATCTGTGTTGTCCGGTTTATATAATGTGCTGGTTGTAAGAGGTATATTAAACCCTTTAAGAATAATGTAACTTGTTTTTATTACCCAATCAACAAATCCCTGTTCTACTAGAACATAGTTTATCATTGTAAAGAATAAGTTGTTTAATGGTGCGCTGCCTGTGGAATTATGTGGATCCAAGTCTTCAAATATCGAATATCTAATACCATCTATCATGTTACCAAATTCAACATATGGGTATATGTCAAATGTCACAGTATCAAATGGAGTAGTGTCCCAAAGCATGGTGTTAATAGTACCGTTGTAAACACCTTCACTTATTTGAATAGTACCGTCTTGATATCCAACTGTTATCCAGCCGCCAACTGTATTTGTAGTAACCCACTTGTACAATGCCCATCGGCCGTCGCCTATATTAAGAACTTTAACAATTACATTTTCAATACCAGCATAGGTAATTCTACTTGTTAGATCTGGCACAGTATATGTTGGTATAGTACTGGATGTCACACCTGACTCTGGCAAGTACCAGTCTATAAAATACCAGTAGTTAGGAGTGTTGTACGATTGTACTTGTATTGCAGTCCAAACATAATCACCTCCATTAAATGAATATTGATAAAGTACCCAAAGATTTGCAGTGTCAGCACCGCCTAACACCAATACAGTGCTGCCGTCGTCTATTGTGCCGCCCAATGCATTACGGCTGCTGATAGTTGCAACTGTATAATCTGCGGTTGGTGCAGATTCTGCTGCATAGAAATAATCAACCCAAGTGCTACGATTGGCATCAGGTATTAATAAAATAGCAGACAGTAATTGATTGGCCTTGGTAACATACGCTGCTGAGGCTGCGGTACGATCTTTGAACCAGCTTTGACGAGGACGTATTAATGTACCATAGCGCATTAAATCGCTAAGATATGGATCGGGTACGTTGTTGCTTAATCCGTCTTTTCCTGTAAGACTGTCTTTTAGTTTAGTCCAGTAATAGTTTGTTGGCATACTGAATGGATCGTTCTCACGAACTAGATCCCATTCTTTGTAATCAACCTGTTCATTTGCTTTGTGTGTGTAAACCAAACTGAGTACTGTGTCGTTACCTGACAATAATCTGCCAATGTTAGACACGATAATATTGCGATCATCTATTGCTGCATACCATGTAACACCATATGCAGTTGGGTTGTTGATCAAGTTTGATAATTCAAGTGTTGTAACAGCTCGGTCTGGCGGCAATGGTATGGTATAGGCATTTTTTACCCAGAAGTAATAATATGTAACTGTTGTACCAGCTGATGTATAGGTGGTACTGGTAGTCCATGCTGGATTACTGGCATTTCTAACAGTACCTGTGGGTATGTAATTTAATCCAAACTGGCTAAAACTAGTGCCACTTGTCACATAACTTGCCCAATTCGTAGGCAAGACTGGACTTTGTACCCATTCATATACATCTACTGTGGTGTTGGGCGCAATAGCACCCCAGTTTTGCCAACGGTACGCAGTATCACTTATTTCGTAATCGTAATACCTAACAGCACTGAGATCCCACCAAGTTTGACCAATATGTTCAGGTCCCCATGCTCTTGAAGGAGTAAGAGGATATATTAACGGATCACCATCTGTATATGCAGCAGGATCGTATATAAATGTGTAATTGAGATTATTGCTGGCCTCTTTTGGTATAAAGCCTTTGGCAGGATCATAATATTGCATATCGCCATAGACATTTAGTTTGGTCTTGCTATAGAGTTTTGCTTGCAACATAAGTGCAGCATCCACTTTAGGCTGCTCAATACGCTTTGGCATCCACGAATTATTTAGATATTCATAGACCGTCCATCCTTGAATACCAACATTGGTCTTATCAACCCATGCAAGGTCACCTTGCTGCCATCCGTTTAAAGGTGGATACAAATCTCTATCTGTAACATTGGCAAATCGTACTTTCTTATATGCATAGAAATTACCACCTGATCCAACTGTAAATGTGTTGGTGTCAACTGTGAAACTATTACCATTACCTGCAATATTACCAACTGTCCATGTACCTTCAAGTGCAGTAACATTACTAATGCCAGTTAACACTACAATATCGCCGGGACTAACACCCACATTACCAGTTGTATTGATAATTGTTGGATCGCCGTTGGATATACTGGGTGTTGTGTTGACAATATTCACATTGGCTTTGCTATATTGCCAAACAGTCCAACTGTTTTGATCGTCTATAAATTGCCATACGGTATCCCCGTTTTGTAGACGCACATTGGATTCTAATTGTGTACCGTATAATGTGCTAAGTGCCGCAGTATTTGTTACGGTATAATTGGTTTCTCCAACTAATACATAACCTGTAGTTGGCAAATCATTTATACTGTATTCTTCTAATTCAGGTCGCACAGGAAATAGCGGGTTTGTAACACTGCTATAGCTAGTAGGCGGTACTACAATCTTAGGATCGTTTGGTATAAGAACTATTACACCATCTAGTTCTCTGTCGCTACTTTGTGTACCGTAAACAGTAATTTGCTGCGGGTCGTTTATGTATTGTGATTGCGGAATAACAAAATCTATACCGATGTTAAGTGCAGTGCTACCAAATCTTGCAGCACGCAATGCATATTCTTCATAATAAGCAAAATCACTAGTTACAGGTATAACACTGTCGTTACGCAAAATTTTATTAATTGCGCCTTTTGTGCCTTTTTGTCTAATAAACCCTTGATAGAACTGAAACTCCGTGCTGTCTTCCAGCAGTAGGTTTTGCAAGTAGCCTCGCTGTTGATAACCTATTAGGTGCTTGCTGATTTCAGATATAGGCTGTACATCTACAACTGCCAACGTAGTGCTGGCTTGTACCAAGTTACCTGTTATTGGATCAACAGTTGTGTAATTTTTAGGTTGTTCTATGTTGAAATATTTACGGAAATCGTTTGCAGTTTTTTCAAAGTTTGAAACCAAGTTCCACTGATTATCTGTGCCATTTTGATACAAGAAATAACCAGGTGCATCGACACGACCTGTCCAATCATTGGTACGGTATGCAAACAGTTTAAGTCTTGGCTGTGCTTGATTGTATAATGGATCGTAAACAATATCACCAAATGCAGTTTGATTGTCTATTACAATTATACTTTCAATAGTTGTAGCAAACAGTCGTAAACCATATATACTCTGCGTATTGGTGGTAGCTATAGTTAATTCGTCTGTATAACGTAGAACTTCAACGTTCTGCCCTTGTATAGGACTTCCTGTTTTATCTAAAAGTGGATATGTTCCACCTACGATACCGTTTACAAACTGCACACTACCTAGCGGCTGTACAAACTTTGCACCGTTTGCCAATGGACTTAACGCAATGAAGTTACCATTTGCCCAATTGCCTTGACTCCAGAATACAAATTCTTTAGCACTTTGTTGCCAGTCGTAAATGTAATTACCGTCCGCATTATAGGTGTCAAATATCCAACCTGCTGCTTCTTGTGAACGTTGCAATCCAATTAGAAAATCAAAAACTTCCTGTCTTGTAGCAAAAACTGTACCATACGGTACTTGTTGCACAACATTCAATCCCTGTTTAAACCATATAACACGTTCATTACCTACCACTACATAGGTTTTCGGTCCAAATGCATTGCTAGGTATAATATCAAAGTATTGTTTAACACCATCGTAGCCGATTACACGATAACCATCGCGCAATTGTGTGATAATAACACCCCCATAAAATGCAGTGTTAATACTTGCACTTTTGTACAAGTAGGTTTTAACATTTTCACCAGGTATGATTTGGCTTTTGTAACCAATTTGGCCAAAACTATCAGCAGTTAAGTACAAATTACTGCTGACAAATCCACCCATCTGGTGTGCAAGCTGTACATTAGTACCACGTATGATATTACCAAAGTACTGTGTAACACCAAGATTGCGATTAACAAGATACTCACTTATCCAATGTTGCATACCACAGCTACCAAAATAGCTAAGTGTGCTTTCATTGGGTACATTTATGTTACCGCCAATTGCTAGCGGATTTTCTCGTTGTACATAAAACTGTCCGTTAGGACGGCGATCATCTGTATCAATATAAATCCACTGACTGGTAGGCTGATCCGCAAAAACCTGCTTGCTACGTATTGTGTCCCAGTTGTATTCTATAAACTGTGCAGGTTTCATAAGATAACTGTATTCTGCAATTGCAAAATTATAATCGTTACTGTATATCCAAACAGATTCAACTGGCGATCCATCACCGAACACCCATTCGGCTTGTGCTTCATACGAACTTGGTAATGATGTAACAGTACCTGCGGCAATAGGTGGCAGAAGATTGCCTTGGTTGTCAACTGGAATACATTTCAATAACCCGGGTCTTGCCCATGTAGGGTGTATACCTGCTCGCGGACCTTGGCGTATGAGACCTGCACTGAGATCTTCCCACATATACAAGTTACCAGCAGTGTATGGTGCAGAACCATATTGCGCTGTCCACCAATCGGGTTGCTGACTAAATCCCAGCATTTCCCACGGATGTGTATGTGGTCTATCTGTGTCATAGAACCAGCGATATATACCTTGATAATATCCAGGTACTGGTAATCCGTTTTGATCAGTTACTGAATGATAATTCCATGTAAACTGGTCATTTGCATCATATGTGGTATTTGCTCTATAGTCTACTTGGTTGGTAATTACCCATTTATCAAACATAGGCGACAGTATGTTGTTAAACTCTGTAAACGTATATGCACCAGCTCGCCATTTACCAGGTGTATAGTCTCTGATATCCAATGCCAATTTTGCCTGTGCATTTTTATAACGATCAGGTAAATTATTAAACAAGTCCAATTCAAACTGCAACCATGCTGCTGCAACTGCATTTGTCAATAGTGCAGTTGATGTAGTACTGGTTTGTCCATTTGCAATGCCACCGAGTGGCAACCCATCTTTGGCCATTACAATTCGAGCACCATCGTGACACTGTATTACAAGGTTAGCCATGTCATAATACACAGTGGGCTGATATGCCGGTGCACAGCCTAGTCTGGTTGCAGTAGGGGGTACATATGTGGGATTGGTGCTCTTGCTATTGCAATATGCACCTTGTGTAACATCAGGTCCACTGTTGGCAAATGCACTTGCA
>Ga0114960_10003989_pt1 | contig 11161 bp, 8 predicted proteins | sample C_130625_MF_Meta_FD_92637 | JGI IMG/M metagenome (GOLD analysis project Ga0114960, IMG submission 92637) | Freshwater microbial communities from Lake Croche, Canada to study carbon cycling - C_130625_MF_MetaG | ecosystem: Environmental > Aquatic > Freshwater > Lake | place: Lake Croche, Canada...
CGCTGGCCGCCGCCCGCCCGGCCGCGGGCGCCACCGCGCCCACCCGCAAAAAAAGGATTTGTCCGAAGGCCACCAACCCGGTGTCTTGCCTGGGCTTCGGCCCGCTGGCCGCCGCCCGCCCGGCCGCGGGCGCCACCGCGCCCACCCACAGAAAAAGGGATTTGTCCGAAAGCCACCAATCTGGCCTACCGCCTGGGTTTTTTCCCGCAATCGGCCGGCGCTCAGGGCGCCTGGATATGGGGGAAAATCGGGCCGTAATAGCGCCGCAGCTCGGCGATCTGGTCGGCGGGCGGCTGGGCATAGGCGGCCCGGCGGCTGATGAAGCGCCCGCCCATCAGCCGGTTCAGCTTCACCATCGCCTCGGCATTCTTCAACAGGGCGGTTGCCGCGTTCAGCACCGGCGTGCCGCGCCCGGCCTCATGGATGCCGGCATCGGCGACCAGCACCATGGCCACGCCGGCTGCCGGGATCACCACCTCCGCCCCACGCGCCGCGCAGGCGGCCGCGGCGCGGCGGAACTCCTCCAGGATCTTCGCCCGCTCCGGCCCCTCCCGGAAGGCGGCGTCGAGATCGACCAGCCGGTCCACCGTCATCCGCTCCACATGCGCGATGCGCCCGGCCAGCCCATACAGCGCGACATTGTCCATGATCCGGGCATGGTGCTTGTCGTTGGCGATGACCAGGCCGATGCTGGTGCCCATCTGGCAGGCGGTCAGCAAGGCCGTCTCGCACAGGCCAAAGACCGGGATGCCGGCCAGCTCCCGCGCCTGCCGCAGCCCGGGATCGGCGATATTGCCCAGCAGCACCGCATCGAAGCCGGCCGCATCCGCCGCCGCGACATTTTCCAGCACCTCGATCGTCTCGATGAACTCCAGGCTGCGATACTGGTCGCCGACGCCGCCGCGCCCGCCAATGCCGTGGATTTCTACGGTGGTGCCGGGGTCGGCGGCGGTATCGATCAGCCGGCGCAGCGCCGCGCTATAGGCCGGCCAGGCGTCGGGCCGCGTCAGGGACTGGTACCACAGGCGCATCCTCAGCCTCCGCCGCCCAACAATGCGCGCGCCTCGGCGATCACCCGCAGCGCCTCCGGGGTCAGGTCATAGGTGGCCAGCTCCGCCGGCATCGCCCAGGCCACCGCCGAGACATCATCGCCCGGGGTCGCTTCCCCGGCGATGTGCCGGGCGCAGTAATCGATGATGGTGTAGTGGTACTCCACCGCGCCGGCCGCATCGCGGGTGATGCCATCGATCACCGCAACCAGGGCCAGGGGCCCGACCTCGATGCCGGTCTCCTCCTGCAACTCGCGCCGCGCCGCGCATTCGGCGGTCTCGCCCAAATGCTGGGCGCCGCCGGGCAGGGACCAGGCGCCGCGCCGGGGCGGCTTGCCGCGCTGCACCAGCAAGACCCGGTCCCCGTCAAAGGCGATGACGCCGATGCCCACCCAGGGGCGCGTCGGGTAGTGCCGATCGGTCATCGGGCCGGCGGGGCGCCGGCCGGGGGTGCCGCCGGCTTGGCTTCCAGCTCTCCCAGGCGCGGCAGCATGGCCTTCTCCTTCCAGTCGCCGACCTGATACGCCCAGCCCTGCCAGCGCGCATCCAGCCGCTGCGCCGCCGCCCCGCCGGTCGCCGCAAGGCGCAGCCAAAGCCCGCTGCCATCGCGCGAAAGCCGGGCGGTGATGGCCAGATCATCGGCGAATTCAAACCGCGCGCTGCCCAGCGCTTCGCCGGTCGGGCGGCTGGCGGGCTTGACCTCGGTGAAGGTTAGAACTTCGAAGGCCCGGGCGATTTCATCCAGCGCGACCGGGTCGAGCGCCGCCGCCACCGGCGGGATCGGCGCCAGCTGACCATCCTTGGCGCCAAGTGTCAGCTCCGGCTCGCCCGCGCGTTGCACCAGAACCTGCCGCAGCGTGCTGGCCGGCAGGTTGGCGATGTCGCGGTCCACCCACAGATTGGCGTCGGTATCCGACAGGACGCGCCCTTCCGCCAGCCAGGATTGTGCCTCGTTCGGCCGGCGGATGAAGACCGCTTCCGGCAGGCCGCCCTGGGTCCGCATCCGCCGCCGCCCCAGGATGACCTCGGCGATGGCCGACCCTTGGCTATCGAGCAGGCGCAGCAGGACCGCCGTGGTTCCCGGCTGGGTCGGGTCTTCGACCCCAAGCCGGTCATACAGGGCGGGGTCGGCGGTCCTGGCCTCCACCAGGCGCAGTTCCGTCAGGCCGGTCAGCGTCTCCCGCACCCGGTCGCTGCGCGCGGGATAGTCGGCCATCGCCGGCAGGACCCAAACTTCCCCCTGGCGGCGCAGCGCCAGCTTTGCCTCGCCGCGGCGGAATTCCACGCTGGCGACACGGTCCAGCCGCTGCGCGAGGCCGGGAAAGAGCAGGCCGCCCGGCTCCGGCGCCTCGCGCAGCGCGGTCGGTGTGGGCAGCCAGAGACCGGCCGCGAGCGCCGCGGCCCCGGCGCCGGACAGCCAGAGCAAGGCGCGGCGCGACATCATGCGCGGGCCGCCCGGCGCCGGCGGGCGCGCCAATAGGCAAGGCCCATGGCAAAAAGGGTCAGCGCCGCCGGCACGGCGACGATGTTCAGCAGGCGCAGGCGCGTCTCCAGCCGCTCGATATCCCGCCGGAGTTCCAGCTGCACGGCGCGCAACTGCTGGCGGGTGGCGAGGATTTCGGCCCGGGCGGTATCGATCTCGGCGCGTTGCGCCGGGGTGATGACGGTCTGCCCGCCGGCCGCACGGTCGCCCTGGCGCAGCTCGCGCAGCTTGCGCTCGGTGCTCTCCAGCTTTTCGGTCAGCTGCCGCTCGGTTTGCCGATAGGCGGCGTCGGCGCCGCGGCGCAGATCCTCGACCGAGGTAAAGGGACGCAGGGAGTCGCCGCGCGAGCGGAGCGAGATCAGCCCATCGGAGCCCGCCAGCGTCTCGGCCAGATTGCCGATGAAGGCGCCATTGCCGCTGATCGGCGTGGCGACCTGCTGGCCGAAGAAATCCTGCACCCGCACCCAGAAGCGGTCCTCCAGGATGTCGCTGTCATTGGCAATGACGATATTGGCCGCGCCCTCGGTCCGGTTGAGATGCGGGGGCCGCGCTTCGGGGGGTGTCTGCGCCTCAGCCAAAGGCGGTGGGCCATCGGGGAAGGCGGAGGCGAGCGGCCCGCGCAGCCGCGCTGCAAGAACGTGGGTTTCGCCATCCGGCTTGAACTCGCCCAGCAGCTTGGTGGGGTTTGGGTCCTGGCGGACGCGCGCCGCATCCACCCGCATGCTTTGCGGCGAAGCGGTGAGCAGTGGGACGAATTCCAGGCCACTGCCCGGCTTCAAGCGGACCTCTCCCGCCGAGGCGAGGGTGATCTGGTCGAGTTGCGCCAGCGCGACCTCGGCCTTGTTGAGGCTTTCGCCGGAGAGATTGAACCAGGCCGGGTAATCGACCGCCTGCACGCGGTCCTGCGGATTGGCCCGCACGCGCCACGCCCCGCGGAGATCGAGGACGACGCTGTCCTTCGGGGCCTCGATGCCCCAGGCCTCAAGGAGGCGTTCGAGCGAGGAGGCGGTATCGCGCGGCGGCTGGCCGCCCGGGCCCGGCCGTGCGGCCTGCGCCTCGCTGTGCGGGTCGACCAGCAGGATCAGCTTGCCGCCCCGCATCACGAACTGGTCGATCGCGTATTGCGTGCCGAGGGAGAGATTTTGCGGATGCGCGACGAGCAGCACCCGGATCTCCGGCGCGATCGCCGCGGTATCGAGCGGGATGTCCTTCACGCTGAAGAACTGCCGCAGCTGGGTCATCACCGCCGCAGGCTGGGCCAACTGGGGCTGGCGCATCATCATCGCGCGCGGATCGCCGTTCAGCGGTAGCGGCGAGAGCACGCCCAGCACCGGCCGGGCCGGGTTTGACAGCTCATAGACCAGGCGTGTCAGATCATATTCCAGGAAGCGTTCGCGATCCGGCTGGAGAAAGGCGATAATCCGCTCGTCATCCACCTGGTTGGTGCCGACCAGGCCGAAATAGACCTGCTCCCCCCCCTGGTCGAGCGGCACGCCCTGCAAGCCGTAGCCCATCGCCCGATCCTCGAGCGGTGAGAACGGCTCTGGATCGTAAAGCTCAAGCCGCAGCTTGCCTTTGGCCAGCGCAACGTATTCCTGCAGCAACTCCCGCACCCGGTCGTGATAGGCGCCAAAAAGCGGGATCTGTGCGCCGAGCCGGCGGGAATAGAACAGTCGCAGCGTGATCGGGTCCTGCAGTCCCGCCAGCGTTTGCCGGGTGCCCGCCGAGAGGCTGTAGAGTTTCTGTTGCGTGAGATCGAGGCGGGCCTGCGGCGCCAGGCGCGCGACGATCAGATTGGCCCCGATCGCCAGCGCGGCGGCGGCGAGCAAGGCGATGATCGTCTGCGACAGGCGGGATGCGCGCATGCCCTCAGGCCGCCCTGCGGTGTTCGAGCACGGCCGCATTGGCGAACAACGCGAAGCCGATGCAACTGGCGAAGTAGACGAGGTTCGGCAGGCTGATCAGGCCACGGGTAAAGTCCAGGAAGCGTTCGGTAACCGAGAGGCCGCGTGCGATCTCGGCCAGGGCCGGGAGGCGGTCGGAAAGGAACTCGGTCACGATCGGGCTGCCGGTCGCGGTCAGCAGGAAGCACAGGGAGACGGCGAGGACGAAGGCGATCACCTGGTTGCGGGTCAGCGCCGAAACCGCCGCGCCGACCGCCAGATAGACGCCAGCGACCAGCAAGCAGCCGATATAGCCGGCCAGGATCACCCCGTTATCCGGCTCACCCAGGGCGTTGACCGTCAGCCAGAGTGGGAAGGTGAGGGCGAGGGCGATCGCGCAGAACATCCAGGCGGCGAGGAACTTACCAACCACCGCCTGCCAGGGCTCGATTGGCAGGGTGAACAGCAACTCGATTGTCCCGAGCCGCCGTTCCTCCGCCCAGAGCCGCATCGTCAAGGCCGGGACAAGAAACAGAAAGAGCCAGGGCACGAAGCCGAAGAAGGGTTGCAGATCCGCCTGCCCACGGTTGAAGAAATTACCGATGGTGAAGGTGAGGGTGCCGGCGAGGATCAGGAAGATCACGATGAACACGCTGGCGACCGGCGTGGCGAAGTAGGCAGCCAATTCGCGCGCGGCGATGACAAGGGCAGCCCGCATCACGCCGCCCCTTGCCCGAGGGTCAGGTCCCGGAAGACCGTGTCGAGATCAGGCCCGCGCCCGGCGAGTGCCGCCGGGGTGGCGTCCGCCACGACCCGGCCCCGGGCGATGACGATGGCCCGGGTGCAGACGGCCGCCACTTCCTCGAGGATATGGGTCGAGATGATGATCGCCTTGTCGGGTGCCATGCGCCGGATCAGCCCGCGTACCTCATGCTTCTGGTTGGGATCGAGCCCATCGGTCGGCTCATCCAGGATCAGCACGGGGGGATCGTGCAGCAATGCCTGCGCCAGCCCGACCCGTCGCTTGAAGCCCTTCGACAGGGTCTCGATCGGCTGCAGGCGCACGCTATCCAGTTCGGTCATCGCCATCGACCGCGCGACCTTCTCGCGCAGCACCGCCCCGGTGAAGCCGCGGATCCGGCCGGTGAAGCTGAGAAAGCCGGTGACGGTCATGTCGGGGTAGGCCGGCGCGCCTTCCGGCAGGAAGCCGAGGGCGCTCTTGGCCGCGACTGGCTGGGCCTGGATATCGGCGCCGGCGATGCGCGCGGTGCCGGAGGTGGGCGGCAGGAAACCCGCCAGCATCCGCATGGTGGTCGATTTACCGGCACCATTCGGCCCGAGGAAGCCGAGCACTTCGCCATGCTCGACTGCGAAGGACACGTCGTCCACCGCCGTAAAGCCGGCGAAGCGCTTGGTCAGGCGCTCGATCTCGATCAGCGCGGTCAGGCGGGATGCTCCAGGTGACGTCGGGTTGGGGTTCGATGTACAAGGCCCCGGCCGGTTTGCAAGAGGGACCTATCCGGCACGCAGCGTCTGCATCGCCCCGCCACGATCGAAGAGATCGAGCAGCAGACGAACAGCCTTGCCACGCGGGCCGGTGAGCGTCGGGTCCTTCTCGAGCAGCAGCGAGGCGTCCCGGTTCGCCATGTGCAGCAGGCCGTCCTGGGCCTCGGCCTCGGCCAGCCCCAGGCGGAAGACTGGCAGGCCGGATTGCCGGGTCCCCAGCAGCTCGCCGGCGCCGCGCAGGCGGAAATCGGCATCGGCGATGACGAAGCCATCCTCCGTATCCTTCAGGATCAGCAGCCTTTCCCGCGCCACGCCTCCCAGCGCCTCGTCATAGAGCAGCATGCAATAGCTGGCCTCTTGTCCACGCCCGACCCGGCCGCGCAGCTGGTGCAGCTGGGACAAGCCGAAGCGGTCGGCGTGCTCCACCACCATCACCGTCGCCTCCGGCACGTCGACGCCGACCTCGATGACCGTGGTCGCCACCAGCACCTGGGTCGTGCCCTTGGCAAAGGCTTGCAGGGCCTGCTCCCGTGCCTCCGGGTCCAGCCGGCCATGGGCGAGGCCGACGCGGCCGGGAAAGTGTTGCGCCAATTCCGCAAAGCGGGTTTCGGCGGCGGCGATGTCCAGCATGTCGCTCTCGGCCACATGTGGGCAGACCCAATAGACCCGGGCGCCGCGGGCCACGGCGCGGCCAAGGGCGGCGACCACCTGATCGAATTGGCGCAGACCATGCAGCGTTGTGGTGATCGGCTGGCGTCCGGCCGGTTTGCCGACCAGCCGGCTGACCGCCATTTCACCCCATTGAGTCAGCAGCAGCGTGCGCGGAATGGGGGTGGCGGTCATCACCAGCATATCCGCCGCCTCCCCCTTCTCGGCCAGCAGCAAGCGCTGGGAAACGCCGAAGCGGTGCTGTTCATCGACGACTGCCAGGCCGAGATCGCGGAAAATCACGCCTTCCTGGAACAGCGCGTGGGTACCGACGACGATCTGCACCGCACCGCTAGCGAGGCCCGAGAGGACCCGCCGACGCTGCGTCCCTTTCACGCTGCCGGCCAGCAATTCCACTCGGACGCCGGCCGGCGTGCAGAGCCTGTCGAGCGTACGCAGATGCTGGCGGGCGAGCAATTCGGTCGGCGCCATCAGCGCGGCTTGGCATCCCGCTTCCACCGCGCGCAGCATGGCAAGGATCGCAACCAGCGTCTTGCCCGCACCGACATCACCCTGCAGCAGCCGGAGCATGCGGATCGGTGCCGTCAGATCCCCATCGATCTCGCGCACGGCCTGCGCCTGGGCGGGGGTGAGTTCGTGCCCGAAGGCCGCCAGCGCCGCCGCCCGAAGCCGCCCATCACCCACCAGCGCGCGACCCGGCCGCGTCCGTACTCGCCGCCGCACCAGGCCGAGTGCAAGCTGCCCGGCCAGCACCTCGTCATAGGCAAGCCGTGCCCGCGCCGTGTTGGGGGGCGGCGCTGTCGGCGCCTGCACCGCGGCCAGCGCCGCGGCGAAATCCGGCCACCCCTCGCGCCGCAGCAAGGCCGGGTCCAGCCATTCCGGCAAGGCGGGCAGCCGGGGTAGCGCTGCCGCCATGGCGCGTGACACCTGCGACAAGCGCAGGTCCTTCACCAACGGCCAGACCGGCTCCAGTTCCGGCAGCCCCTCGGCAAGGCTGGCCGAGAGCGGGTTGAGCAAGGTGAAGCCGCCCGGTTCGGCCTTGATCTTGCCGGCGAAGAGCCGGGTCTCGCCAACCGGCAGCTGCCGTCCCAGCCAATCCAGCCGACCGTTGAGATAACGGATCGTCAGCCGCTTGCCGCCGGCTTCCGCGCGCACCTCTACATAGGGCCGACCGAGGCGAGAGCGAGCCGCGCGCAGACCAATGATCACCGCCGGCAGGATGACATCGGTCTCGGGTACCGCGTCGGTGGGGCTCTCGATGCGCAGGCGGGCGGCGTAACGCTCAGGCAGATGGAACAGCAGGTCGATCAGGCGCTCGCCGCCCACGGCTTCCCGCAGACGTTTCGCGGTGACGGCGCCAATACCGGGCAGCCCGGCCAGCGGTGCTTGCAGCACCGCCAGCCGGCTCTCCTCGTTCGGCGGTGTTGCCGCGGGCTGGGCTGACAGGATTCCCATGTGCCCCTATATGGCAGTCTTGGACCCGACGGACACCATGCCAAGCGATCCCGAAATCGGTCACCGCTGCCGCCGTCTGCTGTTTCGTGCCCGCCATCGCGGCACGAAGGAGGCTGATCTGATGATCGGTGGCTTCGCCGAACGTCATCTGGCGACCATGACTGAGCCGGAACTCGATGCCTTCGAGGCGGTGCTCGACCTGCCCGATGTCGATCTGACGGAATGGCTGACCGGCCGTGAGCCGATCCCGGCGGATATCTGCTCTCCCATGCTGGAGCGCATGCGCGAGCAATGTGGCCAGGCTGGCGCCGGTATACCGAAGGATCTCCGTCTGCCGTGAGTGCCGGGCTGACCATCCATGGCGCGCCAGAGGGGTTCGATGCATTGCTGCTGGCCCGGCGCCGTGTCGAGACGGCGGTGCCGGTCCTCCATGTCTGCCGCGATGCGGAACGGCTGGCGCGCCTTGCCGATGCGCTTGGCTTCTTCGCGCCGGGGGTCGAAGTTCTCCGGTTCCCGGCTTGGGATTGTCTGCCCTATGACCGCGTCTCGCCGAACGCCGAAGTGGTGGCGGAGCGGGTCTCGACGCTGACCCGCCTGCTGGAGCCAGGCGCCAAGCCGCGCATCCTGCTGACGACCGTCAATGCCCTGGTCCAGAAGGTCCCGCCGCCCGAATCCTTCACCGGTGCGACGCTGGCCTTGGCGCGCGGCGGGCGGGTCAAGCCGGAGGCGCTGACGCTTTTCCTTGAGACGAACGGCTATGGCCGCACCGGGACGGTTATGGAACCGGGCGAATATGCCGTGCGCGGCGGCATCATCGACCTCTTTCCGGCCGGCGAGGCCGACCCCGTGCGGCTCGACCTGTTCGGCGATGAGATCGAGAGCCTGCGGCGCTTCGATACCGGCACCCAGCGGAGCGGCGCCGCGGTGGAAAGCCTGATCCTGAGGCCGGTCGGAGAGGTTTTCCTCGACCGCGAGAGCATCGCGCGCTTCCGCGCCGGCTATCGCGAATTATTCGGCAATGCCGCGGCCGATGACCCGCTCTATGCCTCGATCAGTGCCGGCCATCGGCATCCGGGCATGGAGCATTGGGCCGGGCTGTTTCATGCGAGCATGGCCACGCTGCTCGATTATCTGCCAGGCGTCTCGGTCAGTCTCGATCATCAGGCTGAGGATGCGCTGGACGTGCGTCTTGAGATGATCGAGGACCACTATCAGGCTCGCCGTGTGACCCATCGGCCTGAGGGGGAGGCGTCCTACCGGCCAGTGCCGCCGGGGCTGTTGTACCTGACCCGGGCGGCATGGGATGCGATGCTGGCGACCGGGCCGCTGTTCCGCTTCTCACCCTTCGCCCAGCCGGATGGGGTGGCCGGGATCGACGCCGGCGGCCGTCCGGGGCGGCTATTCACCGATGTGCGCGCCGCGGGCGGCAATGTCTTCGATGCCTATGCCGAACACGCCGCCGCTCTGCTGCGGCAGGGGCGGCGTGCAGTCCTCGCCGCATGGTCGCGCGGCGCCCGCGACAGGCTGGCGAATTTGCTGCGCGAACATCGGCTCGCGGCCGAGCCGATCGCGGATTTGCCGGCGCTCGCCGCCCTGCCGGCGGGGGTCGTCGGGCTCGCCGTTTTCGGCCTGGAGCGCGGCTTCCTGGCACCGGCGACGGCGACTGGGCTCGACTTTGGACTGGCGGTGGTCGGCGAGCAGGACCTGCTGGGAGAGCGGATCGCCCGCCCGCCGCGCCGGCGGCGGAGCGCGGCGCAGTTCATCGCCGATGCCACTGGCATCGCCCAGGGCGACCTGGTCGTACACGAGGAGCACGGCATCGGTCGCTATGACGGGCTGGAGACCATCACCGTCGGCGATGCGCCGCACGACTGCCTGAAGCTGATCTATGCGGGCGACGATAAGCTTTTTGTCCCGGTCGAGAATATCGAGGTGCTTTCCCGCTTCGGCTCCGAAGGCGAAGGGGTGGCGCTCGACAAGTTGGGGGGCGGCGCCTGGCAGAACCGGCGGGCCAAGGCGCGGCAGCGCATCCAGGACATGGCGGCGCAGCTGATCCGCATTGCGGCGGAGCGGCAGACGCGCTCCGGCGAGGTGGCGGTTCCGCCATCCGGCCCCTTCGACGAGTTCTGCGCCCGCTTTCCCTTCGCCGAGACGGAGGACCAGCAGCGCGCGATCGCCGATGTGCTGGAAGATCTCGCCAGCGGCCGTCCCATGGATCGGCTGATCTGCGGCGATGTCGGGTTCGGCAAGACAGAGGTCGCCCTGCGCGCCGCTTTCTCGGTGGCGATGTCGGGCGCCCAGGTCGCGATTGTGGTGCCAACCACCCTGCTCGCGCGCCAGCATTTTCGCAGCTTCACCGCACGCTTTGCCGGCTTCCCCTTGGCGATCGCCCAGCTTTCTCGGCTGGTGACAGCGAAGGACGCGAATGCGGCCCGCGCGGGCCTCGCCGATGGCAGTATCGGGATCGTCATCGGCACCCACGCGCTGCTCGCCAAGGCGATATCCTTTGCCGACCTCGGGCTCGTGATCGTCGATGAGGAGCAGCATTTCGGCGTTGCCCACAAGGAGCGGCTGAAAGCCCTGAAGAGCGACGTGCATGTGCTGACGCTGACCGCGACGCCCATTCCGCGCACCCTGCAACTGGCGCTGACTGGGGTCCGGGAGATGAGCGTGATCGCCACGCCCCCGGTGGATCGGCTGGCGGTCCGGACTTTCATCATGCCCTGGGACGGCGTTGTGCTGCGAGAGGCGATTCAGCGCGAGCGCTTCCGTGGCGGGCAGATTTTCTGTGTCGTCCCGCGGCTTGAGGACATGCCGAAGGTCGCCGAGCGGCTGCGCGAGATCGTCCCCGAAGCCCGGATCGCCGAGGCCCATGGCCAGCTTTCGCCGACTGCGCTTGAGCAGGTGATGACGGATTTTGGCGATGGTCGATTCGACATCCTGCTATCGACCAATATCGTCGAATCCGGGCTCGACATGCCGGCGGTGAATACCTTGCTCATCTATCGCGCCGACATGTTCGGGCTGGCGCAGCTTTATCAGCTGCGCGGCCGGGTCGGTCGCGGCAAGCAGCGCGGCTATGCCTACCTGACCTGGCCGCAAAACCACCGCCTTTC
>Ga0114960_10003992_pt1 | contig 11158 bp, 9 predicted proteins | sample C_130625_MF_Meta_FD_92637 | JGI IMG/M metagenome (GOLD analysis project Ga0114960, IMG submission 92637) | Freshwater microbial communities from Lake Croche, Canada to study carbon cycling - C_130625_MF_MetaG | ecosystem: Environmental > Aquatic > Freshwater > Lake | place: Lake Croche, Canada...
ATCGGTTTGGATGTCGCTCAAGCCCAAGAAATTTTGGCTTCTGACACCTATGCGCAAGAAGTGCGGGCGATAGAGCAGCATTACCAACAAGCGGGCATTCATTCAGTGCCTGCTGTAATCATCAATAACAAGCATTTGATTTCAGGCGGCCAGCCTGCAGAAGTCTTTGAGCAAGCGCTCAGAAGAATTGCTGCCGGTGAAGTTTGAGACATGCCCGCACTGACCATTTACTACGATGGCAGCTGCCCCTTGTGCCGCCGTGAAATTGCCTTTTACAAAGGCAATCCAGATTCGGCTCAATTGGTTTGGCACGATGTGAGTGTCAATTTTCAGTCCAAGGACGATGCAAGTTTGGGCGATGGGCTCAATTGTCAACTTGCCATGGCTTACTTCCATGTGCGTGATGCGCAGGGCAACTTGTATGAGGGCGGCGCTGCATTTGCTCGCTTGTGGCTAGAGCTGCGAGGTTGGCGCTGGGCGGGGCGTGTGTTTTCTGTGTGGCCTTTTAGTTGGGTAATCAACGTGGGCTACAAAATGTTCTTGCCCATTCGGCCCACTCTGCAAAAGTACTTGCTCAAATGGGATGCACGTCATTGATGAGCCCTTATCAAGCTTTGGTTTTAGGCTCAAGCGGTGCAATTGGCAGCGCTTTTGTCTCTCATTTTCAAAATGATCCTGAGTGCTCGCTGGTTGTGGGTTTGTCGCGTCAAAGTGAATTGCATTTTGGATTAGAAAACGAAGACAGCATGGCGCATTGCGCTGATCAATTGAAAAGTGCGACTGGCCCCTTTGGCGCATGCCAATTCAAATGGATCATTGATGCAACAGGCGCATTGACCATTGAAGGAAAAGGTCCTGAAAAGCGCTTGGAAGCCTTGAATGCCAAGCAACTTTTAAAGCAGTTTGAAGTGAATGCAGTGGGTCCTGCTTTGCTCATGAAGCATTTCTTTCCATTGCTAGTGGGTCAAGAGTCATCTTGCTATGCCACCTTGTCAGCACGGGTGGGAAGCATTGAAGACAATCAAAAAGGCGGATGGTATGGCTACCGAGCCGCCAAGGCCGCTAGAAATATGTTTTTGCAAACGGCAGCGATTGAGGCTTCTCGAAAAAAGCCATTGTGTGTCTTTGCTGCTTTACAGCCTGGTACGGTTCAATCGAAATTGTCTTCGAGTTTTGTAGCCGCAGAAAACGCCATGCTGCCAGAAGAATCAGTTTCAAAAATGATGGCTGTGATGTCAGAATTAAAGCCTAACGGCCGAGCGCAGTTTGTCGACCATGCTGGGCAGGATATTCCATGGTGATTAATCTCATTTTAAAGGGGGAAACATGAGTGAAGATCCTAGATGTTGTGGCACCGGTACTTGCATCATTGACCCTGAGGGTTTCTGCTGGTGCGGTCAGCAATGGGATGGCGAAAAAATGGCCATGCCTAAGCTAGAGCTGCCAACAGATGAGGGGCAAGGGACTCAATCTAAGCAAGACAAATCTCCGGCTGCTTGAAAATGATCAAGTTAATTAAGAAGAACTTGCTGAAGCTGGTGTTGCTGGGCGTTGTCTTAACGGGCAGCGTCCATGCATGCGCAAGTGAACTGTCTGAGTTACTCAAAAAATCTGACTATGTTTTGCTCATGCGCCATGCTTTGGCGCCTGGCGTGGGAGACCCTGCTGGTTACACGCTTCAAGATTGCAAATCGCAAAGAAATTTAGATGCCCAAGGTCGAGAGCAGGCGCAGCGTATTGGTCAGTGGCTAAAGATGCAAGGTGTGCGAGATACGATAGTGTTTACCAGTGCTTGGTGTCGGTGCAAAGAAACTGCTGAAAAGTTGGCCCTTGGCGACCCAGTTCACGAAGCTTCTCTGAATTCGTTTTTTGATGACATGAGTCAAGGCACGCAAAGCAACTTGAAGCTTCAAAAGTTCATTTCAAACCAACTCAATTCAAAGAACGAGAAAGCGTTGATATTGGTCACACACCATGTGAACATTGCAGAGTTCATGGGCGAAAACGTGGGGTCGGGGGATATGGTGTTGGCCAAAGTGAATTCGGCTGGCAAGCTGCTTTCTTACAAAGTTTATCCAAGCCCTGAATGACGAAGAAACCTTCAGGAAGCTAAACACCTATCGCTGTAAGGCCTGAGAAATTTTGTGTCTTGACACGGTGCTTTTCGGAATTTTGAAAGCTGGACTTTTGCCGCTTGCATGTTCAATGAGTGCATCCTGAAACCAACTGCGCACATCTTGTTCTTGGCCAATGCCATGCATGAAGTTGTAGATTGCTTTTTTCAAACCCAGCCCTAAAAGGTCGTGATCCACTCCCGTTGGATCGATGAAATCTATGTCGTTCTTGCCAAAACTTACAGGTGGCAACGGGATCAGTTCAATGCCGTATTCTTCGGGGTTCAAGCCCACTGGAGAATGAACTGTGCAGGCGAAGCGGTGGAAGAAGCCGCTTTGAATGCAGCCGTTTTCAAACAATTGGCGTACATATTCCAGCGCATCAACAGTGTCTTGCACGGTTTGTGTGGGGAAGCCATACATCAGGTAGGCGTGAACCAAGACGCCAGCTTCTGAGAAGTCTTTGGTCACTTGCGCCACTTGCTCTACATTCACGCCTTTTTTCATCAACTTGAGCAAACGGTCGGAAGCCACTTCTAGACCGCCAGACATGGCAATGCAACCGCTCTCGGCCAAAAGTTCTGCCAACTCTGGCGTGAAGGTTTTCTCAAATCGAATGTTGCCCCACCACGAGATGTGCACATTTCTGCGAATCAGCTCTTCGGCCAAGGCTTTGAGCGCTTTTGGTGGCGCGGCTTCGTCGACAAAGTGGAAACCAGTTTGCCCCGTTTCTCGCACGATTTGTTCAATGCGATCGACCAGCAAGGATGCAGAAGCTGTTTCGTAGCGAGAAATGTAATCTAGGCTCACATCGCAGAAACTGCATTTTTTCCAATAGCAACCGTGCGCCACAGTGAGTTTGTTCCAGCGGCCATCGCTCCACAAACGGTGCATGGGATTGAGCATGTCTAGCAAGGACAAGTAGTCTTGCAAAGGCAAGCCATCCCATGTGGCGGTGCCTACTTCTTCAAAGGGCACATCGGGCTCTGACCAGTTCATTAACTGAACAGTGCCAGTGTCTTGTTTTCGCACAAAGGTTCTAACCAAGCGCAACGCAGACCGCTTTCCTTCTAGATGTTCTAACAAAGCCAACAAAGGACGTTCGCCTGAATCGAGTGAGACGAAATCGACGAAATCAAATACGCGCGGCTCTGTCATTTCTCGCAGTTCGGTATTGACAAAGCCGCCACCGAGGGCAATGCGAATGTGCGGATGATGTTGTTTGATGCACTGCGCAATTCTGAATGCTGCATAAACAGCGCCAGGAAACGGGACGGAAAGCAAGACCAAGGATGGGAGGTTTTTTTCAATGGCTTCTAACGTGAGCCCTTGTAGTTTTTCATCCATCAAAGTGAGTGGCGCTGCAAGTGCTTCTGCCAGTGGTTCAAAAGTGGCTTGACTGCCTGCCAATGATTCGCCGTAGCGAACAAATTCAAAACGAGTGTCAACGGCATCGCGCAACACGTCGGCTAAATCGTTCAGATACAAAGTAGCCAAGTGGCGAGCGCGGTCTTGCTGACCCAGTGCACCAAACGCCCATGACAGGGGATCGCCCGATTCGCTGTCGTCATAAGCATCGAGTGCTGCAAAGCGAGGGCCTTCTGGCAGAAATCCACGGCCAGCAATGCGATGACTGAGTGTGCTGTCTTTGCCTTGTAAAAAAGAAATGGTGGGTGCAATGGTGTGAACGTAGCGCTCAAAAAAATCAAGGAAGAAATTGACACTGGCACTGCGTTTTGTTTCTGGCACTTGCAAAGCCCGGACCTTGACGTCAGCCAAACCTTGGGCTGTGAACAAAGTTAAGACCAGTTTGAGCGCCAAATCTTCTTGTACAGCCTCAAACCCGCGCGAACGCAAAAAGCCCGTCAAGTAGGCCGTAGACGGGTAGGGGGTGTTGAGTTGCGTCATCGGCGGGATGACGCTTAAGACGCGAATTTGTTTTGGGTTCATGCAAGCTGTGACTTTACAGCCACTTTTGCATAAATTGCGCTTGTCCTGCGGCCGGATTGAGTTCGTATTGGGCAAAACCAAAGCGTTTGTAGCTGGCCAAGGCAGGTGCGTTGCCGCTCAGTACCTCTAGGGTGAGTTTGCAGCAGCCGCGGGTGTGGGCATGATCTTGTGCTGCTTTGAGCAGTGCTTGTCCAACGCCTTGGCCCCGATGACCCGCCAAGACAGCAATGTCATGCACGTTGAGCAGGGGTTTTGCCTTGAAGGTGGAGTAGCCCTCAAGGCAGTTGATCAGGCCCACCGGTTTGTCTTCAAGCCAAGCAATGAAACTGGCTGCACCTGCAATGCGAGCCAAGTCGCTGCAGAGTCGCGCTGCAGCTTCTGGTTGGAGCGCATCACCACCGCCCATCGGATCTTGTGCGTAGGCATCTAGCAAGAAGACCAAAGCCTGCGCATCTGGCCCATCCAAATAGTCAACACGCTTAATTTGCAAAGCGCTCATGAGGCGAAGTCGCTCATGGGCACGCAGCTGCAGAACAAATTACGATCGCCATAGACGTTGTCAACTCGGCCCACTTGTGGCCAGTACTTTACGCTGCTCAAGGGTCGGCCAGCTTGGGCCGCACCTACCTCGCGTGTATAGGGACGGCTCCAATCGGCAGCCATCAAACTGGCCGCAGTGTGGGGTGCATGCTTCAGAGGATTGTTGTCTTGCGTCCAAACGCCGTTTTCAATGAGACGCACTTCTTCACGTATGGCAATCATGGCATCGATGAACCGGTCGATTTCCTCGAGGGTTTCGCTTTCTGTGGGCTCAACCATGAGCGTGTTGACCACGGGGAATGACAAGGTAGGGGCGTGGAAGCCATAGTCCATCAAACGTTTGGCCACGTCTTCGGCCATCACGCCGCTGGTTTCTTTCAGGCCACGCAAATCCAAAATGCACTCGTGAGCCACATGACCGGCTTTGCCATTTTCACCAGTGCTGGCGTACAGCGTGGGGTAGTGATCTGCTAAGCGGTGGCTGATGTAGTTAGCCGCCAGAATGGCCGCCTCGGTGGCGTGCTTCAAACCTTCTGCACCCATCATGCGGCAGTACATCCAGCTGATGGGCAACACGGCCGCATTTCCTAGAGGTGCAGCAGAGACGGCGCCAACGCCATTCACCTTTAAACCACCTGTGGCATGACCTGGCAAGTAGGGCACCAAGTCTTTCACCACACAAACAGGGCCAACACCAGGGCCGCCACCGCCATGGGGAATGCAGAAAGTTTTGTGCAAATTAAGGTGGCTGACATCGCCGCCAAATTCACCGGGGGCTGCTACGCCCACCAAAGCATTCATATTGGCGCCGTCTACATACACACGGCCGCCATGCTGATGAACCAGTTCGCACAATGCTTTCACTTGCGTTTCAAACACGCCATGCGTGCTGGGATAGGTAATCATGGCTGCGGCCAAGTTGGCGCTGTGCTCTTCACACTTGGCCTTCAGATCGGCCATGTCGACGTTGCCTTGTGCATCGCAAGCGGTGACCACCACTTGCATGCCAACCATTTGCGCGCTGGCAGGGTTGGTGCCGTGCGCGCTAGAAGGAATGATGCAAATGTTGCGATGGCCTTGGCCCTTGGCCTCGTGAAACGCCTTGATGACCAAGAGGCCTGCGTATTCACCTTGTGAACCTGCGTTAGGTTGCAGGCTGATGCCGGCATAGCCCGTGGCTTGGCACAGCCACTCGCGCAGTTGCTCGTCCAGCAGGGCGTAGCCCTTGAGTTGGTCAGCGGGTGCAAAGGGGTGCATTTTGGCAAACTCGGGCCAGGTGATGGGGATCATCTCGCTGGTGGCGTTGAGTTTCATGGTGCAAGAGCCCAGCGGAATCATGCTGCGATCGAGCGCCAAATCTTTGTCGCTCAATTGGCGGATGTAACGCAGCATGCCGGTTTCGGAATGGTAACGGTTGAACACAGGGTGTGTGAGGAATGTGCTGGTGCGGCGCAGGCCAGTAGGAATGAGGGTGTCGCGACCTTTTTCGAAAGGCGTCCAGTCTGGCAAGGCTTGGCCGCCTTCTGCAAAGCTTGACCAGAGTGCTTCGATATCGTCGCGTGATGTGGTTTCGTCCAAGGACACGCCAATGCTGTCTGCACTTAACTTGCGCAAGTTCAAACCCTTGAGCACGGCTTTTTGCATCACATTCTCGGTGCGTGCGCCGGTGCTAATTTGCAAAGTATCAAAAGCCGATTTGTGTGCCAGTTTGCAACCGAGTTGTTCCAAGCCTTCTGCCAAGATGGCGGTGAAGCTGGCCACGCGTTGGGCAATGCGCTTCAAACCTACAGGGCCGTGATAGACCGTGTACATGCTGGCCACCACCGCGGGCAAAACTTGCGCCGTGCAAATGTTAGAAGTTGCTTTTTCCCGGCGAATGTGTTGCTCTCGGGTTTGCAAAGCCAAACGATAGGCGGGGTTGCCATGCACGTCTACACTGACGCCCACCAAACGACCAGGCATAGAGCGTTTGTACTCATCGCGGCAGGCCAGGTAAGCGGCATGCGGACCACCGGCGCCCATGGGCATGCCCAAGCGCTGCGTGGTACCCACCACAATGTCGGCGTCCATTTCGCCGGGTGGCGTGAGCAGTGTCAAAGCAAGCAAATCGGCGGCCACAATGAAGGCTGCTTGAGCAGCATGGGCTTGTGCAATGACGTCTTTCAAATTGTGCGTCATGCCGGAAGTGGAAGGGTACTGCGCCACCACCGCAAAGTAGTCGTGTTGCATCATGAGTTCGGAGGTGAAACCTACCAACACCTTCAAGCCTAAAGGCGCTGCACGCGTTTGAATCACTTCAATCGTTTGTGGATGGCAATCGCTGGCCACAATGATGTTGTTGCTTTTTGATTTAACCGAACGCTTGGCCAAGGTCATGGCTTCGGCAGCAGCGGTCGCTTCGTCCAACATGGAAGCGTTGGCAATGGGCATGGCCGTTAAATCACAAATCATGGTTTGGAAATTGACCAAAGCTTCCATGCGGCCTTGACTGATTTCGGCTTGGTAGGGTGTGTAGGCGGTATACCAAGAGGGGTTTTCCAAGATGTTGCGTAAGATCACGCCAGGCGTGTGTGTGCCGTAATAGCCTTGGCCAATGAAACTCTTGAGTATTTTGTTTTGTTGCGCCATGGCTTTGAGCTCTGCCAAAGCACCAGCCTCTGTAACGGGCGCAGGCAACTTCATGGCCTGACTGCGAGCAATGGAGGCAGGCACGATGCTGTCAATGAGCGCGCGGCGTGAAGCCTGGCCTATGACCGACAACATGTGTTTTTCATCTGCTTCACTGATGCCAATGTGGCGAGCAATGAATTCATGCTCGTGTTCGAGTTGAATTAAAGGTGTGGCACAGGACATCAACATGGTTTGACTTTCAGACTCAATTTGGATCAAAAATTAAAAAGCAAAAAATTTCAATGAGATGCTGCAAACGCTGAGTAAGCATTTTCGTCCAGCAAAGCATCCACTTGCGACGCATCAGACAGCTTGACTTTGAAGAACCAACCAGCACCCAGAGGGTCGGAATTGGCCAAAGCGGGATCTGTACGCAGGGCTTCATTTACTTCCGTAATTTCGCCACTGATCGGCATGTAAACATCGGCAGCCGCCTTCACAGACTCCACCACACCCGCCACAGCTTTTTGTTCAAAACTGCTTCCAACTTCAGGCAGTTCAACAAACACCACATCTCCCAACGCATCTTGCGCGTGGTGCGTAATGCCCACTGTGGCCACATCGCCGTTCACCAAAATCCACTCATGCTCTTCCGTGTACTTCAAACTCATTTTTCTCTCCTTGTTTAATTTGGTTCAGTTAATCAATGGGGTCAGATCACTATTGTTTTAAAAAGTTTTTGTATGTCAGCCGCGGTAATAGCGATTGGGTACAAACGGCATAGCACTCACGGTCATTGGCACCGCCTTGCCTCGCACCATGGCGTTCACCACAGTTCCTAAGCTCGCACTTGCCACATCGACATAGCCCATGGCTACAGGCACGTTGGTGGTTGGACCAAGCAAGCCGCTAGAAACTTCGCCAATTTTGACGCCTTGCATGTTCTGCAATGCCACATGCTCACGCACTGGCACTCGCTCCTGCGCAATAAGGCCCACACGCTTGCGGGTGAGGGCGCGGGTGCCATCCAATTGTCCCAATACAATGTCAGCTCCAGGAAAACCACCTGCGCGTGCACCAACTGTGCGGCGAACTTTTTGAATGGCCCAGTTGAGACCCGCTTCGATGGGCGTGGTGCTGGTGTCAATGTCGTTGCCATACAAACACAAGCCAGCTTCAAGGCGCAAAGAGTTTCGTGCACCTAAGCCAATTGGCTTGACTTCTGCTTGTGACAACAACGCACGCACAAATGCATCAATGTGGTCGTTGTGCACAGAAATTTCAAATCCATCTTCTCCGGTGTAGCCAGAACGGGTAATGAACAAATCAGCACCATGCCAATCAAAAGCAGCCCCCGTCATGAAGACCAATTTTTCAACGCCAGGCAGCATGCGTGACAAAGCATCTACAGCCTTGGGTCCTTGCAATGCCAACAGTGCACGATCAGGCATGGGAATGACTTGGCACTTTGTGCCAATTCGCGCTTGAATGTGCGCAATGTCATTTACTTTGCACGCGCCATTCACAATCACAAAAATATCGGTACCGCGGTTGACAAACATCAAGTCGTCAATGATGGTGCCTTCGTCCGTGAGGAGCAAACCATATCGCTGTTTGCCCACGGGTAAATCAATCACATCGACAGGCATCAAGGATTCAAACGCTGCAGAGGCATGGGTGCCGACCAAGCGCAACTGACCCATGTGAGAGACATCAAACAAGCCAGCCGCACAGCGCGTATGGATGTGTTCCGCCATCAATCCCATGGGATATTGAACAGGCATGCTGTACCCGGCAAAAGGTACCATGCGTGCGCCCAATTCAAGATGCAAAGCATTCAGTGGGGTATTAAGCAAAACAGTGGTGTCAGCGGACAAATCAGTTCTCCAAGGGCAATGTAAAGCCATGACCGAAATCATGGGTTGCCCTTGCTGTCCGCTTTACCTGAGCGATTCGCCGGTTGAGCCCTTCAAACAGAAAGACCCACTGCGGGTTGCGCCTTCGGTGGAGGGTTCGACCAGATGGCCCGCCCTCTCTCTCCAGTAAGGAAGCGTTCATGGCCAAACCACGAACGTTTGTCAGTCCTTGGTACCTGAGCGTTCAGAAACATTTTGGTTTCCTGCGCCTTCGGTGGCGGCCCGTTTTGAAAACAGACCACGCTCTCCTGACAGTTCAAATTATAAACAGGTCTTACGAACCCCAGGCACTTTTTACATGCCAGAGTAATTTGGGCCCCCGCCGCCCTCTGGTGTGACCCAGACGATGTTTTGCGTGGGGTCTTTGATGTCGCAGGTTTTGCAATGCACACAATTTTGCGCATTGATTTGCAGGCGATCCGATTGGTCTTCGTTTTTCACATACTCGTACACACCTGCAGGGCAATAACGCGCCTCTGGTCCAGCAAACTTGGCCAAGTTGATGCCCACAGGCACGCTGGCATCCTTCAAGGTGAGGTGAGCGGGTTGGTTCTCTTCATGGTTGGTGTTGCTGATGAATACGCTGGACAAGCGATCAAAGGTGAGCTTGCCATCGGGCTTTGGATATTGAATGGGCTTGCACTCAGCCGCGGGCTTTAAATAGGTGTGGTCTGCCGCAGTACGGCGGATGGTCCATGGCACGTGGCCGCGCAGCAAGAACTGCTCTATGCCAGTCATGAGGGTGCCCACAGTGCGGCCCTTTTTGAACCATTGCTTGAAGTTGCGGGCTTTGTTCAACTCGGTGTGCAACCAGCTGTTTTCGAAAGCCACGGGATAAGCGCTGAGTTCGTCATGTTGACGACCCGCTTGCAGTGCATCGTAGGCCGCCTCGGCTGCCAGCATGCCCGTTTTAATGGCCGCATGGCTGCCTTTGATGCGGCTGGCATTGAGATAGCCAGCTTCGCAGCCAATGAGGGCGCCGCCAGGGAATACTGTTTTGGGCAATGACAAAATGCCGCCGGCTGTAATTGCACGTGCACCATAAGAAATGCGCTTGGCCGGTGCTATGCCTTTGGCTTCGTCGCCCTCAAAATACCAGCGAATGTTAGGGTGTGTCTTAAAGCGTTGGAACTCTTCGAAGGGACTGAGCCAAGGGTTGGTGTAGTCCAGGCCCACCACGAAGCCCACCACCACTTTGTTGTCTTCCATGTGATACAGAAAAGAGCCGCCGTAGGTTTTCTCGTCGAGCGGCCAACCTGCACTGTGCAAAGCCAAGCCGGCTTTGTGACGGGCAGGGTCGATTTCCCACAGTTCTTTGATACCAATGCCGTAGCTTTGAGGGTCTTTGCCTGCGTCAAGCTTGAAGCGAGAAATGACTTGCTTGCCCAAGTGCCCACGAGCACCTTCTGCAAACACGGTGTACTTGGCGTGCAGTTCCATGCCCAGTTGAAAGTTGTCTGTGGGCTCGCCGTCTTTGCCAATGCCCATGTTGCCAGTGGCCACGCCTTTGACGGAGCCATCTTCGTTGTACAAAACTTCGGCGGCTGTAAAGCCTGGAAAAATCTCAATGCCTAAAGCCTCGGCTTGCTCGCCAAGCCAACGCGTGAAGTTGCCCAAACTGATGATGTAGTTGCCATCGTTGTGAAAGCAGGGGGGTAGGGTGAAATTGGGAACGCGCGTGGCACCCGTTTCGGTGGTCATCAAGAAGATGTCTTCTGTGACGGGTTGATTGAGGGGTGCACCCATTTCTTTCCATTTAGGAAAGAGCTCAGTCAAAGCGATGGGGTCCATGATGGCGCCGGACAAAATATGCGCACCAGGTTCTGAGCCTTTTTCCAATACCACCACAGAAACATCATGGCCTTTTTCCTGGGCCAACTGCTTCAAGCGAATGGCTGCAGACAAACCTGCAGGGCCGCCGCCCACCACGACCACGTCGTATGCCATCGATTCGCGGGGGCCGTGTGTGTTCAAAATCTCTTCGGGTGTCATGGGGAGACTCGCATTAAGTTAGGGGTCGAATGGCCA
>Ga0114960_10003994_pt1 | contig 11153 bp, 14 predicted proteins | sample C_130625_MF_Meta_FD_92637 | JGI IMG/M metagenome (GOLD analysis project Ga0114960, IMG submission 92637) | Freshwater microbial communities from Lake Croche, Canada to study carbon cycling - C_130625_MF_MetaG | ecosystem: Environmental > Aquatic > Freshwater > Lake | place: Lake Croche, Canada...
CCAAATATACGCACAAAGACTTGCTTCAAGCTGCCAAGGATAGCAGTCACCGGAACACCAGCGTCGAGTGGCAATATTTCCTGCAGTTCGTTGCCGACACTCCCAATTTGCGCCCCTACAGGACCGAGTGGTGCGTTTATAACGATGACTTGAAGCTGTCCGGCTCCATCGACATGATCTACGAGAACCCCGACGGCTCCCTCAGTATTTACGATTGGAAGCGCAGCAAGGAAATCAGCCCTATCAATCGGTTCAACAAGTACGCGATTACTCCGGAGATCGCGCATTTGCCCGATTCAAACTACTGGCATTATGCGCTGCAACTCAATACATACCGAGGACTAATTGAGTCCAAGTACGGGAAGAAGGTGAAGGAGCTCTTCTTGGTGCGTTTGCATCCGGATGCCGAAGACAAGACATATGACCTGATCAAGCTGCCGATTTTGAACGATGAGCTAACCAACCTTTTCCACCTTTTACAAAAGGTGGAGGCAAAAATCCACTTTTGAGAAAAGTGGAGCAAAAAGCGACCGAAGCTTAGTCACCGAATCCACCTTTGGGAAAGCGTTAAAGCGAAGCAAGAGCCAAAAATTAGCGACTGAAGCGTAGCGCAAAAACAATCTGTGTAAGAAAAACTTAAACACAATTCATATAATACAACAAATGTTCTTATTAATAACTCTACTTTTTTTTATGACGGGATCGTCCTATATCAACTTCTTCATGACTTTATTTGACCCCGTTGTTGCCCAGTTAAACTATGAATCTTCGGATGAGGAGGAGGAGAAAGAAAAGCCCGTCGTCAAATACGAGGACAAGTATTGGGACATGTTCCACCGCGTTGAAAACGAGCACACCTTTTCCAATGCCCTCGCGAGCCAGAAGTGCGAGGAGCTCACCAAGACCATTCCCCTAGAGATCCGTAAAGCGGAGCAGGATATGGAAGATTTCGCCGACATGGTGGATGCCGAGAAGAGGGCAGCAATGCAGACCAAGTTGGACGAGCTGCGTAAAATGGACCCTGAGATGGAAGCGCGTAAGTTAGCGATTGCCCAGCGTCTGGAGCAGTTGGCCACTTGCGTTTTGTTTGAGACGACCCCCGTCGGGAATGTGATTATGACCTACAATGCGAAGAAAGAGGTGTTCGAGTATTACAGCGATTGCAGTGTTCCGTATCGATACCTCGACACCGCGTGTCGGAAATATGTAGTCACATTTGGGTGCAAGCCGCTCTACATTGATATGAACGAGGAAGTTAAGGTGTCTGAGGCCAAGACCAAACAGATGCGCGAATCAAAGGAGAAGGAAAAAGAGAAGGAAAAGGAGAATACAAAAGATACGGGGAAAAAGAAGAATGTGTTTGCAAAGTTCAAGACCTACAATAAGGACTTGGGGCGTGGCGGCGGGGCCCCTCCGAAGAATAGCATGCCTGGTGCGCAAAAAGTGGAGGATTCCGAGCCGGTAATTATAAAGGAACGCACCAACAAGTTTCTCTCTTTGGGGAAAACGATGAATTTCATCACAGGGAAGAAGGTTGCGAGTAAGGTTGTAGATAAACGAGAAAAACTATCATTTGCCGATTTTAAGAAGATGTTCAAAAAATAAAACATACGGTTATAATAGTAATGAGTAAGGAGTCACAAAAACCAATAGCTGATGCATTTAAACCAATAACCGATTTGGTTGTGAAAATTGAAGATGCGCCTAAAAATTTTGTGGGGGTACTGGAATCCGCACCAAAAAATTTTGTTATCGGATTAAATGATGCAAATAAAAGGCTTGATGAAGTTGTTGGTGCTAGTAAAGATTTGGCAGATCCGGTAAGATTTGGTGAGATTGCTACAAATTTAGGTCAAATCCCAAACAATATTGATTCTGAAGCAGTGAAAAATCTCGCTGCTAAATTTATTTCTGGAGTATTTAATAATGTTACATCAACTACCGAAAGAGTTTTAATGTCGAATCCTTTTACAGCAATACCGTTAGCAACGACTATATCTTTAGCCAAGACTGCTGAAAATATAGGGAAAACTGTTGAGGGTGCGACAAAAATTGCGAATGATGCAGTCGAAAAAACTGCCGAAAAAATATCTCATATCCCTTCCACTGAAATTCAATTGAAGAAAGGAGGTGGTGCCAAAACCAGACGCCATTTGAAAAAAATTATTAACAATCGTCAATTGATTCAAACGAGAACCAACAAGATGATCCGTGAGTTTTTAGGTCGCGCTACAACACAGAATAAAAAACAAATTTCTAAAAAGTCCAAACGCCGAAGGAGGCGCTAAGCCGGCTGCTTCTTTTGCCATTCAATAAATCCGTTGCTTCGCTTGATGTTGAAGGAGGTTCCCAAATGTGATTGGGCAATTTCCATAGCTTTGCGTTGCATATCGTCCAGCTGGGCCAAATATTGCGCTACCTTATCCACCTTTGGGAAAGGTGGAGCCAAATCTTCTTTCTTAACAGGAGTTGGGTTAGTATACATTTTTTTCTATTATTTCAAATGAAGAAATAAATTTCAATTTTTTTCAATATTATCAAGTGGATGATATTGAATTTAGGTTTGGCTCTTGCTTCGCTTGCAGTCGCGCTGGAGGTGCTTTTGGCTCCACCTTTCTCAAAGGTGGATTCTCAAAGGTGGACAATAAAGGCAACAAGCTTACTGTCATCGTTTATTCGAACATCACTCTCATTCATCATCTTAGTCAAGTTGGTATCAATTGTGTAACCATTCGTCATCAAAAAAAAGAAAAGCTCTGGGATTTCATTCGTCGTCGCTAGTTTATTTGCTTCAAGACAAAAGCCATAACCACATTGTTCTTGTTCTAGACGCTTGAATGGACTTAATGGAAAAAATTTAATTTGTTTTGTTATTTTTCGTAATTCACCTTCCGGATTTTTGTTGATTGTCAATATATTTGTATATTTTTGATCATATGCATTATAATATGGTCTGCTGAATATTGCGTATGTTTGCATATACGATATATTAATAGTTTATAATTTACAAATAATATACTTATCTAATCAAGTTGGCTATTTGCTTCGCTGAAGCCTTTCCTCACAAGCTGAAGCCTTTCCTCACAAGCTGAAGCCTTTTCTCACAAGCTGAATCCTTTCCTCACAAGTTATGAAAAGTGGATTCGCTTTTTGCACAACTTTTCTCAAAGGTGGATAATGTATATTTTTGCACAACTTTTTTCAAAAAGTTGTTCCGAAGACATTCTCACAGCTATATACAGCATGCAGGAAACCATCCTCAGGATCATGCGAACGATAATAGACCGTGCTGACCAACTCTGAATTGCAAACAACGGAACTATCCACAAACAAAAAAAGGCCCTTTTCCGGATTCAACTTCAATCGCCTGCGTATCACAAACAGCAGCTGACCCATCGTCAAATCAACCGGCACTAGATACTTTTGTTTGTCAATTTCAGGGGTATTACTTGAGTTTTTATTCCTTGTAATAAGCACAGGAATTCGATCAGGATACTTGTTCATTATTCGGTCGGCTTCTTCTCTAGTTTTCTTTTCTGTTCCTCCTATATTTGCATTCATAATTAGATCCGCGCATTTGAGTATATGATCCATTCCATAGTATGCACAAAATCGTTCTAAATAGTATTCCAATCAATCAAATTACATCGACCTTTTTAGTGTCCATCTTCGGATTCGACTTCTCGATCTGATCCCTGCCGAGCTGCTTGTAATCGATGCTGCACAAGTGCCCACCGGCATCTGTTGGTCGGAACTTTGGGAACCGACACGCAGAGCAGAACGCACTGCCCTCCTGGCATCGGCAACTGAAGCCGAACAGTCCGATCTTCGTTCCACATCCGATACAGCACTTCTTCTGCTTCTTGGGTTCGCTCATGGTAGTTTGTTTCTATTTTACAGGTCGATTATTTATACTTCAATTTTATTTATCCACCTTTGGGAAAGGTGGAGCCAAAGCCAAAGTGTTTGTGATTATAGGATCGCTTTTGCACCACTTTTCTCAAAAGTGGTCTTTAAGTACCAAAATCGATAATATATATAAAATCACGATTTTTTGAATCCCAAAAGTAAAAACGGAAATGGATTTTGGACATTTATAAATGTCCATTTTTGAAAAAGCTAGAAAGGTCTTGGAAATTTGATATTTTTGTGACCATAAAAAAAATTAGCGTCAGGCGACCGAAAAAATATTTTTCAATTTGTGAGCATAAGAAAAAAATTATTATTGGTGGGTCAGAATTTTGGGGATTTTTATATAGCATTGTATTAAGGAGAATGGCTATACAAAACCCCCAAAAAATCCCAGTGGTTTTTATGTGTGAAAGTTGTAACTATAATACAAGCAATAAAAAGGACTACTCCAAACACATTTTGACATCTAAGCATCAAAATGCTATAAAAGGCTATATGGAGGCTACATCACAAAATCCTTGTATATGTGGAAAAAAATTCAGACATTCATCGAGCTTGTATAGACACAAAAAGATTTGTGTTTTACCTCACGATAACCCCAATCATACAAATTCCGATAAGGTAGTTGATGAACCTGACCATACTATCGTATCCGACCAATCACTCATGTCATTTTTGATAAAACAGAACCAAGAATTCAAAGACATGATCGTTGAGCAGAACAAGACGATAGTAGATGCAATTAAACAATGTTCTTCTAGTATATCAATCAGCACGGTCAATTCGCACAACAAGACATTCAATTTGCAGGTATTCTTGAACGAGGAATGCAAAGATGCTATGAACATAACAGATTTCGTAAATTCCATAAACCTTCAGCTTTCCGACCTGGAGAGCGTAGGCCAGCTCGGTTATGTCGAAGGCATTTCCAACATCATAATCAAGAACTTAAAGGCCCTCGATGTGACTAAGAGACCAGTCCATTGTACCGACCCCAAGAGAGAAACGATCTATATCAAAGACGGGGATGTTTGGGAGAAGGACGAGGACGATAACAAGAAGCTTCGAAAGATGATCAGAAGCGTTGCCTTCCGAAACTGCAAGAATACTCGACTGTTCAAGGAAAAATACCCAGAATGCATGGATGGCGAATCAAAGTATTCGGACATTTATAATAAGATCATCATAGAAGTCATGGGAGGCGGACCTAAAAGCAATGACATTGAGAATCAAAATAAGATCATTCGAAAGATCGCCAAACAAATGACGATTGACAAATCCTAATCGCCAACCATTTACAAAAAAAATTGAATTTGCCTTTCGATAAGTTTGTCAATTTACAAAACTTATAAAAATGGATAAAAACAATCAGGACCCGATCTACCGCTACAAGTTCGCCGACGAGGTCTGCGCGGAGCTTGACCGGTTCTCGAAGGTGCATCAATACGACGACCGCGTTACATTCAAGGAGGCGTGGGCCGAATGGACAACCGACAACGAGGACCTGGTCGGCGCCGAGGTGCAGCGCCTGACCAATTTGGGTTACGAAGGCGATGTAGTTGATAAGATGTTCAAAAGCGCACGCTACTACTACCGAAAAAAGAGCACCGAGAAAAGGACACCCGCCAAGAGGCGCAATTATGTCGGTGTTCAGAAGGAGCTGCTGGAGGCGATGGATCAGTATATCCAGGATAACGCGAGCAAACCGGCGATTGGTTTCGTCGATTTCTGCAAAAGCCATATGGACTTGCTGAAGGCGGAGATTGATATCTTGCGAGCCAACGGAATTATAGAACGCAAAGATATTGAGAACAAGATCAAAAAGACTTACAAGAATAGATATTTTATGCAAATTAAAAGTTAAAACTTTGCATGAAATAAAACCAATATGATAACCCCGACCATAGATGTTGAGTTGATGAACAATAAACGGAAGCGACGACCCCCTGGAGGACCCCCAGTCAAAAAGAACAATGTGGTCAAGATAGACTCATTTTTTTTCCAAAACGAATTGAAAGTAAGCGAGTTAATTAAAAAGATCCGTTATCATCGAATTTGGTTCGATGTTATTCAAAAACACACGCCTCTGAAAATCAAGGAATTAGACGATCGGACGCTGTATCAATACGAAATCTCGTATGAAGAGCGAGATTCATACTTTTTCTGTGAATATCCGACAATCCGTAGATTCGGGATGCTCGATTTTCTCTCGAATTTACCGAGCGAGAAGCTGGCAGTATTTCATTTATTCGATTCATTTTCGCTGTTATTGAACAGCATTGATCTTCTGAGTCGCCACGGTTTGACCTTCTTCTGCATTGCGCCCCAAGACATTGTCATTGGCGAGCACTTGAGACCAGTGCTGCGGAATTTCGAGAACTGCTATTTTTTGGACCAAGTGAGCCAATTTGTTGCGAATCACAAGGAATCCGAGTATAAACCGATCGAATGTCGAGTGGTATGTTACTTGACCGACAACAAGTGTGCTTCTCTCTCTATTGCGAATATAGAAGAAATATGTGATGGTTGTTCGTCGGAATATGTAGATTACCTGCGAAAATTCATCAATATGCCTGCATCAAGTATAGCCCAGGAACTATTGACAAGTGCCGGATCATGGTCGAAATACAGTCTGGCGCTGGTGTATTTGCGATTGATTGATGAGTTATCGAAGGTTTTCTCTCTAAAATATAAATTCATGGATGAATTTATAAATTTACTGCGTCAAATATCGGATCCCAGTCCGTATCGACTTACAGATACATCGGAGATTCAAACGCGATTGAATGCGATTGACGATTTTACTTCTTTCTCCTAGATTTTCCACCACGCTTCTTGGATTTCTTGGATTTACCGCGTTTTTTCATGGTTTTTCCCGGAGCCGCGGCAGCAGAAGAAGACGACCCCATCTCACTCTTGCGCTTGCTCGCCATCTTCAGAGCATCCTTAAATTGAAACGCAGGATTCTTCGCGCGCTCCTCTTTAAAAACCTTTGAAACGAAATCTGTCCAGGCAGTCATTTTATATACTAACGGAAGAAATAATTTTCTTGTTATGGTTTGTTGGGAGAATTTAAAATTGAGAATGTTTTTATATAACTTATTCATAACACAAATTTTCAAACAAGACATGTCTTCATTCAAATTCACTAGATACCTCTATGCTGTCGATGAGGTCCGCGCTGCCCTCACGGTCTCTATCCTGAACAAGGCAGATGATACCGCGCTCTTCTGGGCCTACGAGCTCTTCCACTCAGATTACGATCTGATGGAGTACTTCTGGAAGCTGTACTACGACTTCTACGCTACGCTGAACCCTGCGTTTGAGAAGTATCTTAATACCAAGTTCAAGCTTGGAATGACGGAACCCAAGTTGGTCGCGACGATCGTCGGCAACTTCGTTATTCGACCGCACAACATGGACATCTTCCTCTTACGCAACATTCCATCAGTCGCTAAGACAAATAAGCCTTGTGACCTAGCATCAGGCGACTACTACGCGAATGCTGCAGCCGTGATGAACGAGCAAGTCACACTTGAACAAGTTCTCACACATTATGCAGCGCTGGGTGTCAAATTGAACCCGCCTAAGATCGCCGCTGATTTCGATAAACAAACTGCAAATGTCGCATCGAAACTGCTGTTGCTGACACGGATAATGCAGTACGAGAGCAAAGTCAAGAAGCTCAAGATGGGGAAGAATATGTATATCCAGGTCGAGGATGAGGATGTGAAGCCATATGAAACGCTCCGATTGAAGCAGCCACGCAAGACCCTTCCAAACGTCAGGCTCCTGGACATTGATGAGCAGAAGTGCATTGGAGGTCTCTTTCAGCTGACCAGGGACACAGCGGATATCGTGACAGCGTATCGCGACGACTGGCTGTATGCGGCGTCGTTCTCGCCGCTGTGGCAAGCCCGGATTATAGGAAACAACGGAACAGTCAATGAAGAGGCAAGGGAGGTTACATTCAAGGATGATGAGAGTTTGGAGCAGTTTTACGAGAAGTATGGGTTGGAGCCGGATGAGCAGCGACTTGAGGTTCAGCAGAAATCGACGGGATCGCTGAACAGGGAAGCAACATGGAGCAAGTTTTACAGCAAGAATGGTCTTGTCAATGAGAAAGGGGCGGGGAAGGTTGCATACTAAATAAGCGTAAATAAAATAAAATTGAATACTTTTTCATTTGAATCATGTATTCAAATCAAATCAAAATGCAACTACTACTATTTATTTTGTTGGGATGCAATGTGCCGACCCTCTTGGAAGGGCGGATCAAGAAGGCGGTCGATTTCGCGAATGAGACGGCAAATGCGACGCAAGTCGATTGGTTCCTGAGTGGCGGAATCAAGAACCCTGCCGAGGATACGGTGACTGAGGCTGAGAAGATGATGCGCGCGATTACCTCGACCCACAACGCGACTGAATGGAGCTTTATTCGCGACGATGTGGCGACGAACACGGCGGAGAACTTCATCATGGTCCAGAACACCATGGACTTGAACAACTATGATAGGGTGTATGTGATCACCTCTGACTTTCATCATGAGCGAGCGAAGAAGATCGCAGACAAAGTGATTGTTGGAAACAACTTCATGTGGGTTTTGGCGCCGGAGGAGCTGCATGACTCCAGATACTGGGAACGCGTTCATATCAGAAATGTAGATGCTGATGTGAATAAGGCGAGACGCAATTTTCAGATGCGTTTATGATTTATGCAGGCAATTCACTTAGAGCCTAAGGCTAGATGACGATGAACGCGACAAACTTCTTGATCTACCGCGTCGTCTAGGAGATGTACCGAATGAGCGCGGATAACGAGCAACTATGATATAACGATTACCATCAATAATATGCTTTAAGTTACTCGGCATTTCTTTTGTTACATCAATACCCTCTCGTAAAATACTATATTTGCCTACAACCTGATGTATTTCACGAGCATTTAGCGTTCCGTCATTTCTTCTCGTTAAATTGGAATATTCATCATGTGTTATATTTGTATCATGAAATTTCTCTCCATCAAGAGTCTCTGTTCGAATTACATATTGAGGTGGCGATTCTGCTCCACCCCTCTTTTTTCGTGTTGCGCGCGATGTCTTTCGCTTTGTCCTTGTTTTTGTTTTACGCATTATATATAAATTAAATATTTTTTATTGAATTTTGGATTGATTTACCAATCATAACCCAACTCCATCTCTAAAGAAAAGGAAAAATCCATTCGATTCAGATCAACTACCTCACCAAACTGGTTCAGCAATTGTATTTTGAGACGCTGAATATTGACGGGGCCAAAATACTCCCTCTTTTTTTCAATGAAATCTGCCCCGCTATCGAAACAAACGCTGAAGCTGTCACTCGTCAAAGGGATCATCGCCAAAATGTTATCGCCAATTATACTGCGAGAGAACATCCCAATAATGTTCTGAGATTGCGACTTGTTGAAATCATTCAGCACGAAATAAATGTATTCCGAGGAAGCGCCGTTGTAAATACCCTCAGTCGTGTAGGACGATTCACCGTTGTATTCGGCCTTCCGGTAACCCATAATCCACCCAAGCTTTTTATAGACTTCGGTGATTGCAACGCTGTTTATCTGACGATACTCGGGAACAGCAATGTAATTTGTGTCGGCATCCATCAGGAATGTCATGCCAAAGTTATTGACACTGTTGGCAACAGTGAGCTTCCCACTCACCGCATCGAAACTAACTGTGAAACGCGTTCCAGTACCCAATTGAGTATTGATTGCATTCTCGAGAACGGCGACAAAATCACACGCACCGTAGTTGCCATCCGGTATTTCGACAGTTCCTTCGATCTGCGTTGTTTCTTCGTAAATATATAGGAAGTTAGTCTTATTGCGCTTCGATATGCAGTAAATCACATTGGGCAATTGGATCGATGAGAGACGCACAGAGAGAACATTCTTGAACTGGTAAGGCAGAACAATGTTGAAATCGCTGGGCGATGTGTTCAAATAATCATCACGATACAGTGAGTTCAGAATAACGGTCTGGCAAATGGTTTTGCGCTTCAAGTTGTTCAGCATACTGCGCGCGATGTTGGTCGGGTATGTCTCGATCGGGTTCAAATATTCGGCCTTGTTGAGAGTGTTGTTCAGCGAATTCGTTTCACGGTTCATCACATAGGAGTGGCCTGCATAAGTGGTCGATGTTTGATTGACCACATTTTTTTCGTCGGTGTAGATGAGCAACTTATCCGGATCTTCGATGAATCCACCACTGTTTTCAATCGGCGGTTTCTTGAATCGTTTGACCAGATTTTCTTTTGCGGATTCCATGAAACTGACGATTCCGATCTTTTTCTCGCGGTCCAATCCGCGATTGTCCATGATTACTTTCGACATATCTTTGCAGTTTTTCAGAACATCATTGAATGTATAGCCGTCGCTTAGACCGAGGAATTTCTCCAATTCGGCAATTGTGTAGTTGTATATATTTAAATCAAAGTCAAAACTCATATACTACTGATCGAAGATAAAATAAAATTGAGAACTCATCGGGTCTAAATGATTCATAATACACAACTTTAAAATGGTGAAGAACACAACTGGAGGCAATAAGGCAAAGGGAAAGGCGCGCAAGTTGAATGAGGGGGCACCCAGGCAGAATGCATATCTTCGCACATCTGGCAACGAGTTCGAGCTGTATGCACAGGTGTCAAAGGTGCTCGGAAACGGAATGTGTCATGTGCTGTGTGTGAGCGATGGCGCAACGCGACTATGTCATATTCGCGGTAAGTTTCGAGGACGAGGCAAGAGTGACAATATTGTGAAGAACGGGACCTGGTTGCTTGTGGGGCTGCGTGAATGGGAGAATGGAAGCAGTGGAACAACCAAGAAGCTGCAGAATTGCGATCTGCTAGAGGTGTATTCGGACTTGGAGAAGGAGAAGCTGAAGACGACAGTCAAGGAGGATTGGACAACATTTATGGCGAATGACAATAAGAATGCCAACTTGGAGGAGGATGCAACCGATGCGTTTGTGTTCTCCGATCAGAAGGAGGAGGAATACAATGAGATCTTGAAGGCATCGGAGACGACGAATACGATCAAGGTGAATGAGGAGGAGGATGAGATTAATATTGATGATATCTAATCCACCTTTCAAAAGGTGGAGCCAAACCAACAATAACTGCTAATCAACAATAAAAATTTTTTATTTATTTTTGGCTCTTTCTTTGGCTCTTGCTTTGCTTTAACGCTTTTGAAAGGTGGA
>Ga0114960_10003995_pt1 | contig 11152 bp, 16 predicted proteins | sample C_130625_MF_Meta_FD_92637 | JGI IMG/M metagenome (GOLD analysis project Ga0114960, IMG submission 92637) | Freshwater microbial communities from Lake Croche, Canada to study carbon cycling - C_130625_MF_MetaG | ecosystem: Environmental > Aquatic > Freshwater > Lake | place: Lake Croche, Canada...
AAGGCGGAAAAGTCATGACGATTTCAGGGCACAAAATTTCAGCCGCAAAAATCCCCCCCTACAAAAATTTCAGGGCACAAAAATATTCTCGCCAAAATTCATTTCCATATCACAATTCCCATACAAATTTCGCCTTCCCGGCCCTGGACAGGCCTATGGGAGACCTAATATAGAGGGCAAGGGAGGGGTATTGGGGACCCGGATTCCCCACGTAAAATCCTCCAGAATCCCCGAATTCCATATGGGAAGTCCCATAGGGACAAAAACAGACCCCCAAAATGACCCCGAAAACGGACAAAAATGGACCCATATGGGACTTGTGACGTAAAATTCGGCCTCTCCGATCAAGAGATCCCCATAGGCCCAGACCCCCAACATCCCAACTTTTTATATGGGGGGTCATATAACGCCCGAATTACCGTCATAATTCCTAAAATAAACCCCCAATTCATATCACCAATCCCCATATGACTCCATCCCGACCCCAAAAACCATGAATTCCCGACCCCCGCCGAGCCCCGTATGGGGCTCGTGACGTAAAATCATTCAGCAGTAATCTCTCCGTCACAAAAAACGCAGAAGAATTTTCTTCATCGGTTTACGTCACACTTCCCATACTCTCCAATCCCTTTTTTAGCGATGGACGACGACGAGAAGCCGCTTTCACCTCCAGAATTTCGGCAGATGGTTTAGCACTCTCTTCCAATACAGAAAGTGTAACAACAGGCTTATTTGCACCCCTACGGCGCCGTTTCGGCACTTCTTCCACTGGTGATCCAGAAATATCCACTTCCCCTGCTGGCGCCATCACAGATATTTGGTTCTCTATACGGAAAGATTCTAGGCGCCGCACCAGATTACTCTTCATCGCTGTCGCCGATTCCAGAGCTGTCTGACACGCTTTTGTGACCTTGTCTGCGTCTTTCACCGATTTATCCAGCTCCATTACAAATTCCGTCACTTTTGCCATTATGTTTACATCCGAATCGTCGGAATATGACGCCATCGTCGACAATACTCGGACCGCCCAGCAGATTAGTACACCGCGCAACTCATCATCGAATCCCTCCACAGAAAGATACATGACATGTTTTCCACGGGTAGTCTTCTCCACCTGGAACTGCTTCACATTCGAGATTGGCGAATCAAAGGATATTAATAGCCCAGCTATCGCTTCATCATCTCTATCCACATCAGAATGTAACTTGTTGATCTCCTTTTGTCTCACGGGATCCTTGTACTTCTTCGAATCAATCAGAATCTTCATCCGTTTACCAACAGGAGACTGCACAAATAGATGTAAATCTGCAGCATGGGCAACACCAGCCATGTCAAGAACAGAAGAATACAGAAATTCCGGTAACACAAAGGAATGTATGATATCCAACAGACGGGACTCGCCTGACTTGCCAATTGCCCAACTACTCTTTGTATTCGATGCAGTGAGTTGCTGGATTTTCTCCTCTTTTGCGGCTAATTGTCCCTCTAATATATACATCTTCTCCAACAGAAGACGTCTAGACTCCTCCGTCATGGATAACAGGCTTGCTTGGACTCGGCCCTCGGCCACTTGTTGTTTTAATAAAGAAATCTCCTCGGCCTTCTCCTTGTCCAAAGAAAGTCCAACCAACTCTCTGGCCTCCCCTATCCTCTTGGCCAATTCTTCTTCGAATCCCTTTTCCAAAGAATTCATTTTCTTATTTTTCATTTGTAATTCCTCGGACAGAGAAGCCAACTGTAACCGAAGAGAGGCCACCTCTCCTTCTCTCTTCTCTTCCAATTGTCTACTAGATTCGGCAATTCTTCTGTGTATTTCACTCTCCATTGTCTGTTGAGAGTCCGCCAGTTCACGAGATAATCGCTCCGTTTCTGCACGGAACCGTGACTCGGATCTGATCTGGTCTGCAGCGCGCGCTGCTTCCAAGGAAACCAGCCGTTCTTGAAGAATTTCGGCGGAAATTAATTTGGCCTTTAAAGATTCTAACATCTCCTCCCTTCCCCTAAGCCTCCCCTCCTCTGTCCAGGCCCGGACCTTGGCAGACTCTTCTGAATTTGTGGATGAGGTCCATTGTTTAAATAATTCCGTTTTTGAATGGAGATAACAGACCGCCCCCATGTTTGCCATATGGATAGCTTCATCTTCCGTCACATCGTGATACGCAGGATGAAGATCTGTTAATCGTATGTGGGACGGCATTGGTCCCGTGGGAAGAATGATATGGAATCGTCATCTTTTGTTCTGGGACTTGATCTTGCCCTTGATAAACTTGATTGTAGTCGCCACTTTATAGGGTGCGAGCATGTTTACTTCTATAATGACGTTTGTAAACAGTTGTTTATCTCCAAAAAAAGACCGTGTGGTGCCAGATACTAATGTCTATACACCTCCGCCCTTTCAAGTCGATATTTCTACAGAGACCGTTGATATTTCCACACTTCGTATTCGGATTCCCAAGTTTGTGAGCTGCAGCTATGGTAAATGTACGGAAATTATCGTCATCGGCAAAAATAGAAGAACCCCTCCGGTATGGCTCTGTGAAAAACATGCGGCCCCCTTTGATGAACATAAACGGATTCGCCCGCTTTATCACAAGATAAATCGCTGACATATTAGAGATGTGTGGGTGTAATAAAGGAGGAAACCCCAGAGTTAGGACACATGCACAAGGCAGAGTTGTACAGGGCCGAGTGGTGCCTCCCCCTCCTGTTGTCAATCCTAGACAACCGTCTCGGCTTAGAGGCAGAGGATTTCAAGTAGTGGCTCCTACCTATAATGCCGATACGGCAGTTTGGGGAGCCTCTCTGTGGAGAATTCTCCACACAACGGCAGAGTTTTCCGATAAATCCTCTGTTGTTTCTCTATGGAATACCCTACTACATCTTTTGGTCACTTACATTCCCTGTGACCAGTGTCGTGAACATTTTTCCGGTTATCTACAGAATAATCCCGTCGATGTGACAGACAGAGGCGCTCTTTCCCTATGGTTTTTTACATTACACAATGACGTCAATGGTCGACTCGGCAAGCCAATCTTGGATTATTCTTCGGTACCCGGTATTCTTGTCGGAACCAGAGAGTCTCTATTAACAGATCTTCTTCCCATTGTCCCAACTCTGGCGGCTTCTTTTCCAACAGAAGTGCTGGATACTCTTCTCGCCATTGTCAATGAGCTTATTCTGCCCTAAGGTTGATTGAATCCGTATAAAATAGTGTTCCATAATAATGGAACAGTCTCTTATACCTTCTTCCAGATACAAGATCACTTCCGTATCGGTCGATACTCGGTTCGCCGATCAACACTATAACAATGATACCACGGACTTTATGATTCGTCTTCCAGAGACCATGAAAAACGTGATGCGTATACGTCTCTCCAGTGTAGAAATCCCTCCCGCCGAATACACCTTTACGGTGGCCAAGGGTAATGTTGCCGGTACTGTTGTAGATAGCACAAGTACTAGAGCATTTTCTATTACTCCTGGGAACTATACGGCAGCGACTCTATGTTCTGCTGTGGCGACCGGGCTGGGAGTAGGATATACCTGTGCTGTAGATCCTATTACTGGACTCATTGTTATTACCAAGGCTTCTGGGGAGTTTACGCTGTATTTGGGCTCCGACAACTCGACCATCTGTTCTCGGAAGACTCATTGGGGTATCGGATATTATTTGGGGTTCCGTGTTCCATATGTACAGACCGACGCTTCTGGGAATTCTCTTCCAGAGATTCGGCGCCGGTCGATTACGTCGTCTGGAAGCACGGCTACTGCATATGCTCCTCCTCTCGTAACACAGAATACATATTATCTTATGCAGTTACAGTGTCCCGACCAACTCGACACGGTTGTCCACCGGGTTGCCGGTAACGCAGGCATTCCCGCTTTTGCCAAACTCACTCTTAAGAATAACGGTTTCGGTGTGGATTATGACGACAACTCCGACCTCATTCGCAAGGAATATACCTTTCTGGCTCCCACCAATATTTCCCAGCTCAGAGTGAAACTTCTGGACGCATTTGGTGTACCTGTGCAACTCAGAACGACCGACTGGTCCATGACCTTTGAACTCACGGAGATTGTTAATTCCCACACATATGACAAACTCAACAAGACATTTACCGGAGACTTTGTCATGCCTTGAAGCGACTTGGGTTCCTTTAACATAGTCCGATACGGATCGATTACGATTCGGACCTTGTTATTTCGGGTTCCAACATTATCGGTGACGTCTTTGTCTCTGGGACTGTCTGCGGCGCCGTTGCTGTCTACGGCGTCTCTGTGTTCTATTTCTACGGCGGCCGCTGCCGCTTTGAGCTCCAGAAGAGACGCCAGTCATTCCCATTAAACCACCGTCCATGTTCTACTATACCATTCTATTTTTGTAAAACATGACGGGGGCTGTGTGGCTGGCGGGACCTATTCACTATGGATTCGTATACTTGGAACTACGAAACAGGCTCGACGGTAACCTTTCCCTCTTATGATGCGGATATTCTGTTGAATAAGCGGGATGGTATTAGTCCAGGGGATTTCATTCGTCCTGATCGGGGCCTCACCCGTCTCGAGAATCGCAGATATATTCTCGAGGAACTCAAGCAGTGGCTCTGTGGAACTCGCCTTCACACACAGGTTCTCGGACTTCTTCGGGACGATGTGTCTGTTGAGAGTCTTCGGGAGGATGTATCCGCCGGCAAGTTTCCCGCCGGACGTCTGTATACAATTCTCAAGGTTCTGGATCCCTCGTCTGCCGGTGTATGGGGAACGCGGGAAGTCGCACAGCTCTGCTTCAGCATTTGTTCTGCCAATCTCGAGTCCAGGGCGCACAAGGTGAACGAGGATATTCAGGATATGGCTCTCGGTTTCGTAGACGTGGACAAATTGTCGGGCGGAGGTGTTATCCGTTCTCTGTGGGACAGTTCCACATTTGATCCTCTGCGGGAGGCGCCTCCTCTGTCTGAGAATGAGGTCGAGGCAGAGGTCGAGACAGAGGTCGAGGCAGAGGTCAAGACGGAGGTCGAGACAGAGGTCAAGAAACATGAGGATCGGCCTTCTGTTGATTCCCAAATAGACCTTGCTCTAGCAAACTATTATTCCCTTCTTCTTACTCCCGTTACTATCTCTACCAATATCGGGGGCATCAGTGCCTTCTTCGCTCTGTTCGCCGCATATGTCTGGGTCGTTCTGTTGGGGAAGGGTATGTAACAAAAAGAAGGGGCGGATCTTCTTATTGTTTTTTTGGGGAGTCGAGTCGGATCGGGATCTAGGCCTCGGGAAGGAGTGCAAGGAGTGCGATGAGCTGTTTGCGGATTTCTTGCACAGAGCTCGGGGCTTCCTTGTTGGTCGCCTTTTTGGCTTCCCGTAGCGCCTTTTTCTCCTCGGGAGACAGTGCCGCTTTCACCGCCTTGGCTTCCTCCTTCTCGGCCGCCTTGACCGCCTTGGCTTCCGCCTTCTCGGCTGCCTTGATCGCCTTCTCGGCCGCCTTGGTTGCCGCCTTGGCTTCCTCCTTGGCCGCCTTGGCAGCCAACTCCTCCTCCGTCCACACCTTCTTCGGCCGGCCAGGACCCTTCTTCACAGTCTCGGTAGTTGCATCCATTTTTGCTTGAGGTGTCTCTTTGTCTTTCAAAGGGGCACGATGGGTGATTTACCGGGGTTACCCCGTTCAAGTTTTTCACTTGATGGTAATATACACGGCCCCGCAGACTTCTCCTCTTTCGGCCCTATCAAGAAGATTGTCGTGCCGAATTATGGCTGCCCAAAACTGTCTCAGGAAGGTTAACATGTTCTCGTTTCTTAACGGGACACGAAGGCCGTAACAGGGTTTCGATTATTTCAACTTTTAGACCGCTGAACATTTCAAACCGGCAGAAACGGATTAAAATTGACTCATAATTTTCTTACGAAACTATTAGTAGATGGGGTGTATTTATCGTATAATTAATAAGATTGATGGTAAATCGTATGTAGGGCAATATTGTAAAGATAATCCGAAGCAACGATTTACTAATCATAAAAGTCGTGCTAGAAAAGAGGATTCAACCGAATACTTATACAGAGCAATTAGAAAGCACGGGCTTGAAAACTTTGATTTCACAACAATATGTGTCTGTGGCAATAATGAATTGAATGACCTTGAGATAAAATATATTAAAGAATTTAATACGTTTGGAGAGAATGGTTACAACATGACAATAGGGGGACAAGGTATAAAAAATTATAAGCATACGCCTGAAACAATAGAACGACTACGGTTATCAAGCACGGGAAAATTCCCAAATGAGGAGACACGGAAGAGAATTTCAGAAGGGTTACTAGGTCATGGGTGTAGCGAAAATACAAAAGAAAAGCATCGTATAAATGCTACTGGTGTTCCTAAAAAACCTGAAACGATTGAGAAATTGCGATTAGCATCCACTGGTAGAGTAGTTTCAAAAGAAACGGGTGAAAAATTAAGTAAGGCTTTATCGGGCAAATCTAAATCTACAGAACATATTGATAAAATAAAAGCGATTAAACGTAAATTATTGCCAGAAGATATACAATATATTAGAACAAATCCAGATAACCTTACAGGAATTCAACTAGCAGAAAAATACAATAGTAGCAGGGCTTCAATATCAAGGATTATAAATAATAAGAGATATGTTGATTAAGTGCCGGTTTGAAATGTTCGTTGGTCTAAACCAAAAATGTCAGGGGTTGGGCTTGGCCTTGCCGGATTGCTTCTTGGCCTCCATCACAGCCGTCTTCAGTCGAATCGTCTTCTGGTTGAAGGCGTCCTTGTATTTGGCTCCCTTTCCCTTTCCCTTCTCATCCCGTGTCTTGGGTGTCTTGTCCATGGTGTCCTCTGTTCTTACAGTGGCTCGTATATTGTCTCCTTTGGCGTTGCGTCGTCAATTTTTGTCACCATGAACTTTTTATCCACTCGGCCCTCCCGTAGATAGGATGGATCCAGGCTATCTATGAATTCCGGATCCCGATTACTCGTCAACACCAGAATCAGATTCGGATAGATTCCACGACCTATTTCGTCCAACAGACGATTCCAGCCGGATTTGTCCTGGACGGCGATCGGAATCTTGTTATGACTCGGAATCCCTCCGTGGATTTGTAACAGTACTCCGTCAATCTCTTCGAAGACCAAGATTAGTGGCTTGGTCTTTGAGGGTTCTATGTCGGAATACAGCGTTGACAACGTGTCGCCCGGCTGCCACGGCTTCAGAGTGTTACAGTAATTTCCTTTCAGCTGGGTGGCCAGAAACACTCCTATCATCGACTTGCCGGATCCCGGCGGTCCGTGGAGTAAGACCACCGTCTTGTCGTGCTCCTTCTGGTGTTCTATTACGGCGTCGATAATCGCCTTTTGGTGCGGCTTCGGCGTCTGTTTCGTCGAGAAGGTCCGTTTCTTGAACCACGGATTCCCAAAGGTTCCGTTGCGTTCGTATATGGTTGTCTCTTCGGGATGGAACGTTTCACCCGTGATCTGTGGCCGGACATTCACTTCTCGGGTCAGATGGTCGTAGGAGGCCTTTGTTGATATCAGCCACAACGAGTAGAATCCATCCGTGTTTGACACGTGGCCGGCATACCAGCGTCCGAGGAAATATCCGTGTCCACGGTCCTCTTCGGTACGATGACTCGACAGCGCCATACGACTCTGGATACGTTTGCACGTATCTTTGTCGTTAATGGTATACAGGCTCAGTCCGAGGTACTGTAGGAAAAAGAAGGCACTTACCCACGGGATTCCGCAGAATATGGAAAAGGCCACGTTGGCCAGAAACATCGAGGTCGTTGTTATGGGTTGTGTCATGGATGTCTTCTTGTCCATGGTCTGTTCTTACAGTGGCTCGGATGCCGCTACATAGTCAGTTTTATGTAAACGTGACGGGGGTGACCCTCTGTTGAGGATGGTATGGACCCCGCTGCCGTATTCGGACTTGTTGTGTCAACGATCTTTCTTCTCGGATTTATTATTGGACTCGTCTTCGTGGTTAGAGGACGCCGGGTCTCTCCAGTAGGTCTCTAAAACCAAAAACACCACCGGTGGGGGTCGAACCCACGGCTACCTGGTTAAAAGCCAGGTGCTCTACCACTGAGCTACGATGGTTGAGGGCCTTTCTGGGACACTTTACGGACACTTTACACTCGGGGGAACCCTTGACACTTTACTCGTCGTCCTCGTCCTCGTCGAGAGCACGGCCCTTCCACTTGGCCGTCTTCGCCACGGAAATGAATCCGTTCATGTCCCTCTCATCCTTGGGCACGTAAGTGTCGTGGACCTCGGGACAAGGCAGACCCCGTCGGGACACTCGGCTCGGAAGTCTGCGCACGGGCGCATTCCCAATCTTGGGAGAGGAAACGGGGTAGAACAGCGGTTGAGACTCCATTGTGTTCATTGGTTGGATACGTCTTTCGTAACCGACACTGGTCATCTTTACGCCCTATCGACAGTCAACTTTTTTGATGGGGCTGCACGGTCCTGTTACAGGAGCGTGAAAAGTTGACATCCCCGTACCCGGGTTGGATATAGTCGGGGTGTTACGAAAGACGTATCATTCCAGAGCTCTCCAGATGCCCTTCAGCCTCAAGTCCAACCTGTCCTACTCGGGCCTCTCCGCCGCTGTTGAGGACGCCGCTTTTTCCGCCTACAGCCGCATTCGTTCCTACATGGAAGAGATGCCGACCGACGCTTTGACCATCGTTTTCTTGATGAACGTTCGGCCTACTCCTGACGGGAAGAAGCTGGATCGCAGCACCCACACAAGCCTCAACCACGAGGGTCTCGGCGCCTACGAAGAGGCGGCGGCAATCGACAACTACCGTCGTCTTCGGGCCTTCATGGACGACGTGCTCTGCCACTTGGTCGCCGACGTGTCCGTTGACCTCACCATGACGGTCCGACAGGACCCCGAGCTGCCGTCCATGATTGTTTCTGAGACCTCAGACGTCGTGGAGAGCGCCGTCCACGACGCAAAGCGCCGTGGCTACGCCTCGGGCTACGCCTTTGCGGACCAAAAGTGGACGCCAGTGTACAAGGCCGTGTGCGAAGAGCTTGCGGCTGCACGCAAGGAGCTGAGCGGCTGCGCTCAGCGCTGCGCGGCGTGGGTGGTGCAGGCGGCGGCGGAAGAGGCGGACCTGAGGCAGAAGCTTGACGAGGGCGCAGAGGCGAACGAGAAGCTTGAGGCCCAGGTGGAGGAGCTTCGCATGGAACTCGCCTCGGCCAAGGGCAACCTGGAGGGGACGGAGGTGGCTGCAAGGGAGGTGACCACGAGCACCACGCAGGTGGTAGAGGGGCTTCGCAAGGAGCTTACCTCGGCCAAGACTGACCTGATTCGGGCCCAGCATTCGGCGGAGGTCCTCAAGGGCGAGGTGGACTCGGCGACTGTGCTCTTCCAGGCCATGCGCTCGGACCTCGAGAGGCTGAACGCAGAGAACAAGGAGATGGAGCTCGCAGCGCTGATACTCAGCAAGAAGCTTGCCGAAGAAACGGCGTCTAGCAAGTCGCTGCAGCAGCAAATAGTAGAGGACAAGCAGATGGTTCAGCGCCACCTGAAGGAGATCGCCAAGGAAAATGCCGAGGCTACTGCGTGGGAGAAAGAGGAGATCAAGCGGCTGCGGAAAGACGTGAGGGCGCAAGAGGCACGGGTGGCGTGGCACGCAGACATGGCCAAGCGGGACATGGAGGCGAATGTGGCCAAGATCAAAGGCCTCGAGGCCGAGATCAAAGGCCTCAAGGCCACGCAGTGGCGGCCGGTCTCAGAGGAGGAAACGGTGAGGGCCGAGACATTCCTGAAGGGCCTGGAGGCCAAGGGAACCTCGTCGCCCAGGCCCCCCGCCATCGTGCGCCTGCCCCCGCTCGAAGAGGAGGACAAGGAGAGGGCTGAGACATTCCTGAAGGGCCTCGTTGGCGGCGCTGCGTCCTCGCCTCTTTCTGGCCTCTGCTGCGCATGGCCGATTGCTGAGGTAGAGGATCAACCCACGGTGTGCGGGACGGCCGGATGCATCGAGTGCCCTGCTGCAGAGGCAAAGCCTGTGGCAAAGACCAACTACAACCACCCCAACTGGCCCTCTCCTATCACCAAGCGGTTCGCCAAGCACCTTGCTACCCACTCGGGCCAAGACCCCAAGGCCATTAGGACCCACCAGGACGCGCTGGAATACATTGCGAACCGATCCAACATCAGCGTGGAAACCCTGCTGCAGTGGACTATGAAGCACTACCAATCGTTCTCCCAGCCGTGGACATTGGTTGAGGGGCCCCACAAGTTCCACATGGGCACGGCCCCTGCAACGTGGTGGTGTTAACACGGGCCTCTACAGGCATCTACAGGCATCTACAGGCATCTACAGGGTTGGGATTAACACGGGCCAAACAGGGTTGGGGCATTCAATTTTTGTTTAACTGGCTAGTCTTAACAGAACCAAAAAGGTGTGCCCACCGGGGCTCCCACGTCCTGACACATGTTCGCACACGACACGCTAAGGACTCCATGGCACGCATTCGCACACGACACGCACCAGGGATTGTGGGGCACCACTCACCATTGGACAGAGGCTGGCGCCTATCACTGGTCCCCACCAATGGTGGGTCAGGAGGGAGGAGCAGCATGTCCGCAGGCCACAGGTAGAGGGGCCGGAGCCACCTCACACCTCGTGTTGAGCAGTGTAGTCAGTTGGTTCAGCTATCCAGGACGGCCACGTGGAGGCCTGACTGTCGTCCCGTCTCGTCACCTATTCCAACAGGCGCCGACCCCGTCCCACAGAGTGGAAAGAGGACTTTGCAAGAGCCTTTGGCTCCCGCTCCAAGCGAATACCCTCTGCCTTTGAGTCATTCGGTGGAGAAACGCAACGTGTGCGTCCTTTACCTAGAGTGCCCCTTCCTCGCACCCTTCCCGTCGCACCCTTCCACTCCTGGCCCCATGCCCTCAGAGTTCTATGTGTTTTAAACACACGTGGTGCGTCCGTCATCCAGGGCCCCCGTCGGACCCTGGACCCCCAGTGGAGGCTTTTAAGAGTGCTCCTCCTCGCACCCTCTTCCGTCACACCCTTCCACACTCTCGGGGCAGAAGTAGCCCTCAGAGTCGCGTACTGTGGCCATAGGCCTGTACATGTGGTGTGCCCGTCGTGCGGAATGCCAGTCTCTTTTGAAGCG
>Ga0114960_10003997_pt1 | contig 11149 bp, 14 predicted proteins | sample C_130625_MF_Meta_FD_92637 | JGI IMG/M metagenome (GOLD analysis project Ga0114960, IMG submission 92637) | Freshwater microbial communities from Lake Croche, Canada to study carbon cycling - C_130625_MF_MetaG | ecosystem: Environmental > Aquatic > Freshwater > Lake | place: Lake Croche, Canada...
ACTATAATCCATTATTTAACAAGAAAAAGTGTATATTTATTTCGTATGGATTTGAAGAAATGCATATAATAAATCCTTCATCATTATCTATTTATGGCACGGCGAGTCGTTCAATTGAACATCTATTTCCTTCTAATTTAAAACCATTTTTTGTACCTATTTGTGTGGAACTTGATAATTTTAATCATAAAGAGCACTCGGGATCTACAAATGTTGTAGGTTGGTGTGGAGCTCCACGTGTTTGGTTTAAACAATTTGAATGGGCTCGTGAAATATCGAAACAGTTTGGAACTGAATTACAAGTTAGCTCGAAAACACAATTTGAAGATCCAAACGATTGGCGCCCACTTTCGGCCGATGAACTAAAGGTATGGTATTCAAAATTAGATATTCTTTTGATAAGTTCAATTCCAAACGGGCAATCTGAGACAGGCCCACTTCCTGCATTTGAAGCAATCGCTAGCGGTGTTGTTGTTGTTGGAACAGCTGTTGGAAACTTTAAAGAAATTCCGGGGCCCAAATTTTCTACAATTGAAGAGGCGGTTCAAATTTTAAATGAACTTAAGAATGATCCGGAAAAGGTTAAGCAAATTGCAAATGAACAATATAATTCTATTGTGAATAAGTGGAACTATAAGGTTGTTTCTGAACAATGGAAAGAAATGTTTCGGGCCGCTTTAAAGAATGCCGAATCTACTTAATATAATGAGACCAACAATTCTTATTTTTGATCAAGGTGTTGGGGCTGTGCGTAATGTTCATACTGATCTAGAACCTTATCTAACCGACGAATTTAATATTATATTTCACGATTGGCACTATACCAATGATGAATTTTATGAAAAGGAAAAAAATGCTGATTTAGTTATGACAGGGCTAGACGGTTATTATTATTTAAGAAAAGTGTTTCCGTTCGAACATTTTAAAAAATATGTACTTGTCTCGCACGGATATCCAGAATTTACCGATTCACTTCCAGAAGGTTTAACGTATGGTATGACAAGTTATGTTATAAGACATTTCTTTCCACGCGATAGTCCGGTTTATATTGTGAAGAATGGTGTGAATCATACGATGTTTGATTATACCGAAAGAAGTGGTGAGATACATAATATCGGTTGGTGTGGTCGTTCTACGTTTTCTTCTAAACGCTTTTCAATGGCTGTGGAAATAGCTATCTCCACAAATACGCCCATGACAGATCCGAGTGAAACAGGTTGGAAATCACGAGATGAAATAAAAGAATGGTATAAAACTATTGATCTTCTTTTAATCACATCGGGACCTGAAGATTGGTGTGAAACAGGGCCACTTCCTGCATTTGAAGCAATTGCAAGTGGTGTGGTGGTAATTGGAACTAGTGTTGGAAATTTCTCATGTATACCAGGACCTAAGTTTTCAACTGTCGAAGAGGGTATCGTAATTTTGAATGATTTGAAATCAAATCCTGAAAAAATGAAACAAATTGCAAAGAAACAGTATGATTGTTTACTAGATCTTTGGACATATGAAAAAAATGCATCTCAGTGGAAATCCCTTTTTAACATTGGTTTGGAGAAGGCGCGTTCTAGTTTTCAGAACTGACTCGTTTAGATGAAATAAATGGATGTACTAGGGGCTGACTTCCTAACAAATGGTGCAATGTCCAGTGTCAATATTGAACTTCCTAAAGAGACTACGACATTTGATCTTCCAACGGTTAATTTTGATGATGCTCCTAAACTTGTTCCTTCTATGGAACATGTTGGATCAATTCGTACAAGTGAGGGTCTTGAGAATATGAATGCAGATTCATATTTTCCGTCACAATCATCACGCAAGATGTCAGATGAGCACCTACTTCGTGAGAAGTACGATATGCTTCGCAAGTTTAAGCGCTTTCAAGCCGCTGGCCTTCCTATGCGTAAGAATTTTACACTCGAGTCGCCTCTCGAAGAGATGCGAATGGAGCTTGAGTTCATCAAGAAGGAGAAAGATATGGATGCTACAATCAAGCAGTTTTGCGACTGGTTTATTACGGGAATGTCCGCTATGGAGTGGAGCTCAAAGAACGTTCCTCTTATGAAGGCGTTCGGTCTTAAACTAGATGGTCTTTCTGAGTCAGCTCAGATGAATGTAGTTGATATGGAAGAAGACTTTGAAGAGCTATACGATATGTACGGCGATTCAATCAAGATGCATCCTCTTGTCCGTATTCCGATTCGCACTTGCATGATGGTCTACATGGTTCACCTAACGAATCAAATGGCGATGAAGGCACCTATTCCCAACATTGATGAAGTTCTACGTACCAATCCTGATATTGCTCGTCAGCTTGCTACAGCGGCCATGCAGCAACAAACACAGAACATTCGCGCCGGTGGAATGGCTCAACAGGCCCCGTCCGCAAATCCTCTTGCCGGTCTAGCCAGCTTTATGAGCGGAATGGTACCTCCTCCTCCTCAACAGACAAACGTGCGTCCTCAAGTTCCGGCTTCAATCAAATCACCTGTAAAGCTACCTCAGCAGCGTCCTAATCCTCCACCCCAAGTAGCTCGCGCCGTGGCCCCTCCACCGGCCCCCGTTCGTGAAATGAAGGGCCCTGACGTAAATATTGATGATCTACTCAGGCGGGTGAACGCCGGCGTAGAAACGACCAAGAAGGTCAACACGACACCGACGGCAAAGAAGGGGGGTTCTACAGGTAAAAACTCAGTTTCAATCCGTCTTTAACTAGTAGGTCCTTTATAAGGTAAATCACTTAGATCATCATCTATTCTGCTTTGAAAATAATCTAAAAATAAAGGATTCCATTTGTCCTTATCAATCCATTCATATATACCATCTTTATTAATTTTTATTAATTTTTGTATATCGGGTTCATTATCAATTATTTTATGACGTTCTACGTATTGTCGATTTATTTTTGAACCGTGATACAGATGTTGTATGTTACCTTTTTTATAATATGTTATACGTGGAGCTGGCTTAGTGGTGAAATCACTATAAGCTGGTTTTAAACTTGTAGGAAGAGACTTAAATATTTTAGGAAATGATTTCTTTAGCCAACCGGCAGAAGAAAGTGTATCACCGCTTCCACTTATGGCCCAATCAAAAAACCCAACTTTACGATACCATTCGCGACGAAATGCCCAAGCGAATCCAGGATGATAATTGTAATTCCAGACAGACTCTTTCATATGCAAGACTGTTTTGCGTGTTAATGTTACGTTTGTATATGTTAAATCTAACCACTCACATGATTCAAAAGGCTGAACTACATCATGTTTATCTAATAATTTTGAAATGTCTGAATACCAAGTATCATTTGTAAAAAGAACATCTCCGTCAATAAATAATAATTTTTTATACTTTGACGGAATTTTGGTTTCAAGAACTCGACACATGCGTTCTTTATGAAACATAAATGAATCAGAGTGTACATGAAAAGCAGACGGTATTTCCGGTTTCCTGTCTTTAAACACAAGCTCGAGCGTAAACACAGGTATTTTTTTCAATTGAAACTGATTTACCGTATACAGGTAATTCATAATAATACGCTTTGATTTTACAGGATTGAAAACGATGAGGCATACAGCCATATCTTTAGACTGCAACAGTCCCATTATTTAAAACATAGGTTTTACACTTGTATCGTACGCAGGTGCTTCTACTTTTCCATATAATCCGGCAGCAGCACGCATTTTATCATCGGGGTTCATCATACCTTCACGCGCAAACGATGATTTGCCGCGAAGAAATCCAGACGCCAAAACTACAAAACATGCTGTTAGTAGAAGAGATGTTACAAGATCACGAGTGCCAACAAAACAGACCGCAAAAATAGTCAAACGGCGTAAAAGAATATTTTGACCATACTCTTCTTCATTATCACTAAATTCGTGAACAATATAACGACTGCCCACATTGAGTAGCAACATCATAGCACCTACTACAAACGGCGACCCTGCAAATTGTGCGATTTGTTCGTGAATCATCCCCTTACTCAAAAGGAACTAAAGTTTTCAATTTTTGCCGGAGGAGTCGGCTTAGGCTGAGCTGGTGCATCGGGCTTAGTATGTTCAGCTTTACCGTGAGACTGGGGAAGACGAACATCTCCCTTTTTCTTACCTGTCATAGCCGCTAACATTCCGGAGATTGCGGCAGGAGGAATTCCATTTGCTTTAGGCTGGGCGGCATCCTTAGGTTTCTGTTCCTTAGGGTCAAGGTACTCCAACGTGCTAGATGCACTCATGACATATGCAATACCTAAAAAGAGACCAAGTATCATGCTATGGTACATACCTAGATATAGAACTGCTAGAAGAACAAGTCCGTGACCAATGGGACTAGAAAGCAAGGATGATACCACTGAAGGCGGAGGATGTGTGAAGAAAGCAACATACACAATAAGAAGTACAACACCTCCTAATTCCATTGAAGAGAGCTTCATTTGTTTGACAGACTTGTTAATATTTTTCTATGAGTCTTTCAACAAGTGAGAGATGGCAAGTCTCGAAGAAGTTTGGGGATCATCCTTTCCAAAAAAGCATTTTGATATGACATCAAAGCATGATGCTCCTCACGTAAAACGTGATCCCGAAAAGGAAGGTCGAATTACTCCAACACCTATTCATCGGACAACAGCTGCTCTACAAAAACATCGCAAGTCGATCGATGATTTGACGAAGTCACTTCCTATTGGCGGAAATGATGAAGATATGGAATCAAATTATGGTCCTGCTCGTATCCCGTCTACAAAGGAACATATGACTGATTTCTCATCAACAAAAGGCAAACAGACCAATCCTTATTATCCTCGCGATGACGGTACCGATTTTGCTTATGCGCCTCCATCATTTCAGTCAGCTGCCCACGATATCAAACTCGATCGTATTCTACGTATGATAGAACAGAATCGAACTGGTTATGAAGCGGCGTCTTCACAGGATATGATGTTATATATTTTTACAGGTGTGTTCTTTTTATACACGCTTGATACATTTGTAAATTTAGGTCGTCGTATGAAGTAGATTAGCTTGCACTAGGGCTAGATCCACGATTATTGATACGAGACTCAAACGAAGAGAATGAATCAAACACATTGTCCATGTACTCAATTTCAAGAGTCATTGAGAATGTTTTGTAACCACCTGAATACCAATATATAAACCCCTGGTTACCTTGCTGTGAGTGAAGACGAGTACGAATGTGTAGACGGTCTAGATTCTCAATAGGAGGTGTATAACGAGAAATGTTATCCTGAGCGGAGTGGTCATTGTAGTCAATGTATCCAGTTGGAGCAGAAATAGGTATCTTAGCAAATGTACTATCAACAAAAGATGAACGATCTGCGCCAATGCGTGTTTCGTCTGTCTTATTTAGACCTTCAATATCAATTAAAAAATACTGAGCAGTTGAAACACCCGTTGCACTATCAGTTCCATTTGATCCCTTATTAGCACCATATGTTACAGACTCCCCATTGGCAACATCAGTACCGTATGTGTGAGTGAATGCCGTAGAGATTGAAGGAAACTCAGCAGCCATTAAACGAATTGATACAATATTCTTATAGACCCGAGGAAGATAGACAACAAAATCACCTCCCGCCGAGTACTTTAGCACATCACGATCGGCTGAATCAATTAGTAGAGTCTTCTTAACCGTTCGGAGTTCCTTCTGCGGCTTTGATGCCGACACGGTTACTCCATTGTGGTCAAATGCGCGATTCATCTTTGTGTATTAGTAGTTAAAAATACTTAAATACCTACACCTTCATCTTTTGAAAGATTTGCTCAATACCAATATCAGACTCCCCTGTATCGGTTGCTAAAATTTGCATCATTTTTTGAATTGTCTTGCAGAAGACGTAATATGTTTGCAGATTGAGTTCCCCAGTCTTGTGGTAAACTTCTGCCAAATAGCGAACTAGAATTTCAGAATGCTCAAATAGTTTGACGTATTCTTCTGTGTCGTAGATATCTTCAGTTCCTCTAAGCATGTCCATGTGAGAATTATAACTAATAATCAGGTCGATATGCTCTTCAATTGGGATTTCAAAGTTTTCCTTTTTCTTTTCTAGAAAATCAATAGCATCGTCGATAATATCGCTGTGATACTCTCGTTCATCTTCAGTATAGATCTCCATTTTTGAGATTTACTTTCTGAGCTTTCGGCGATTCGTTTTTACAGATAATTCCGACATTTGACTTACCAAAGTCTTTTCTGCTTCTAGATCATCGAGCCGCTTCATCATTAGCATAATCTGTTTGCAAAATTGATAAAACTCGGTAATATAGAATGGCGGTTTAATCATATTAACGGCCATCAAATTTGCTTCAGCCATCATTCTTAAATATTCAAAATCTTGTACAACTGGTTTCCGTGTTTCGGGAATATTAATAAAACTCGAATAATATGAGATAACTAGATCGTGACAGTCTGCCATAAAATCTTCTGTGATTGGAAGCTTCTTTTCGAATACTTCAATAGCTTTCACAATTAAGTTATAGTGTGATTCACGCTGTTCATCATCATATTCATCCATTTGACCAAATCGATCCATTCTATTTACAGATTACAATTTCTAAAGTTCGTTTTTAAACTTTAATAACCGAACTTACGAGCCAAACGAATACAGCAGCGGTAAACTGTGCTAACATGTACATTAGTGCTTTATTTTGACCAATCTTGCCAGCAGCCAGCTGCATTGCGGTAATGGCCGGATTAAAATGGCCACCCGAAGTCTTACCACCAAGACCAAGTGCAATAGCAAGAGCTCCAACAATAAAAATAAAATTTGATGTAAATGCAACGGCTCCTAAAACTAATGATGTACCGAGAAATTCAACAACAACAGGTGTATCCATTTATATAAAAGAATGAAATATTTAGTTGTAAAAGGATGGCTTGGATTTGGAGATCGTATGGAATGTCTCCAAATGGCTGTTAAATTTGCTCTTGATCATAAGCTGCAAATTTATGTAGACTGGAGAGACTCAATGTGGTCACATGGAGATTGTGATTTTTACACATATTTTAAACTTGTAAACATTCCTGTATTAAATTCATTAGACGATATTCCCGAAGATGCTACTGTATTTCCTCCATTTTGGAAAGGTAAATTAGACCAGCAGTTGTCTATGGAGTTTTTTGAAGCAAATGCAAAGGAACATATGCATATTGGTGAACTAAATAAAATGTATCCTGCAGATGTTATTGTTTCAACTTTAAACAATCGAACAATTTATAACGATTTATCTTTTTTTTCTAATGTATTTAGAGTTATAGATCCTCGTATTTTAACTAAATTAAACCAACGAAAACAGAAATTACCATTGGCAAGTTCTTGGGGTATTCATATTCGCGGAACAGATCGAACAAATAGTAAGAATAGAGATATGGCCATCCAGAGTATAGCATCACATGTTACAATGATGGGCGGCTTAAATGGCGCTAGAATGATAGCTGTTTCTGACGATAAAGAATGTTTGGATATATGGAAACGGTTTTATCCAGATACAATTGTAGCAAGCGAGCTTTCGTTAACTACAAGCTCATTAAAAGGAAATCACAATTTAAACAAGGAGACGTTAACGGTCACAAAAGATGAAATGAATGTAGATATGTTAGTTGACTTTTTTACTCTTGCTAGTTGTTCTCGCATATTTTCGACTTTTAAAACTGGGCGTTTTTTTCGTGAAGCTCAACGACTTTCACCTCTTGTGAATAAGATATTGCAAGGATGAGTCGATTAAATGAATGTTTATCTGTCATGAAACAACTGCATGATTTAGGAATTGATAAGAACTATCAGCCTCTGAAAGAACTATCTCGAAAACTATCGGATTACGTAAAAACCGGAGAAGCTTCGACGTTTAGTATAGAAATGCTACGTTATGGACGTGTTGCCCATGTTACGCTTCCGTCAAATCCGCAATCTCGCGTTCATCTAACATTGAAGGCGATGGGTCACGCCGACGACGATAACAATAATTAGTTACATAACATAGCCCGCCAATAGAAACAATAATTAAAAATATTGACAACGATGTAGCACTATCCTGATCCATTAACTAAAAATGGATGACAATATGAAAATAACATATAACAGTAATGGCACTCACATTGGGTGGATATCAAATTGCAAAAAATGCCATTGAACATATTCACCATACAAAAGGAATATTGACTGTAAAACCTTACATTCCTTCCGTATTTGTAAAGCCTCAATTTGTTAAAAGATATCCTGTCTTTAAAGAATCTGAAGAGTTTCTATACTTGCCCAAGCATTACGGAATTGAAACATTTGGTCCTCTAAAAAGTTCAACACGCGAAGTTAATAAAACTGATCCCAAATTTTGGGGTTTTGTAGGAAGCATTCGTGATAACCAAAAAGAAGTGGTAGATTCATATTTGAAACCAGAACCACACGACGGTGTTATTTCTCTTCAAACGGGTGGAGGCAAAACAGTATGTGCGCTGTATATTGCATCACAACTAAAAGTTCCTACAATTGTTCTAGTTCACAATACATTCCTTCGTGATCAGTGGGTTGACCGTATCAAATCATTCCTCCCTAAAGCCAGGATAGGATTTGTTCAAGGAGATGAAGCTAAAACCGAAGATGTAGAATTTGTAGTTGCTATGCTCCAAACTGTCTCACAACGTGACTATCAACAAAAGACCTTCAAACCAATTGGTCTCGTAATTGTAGACGAATGCCACCATATTGCCACCGAATCGTTTTCAAATGCAATGACAAAGTTAACGTCTAAGCACGTTCTGGGTCTTTCTGCTACACTTGATCGCAAAGATGGATTGATGCATGTGATTCATTGGTTTCTAGGTCCTTTGCTTTACAAGTCGAATACAGCTGATAAAATTGATGAAGGCGTGAAGGTTGAAGTGTACGAATTTGACCCACAAGATGACGAGTATAACGCTGTGATTCTGAATCACGCTGGTGTTATGTTCACATCTTTGATGGTGAATAAAGTTGTTGAATACAAGCCTCGCAACGAATTTCTGATTAAACTATTGTTAGATGTGTCTGAAGAAAAAGACCGCCAGCTACTTGTACTAACAGATCGTGTTGATCATGCGCAAACTCTCTTTGATATGCTTCCTCCTGAAATTCAAGAAACAGCATGTATTCTTGGACGCAAAGTGAAGGCCGAACAAAGAGCAGAATGGTGTTCAACTAAACGTATCTTGCTGGCAACGTATCAGATGTGTAAAGAAGGATTTGATGTAGCTACGTTGAACACACTTATTATTGCCACATCTCGTCCAGATGTGGATCAAATTGTTGGACGCATTTTGCGAGTTGATAAAGCTCATCGCAAAATAGATCCGCTTATTATTGATATTGTCGATCCCGCTTTTCGTAGACAGTTTCAACAGAGACTTGATTTGTATAATAAAAGAAACTATTCAGTTGAAAAAATGGTATTTGATTAAAATGTAAACAAACAAGAACCATATTTCATCAACATGTATTTTTGTTTTTTGTCACTTGTTTTTATGACTTCGAGAGACAAATTCATTATATGAAACCATTTATTGTTATGCAATTCGTAGAAGCGAAGGACTCTATTTTCCATTTATCGATACATAATTTGTACCGTTAAGAGTCCATTTTTGGTTTACTTAAATTTATAAATTAAAGAATTTTCATAATTACGAATTTCAATAGGAAATCCACATGTTGAATTTTCCGCGAGTTTTTTAATTTTAACCTTCATACTTTCCACTATAGAACACGATTCAACATCTGTGTTTATTAGCAAAATAGGAACTACCTTCTCAATATTTGGGTATGATTCTTTAATAGCATCCTTGCTAAGAATCCAATTACAATATACTTGAATAATATGCGATAGAGCTGGTTTATTTTCCTTTTTTGCTTCGTAGACAATTGCCTTCTTATCTATAATCTCTAGAGCATCTAGTTGGGGAGAATTTAAATTATCATCTTTTAGAGTAAGTTGTTCTTTCAATAGAAATTTATAGTCTCGATCTTCGTCACTACCACATCCACCGAAACGCATTTTTTCAAACTTTGAAAGAAGCTGTTCTTCTGATTCAGAATGGGCTAGAGTTAGCTTAAACTTAATTTCTTTTTGTAGGATTGAAATTACCTCATCAAATATAGGGTTATTGCTGGGCTTAAATTTATTTTTAGTAGGAACTGTAATCGGAAGTTGTGATTGTTTTCCAATCATATTAACAATAGCAATATTTCCGTTATAATGGTTATGAACTTCTGTTCCTAATATCTTCTTATAAAGAGAGCCATTTGTAATTTTTTGAATAAGACGACCATTTTTGAATAAGTAGACTCCCGTGGAAATTTCTGCACATTTAAACCATGAACTTGGAATATGTTTAACAATAACGTAATGAGTAATGTCTAGCATACCACCACCTTCCAAAATTTTATTATAATTCTTTATGCTTGAGATATAATTTGTATCATCATGTGGAAATATAAATGGGCTAACCAATTTATCATTTAAATATATTTTAACATTTCCACTAGAAAACGGTGTATATTTCATCCAATATTGGCTTAATTCTTCTTTTAATTTTATTATTACATTGTCATCAGTCATTACTGCTGTTTTCTTTGAATAAAGTACATTAAATTGTGACTTCTTGATTGGAAATTCAATAAGAGTTCCAGTTTTATCAAGAATAGTTCCGGGCCAATCATTTATTTCGACAGCAGTGTGTGAAATACTAGAATACGGAGCAGATACTTGATACATTTTTTTATTCTTCCATGCAATTCTCCACGTTTTATCTTGGGGATCAAGAATCGCAAGAGATGATTTTAATCCACAACCATGCTCGTTCAAATTTGTTTGAACTCGTGTCTTTGGTGAATATGTAAAGCATCGCGATAGTTCATCAGGAGTTACTGGAAATCCCTTTCCATTATCTTCAATTGAACCTTGGTTCTTTTCAAAATTTAGAGTTATTTTTATAACAGTAGATTCTGCCGCCAGTGAGTTATCAATAATTTCAGTAATAGGTTGCATACTATCTTCATACTCATTGTTGGCTAATGTGCGCCATAGGCCTTCATTTGTTGTGTGAACTGTGAACGGAATCGCCGACATTTTGTAATAAAATACTTGATGCTATGAATAATTCGTTTTCA
>Ga0114960_10003999_pt1 | contig 11146 bp, 11 predicted proteins | sample C_130625_MF_Meta_FD_92637 | JGI IMG/M metagenome (GOLD analysis project Ga0114960, IMG submission 92637) | Freshwater microbial communities from Lake Croche, Canada to study carbon cycling - C_130625_MF_MetaG | ecosystem: Environmental > Aquatic > Freshwater > Lake | place: Lake Croche, Canada...
CCGGCGACAAGGCCTGGCAGCAATCCGGCGAACGGCGCATGCTGTGCGGGTTGCAACTGCCCGGACCCGCCAACCAGCAGATCGTGTTCAAGGGCCGGGTCGCTGATCTCGACCAGTCCAAGGTCTGGCCGACCGGCACCTGCCTGGGAATCGAGCCGTCGACCAACCAGCCCAACGACGCGCCGGTCGACTGCTCGGCACCGCACGCCATGGAGGTCACCGGCACCGTCAACCTCGCAGAGAAATTCCCCGATGCCCTACCGACAGAAGCCGATCAGGACGCGTTCATCAAGGATGTGTGCAACCAGTTGACCGACGCCTATCTGGCACCAGCCCAACTACGCGACACCACGCTGACATTGATCTACAGCACCGTCTCGCTGCCCAGCTGGAATGCCGGCAGCCGCCAAGTCTCCTGCAATATCGGCGCGACCCTCGGGAATGGCGGCTGGGCCACCCTCATCAACACCGCGAAGGGCCCGATTCTGATCAACGGCCAGCCCCCGATCCCACCGCCGAGTATCCCCGAGGGCCGGCTAAATCTTCCACTGCCACCTGCGATCCCGGGATTCGCGCCTCGGGCGGCGAGCCCCGGTACCACCCAGCCGCAACCACCGCAGCAGGCGGTTCAGCAGACAGCGCCCGCGATGCAGCAGGAAACCGCTCCCGTCGCGCCGCCGATTCCCCCATCCGATGGCCTCGGCGCGGTTTCCCCGCCGCCCGCACCGGAACCCATTGCTCCGGAACCGGTTTCGGCGCCAGCGTAGTGCCCGTCCAGATGGGCGCGGGGCGCTTCGAGGAATTGGTCGCCGAGGCGCTTGATCTTATTCCGTCCGAACTTGCCCGCGCCATCGACAACGTGGTGATTCTGGTCGTTGACCGCCATCCCGAGGAACCGGAGTTGCTGGGCCTCTATGAAGGAGTCGCCCTGACCGAGCGGGATTCAATGTACGCCGGTGCCCTGCCGGACACGATCACGATCTACTCCGAAAGCCTGCTGGAGATCTGCGACACCGAGGCCGATGTGGTCAAGGAGGTGACGATCACGGTGATCCACGAGCTAGCTCACCACTTCGGGATCGACGACGAGCGCCTACACGAATTAGGTTGGGGTTGAAAGTCTTTCATCAACGCCGTCAGCGGACCGGGTCACCATTCCACTGGAAGCTGTTGACGTACTTGCCCATGTCCTGGGCCAACTGCAGGTTGGCGCCCGAGGGTATTCCGGGCCCGGAGTCGGGGCCGAACGCGCGATAGGGTCCGGTCGCGAAAGCGACCAGTGCCACATCGTTCTTTACCGCCGTCATGACGATGATTCGGATCCGGCTATAGCCGGCGGACGCACCCTGGGGCCAGTCATCGGCAACCTCGCCATAGCCGGGTTGGTAGCCAACCATCGCATTGGGAATCTCGTAGGCAAATGTGGCATCCGGATAGGATTTCCGGACGGCTGCCCTCGCGATGTCGCGCACTGACCGGCCGTTCGCGGGCTCCGAGTACAACTGCATGACACCGCCATCGCCGCCAGTGAATGTCGCTGTCACTCCTGCAGTTTCGGTGGAGATCGTGTACGCCGAACCTTCTGCCGGATAGGACACCGAGAAGGCGCCGTTCGGTGCTTGGAACCGCGGCAATGACATCACCGGTGTGCCGGTCGGCGGGTGGCCGCACTCCGGTGGACACATGTAATGCGCGATCTTGGGCGTCAGCACCAGCGCCACCGCGCCCAGGGCCACCACGACGGCGGAGATGGCTACACCCCAGCGGCCGAGGAGCCAGCCGAATCGGGGCTGACGGAGCGCTGGGGCGGTGTATCCGCCCACCGGAAGCGCATAGCCCGGATAGGACTGCCCGAAAGTGGAATCATCACCCGGTTGCGGCCGGGAGATCCCTCGGCGCTCGCGCCGCGATTCTTGAGAAGAAGCCCGGGTGGCCACGCCGCAGGCGGGGCAGAACGCCATATCGGGCACCACCATCTCGCAGGCAATGCACAGCAGCGGCTGATCCTCGTTGATCGGATCGTGGGTCTCGTGAAGCAAGGCCAGCTGCACGGCGACCCGCAGCGCGATCAGGATGAGCAGCGCCATCAGCAGGTGCAGCACCAGCATCGGGGTCTCTGCCAGCCCGACGATGTCGATGACCCCCGCGGCCGCGTGAATCAGCAGTGCCGCTCCAGCGAGCAGCGCGAGGACCACGCGCACGCGACGTGGATGGTCCTCGGCATCATCGTGGTCCGGGTGCTGATACCACAGCATGAGTCCGACCATTCCGCCCGCGGCCGCGCCCGTGATCGGAACGGTAATGCCACACAGACCGGCCTCGACGATCAATCCCTTCACCGGTCGGGCATGGGCGAACAGACCGGTGGTGAATTGCGGGGCCAGTCGCGTCAACGTTGCGGCTGCGGTAAAGGCAAGCGCGCCCAGCGCGCCGATCACGAAGCCGTCCAACGACTCTCGCGCCGCCGATGGTAGAAGCCGAACCACGAAAGCAGGCACAGTCATCAGGACCATACCCACCGTCGGGATGGCAAAACCCGCACCCAGCAGATGGTGCAACGCGAGGCCGACGGACATCGGAACCCCGTATGAGCGGGATACCACCGACCCGCTCACCAACACCCACGCGATGCCGAGGCCGGCGCCGAGCACGGCTGCGAGCATCAACGACGAACTGGGTATGTCCCGACTGACGCCAGACGCACGCAGGTACAGCACGAACAGCAGTGGCAGTCCGAGGGCGGCGACGGCGACACCGGCAGCGGGTAGTCGCAAGAAGGCAAAGCCGAATAGTGCAACGGCGGCGATGACCAGCGTCCATCGGAACGGCCTGCGCGAGCGGTTGGGCAGATGCGGAAACAAGGCGCTCACGAGGTAGGGCCGCAGCACCCTCTCGTTCGGCGCCGCGCCGAACGTGGCCGGTCGCAGCCACCGCCGCCGGTCGGAGCGGTCGTCAGTCGCATGAAGTCCGCACCGTCCACAGAAGTTGCCGGCGGGAACGTCAAACCCGCAGCGCCGACACTCCATCCGCGGCACCTCGGCGGTCGCCGCGTCGATGGTCATCGCAGCACCTTCTGCAAAACCAGTAGATTCTGCGCGAGATTATCGACGTTCGGTGTGCCCAGACCCGTGACGAGGTCATATCCCGGTCCGGCATTGTCAACCGCATTGCCGCCCAGGACGATGTCGTGGAATGCCGGCAGTCGGGAACCCTCGGCAATCCCATACAAAAGCGGGTTGAGATCCCCGATGGGCCTGCCGCCACGGTCGGTCAGATACTGGTTCATCACCGCAGCCATCCCGGCCCACAGCGGTGCCGCCACCGACGTACCGCCGCCCACCAAAACCTGCTGACCGAAGACGATCTTGACGCCGGTGAAAGGATCGGCGACCGCGGATATATCCGGAGCCAGCCGCCGCCCGGCCCCGCGACTGACGGCCAACTCCTGCTGCCAGTCCGGGCGTTCGAACAACGCCGAGGCGCCACCGGCCGTGCCCTGAGACAGCGGCGCATCGAACCAGGCCTGCTCGGCTTGCCAGCCGCCGGTGGCGTCGGTCGACACCGTAGTTCCGCCGACGTTGGTCATCTCCGGTATCGATGCGACCGCATCCAGGCCGACGTCATTTGCACTCGGCGGGGCCGACCACTCCTGACCGCCTTTGCATTCCAGACCGGCCAGGTCGCCACTGGCATCAAACGCGGTCGTCCCATTCGCCAATGCTTTGGTCAGCGCCGCACGTGCCGGTGCGAGATCCGCCGCGGTGATCAGCTTGTCGCAACCCCAACCGATGGAGAAACTCCACACCGCACCGGGATACGTTCGGTCGGCCTCCTCCATCATCGTCGCGATCTTTTCGTAGGAGCCCTCGCCCTCCACGGTGGGCCGGGCATTGACGAGGACCGTCTTGGCATCCGGCGCGATGGCATGGATGGCCTCGAGGTCCATCGTGGCCTCGCCCCGCCGGGCTGGCGGTTGTCCCCCGACCACCTCGGGGGTGAACTGCGGCAGGTTGAAGGTCGTCGAATACAGATCCAGATCGGCTTGGTCGAAACCATCGAACGCGAACACGATCACGGTGACGCCCTTGCCGGTGTAACCGCCATCCCGCAGCGGCCCGATGTTGTAGGTGCGCAACAGGGCATCAGGAGCGAGACCCTGCGCCGGCACCTCCAGGGGCATGAACGGGGGTTTCGCCTCGCGGTGCGGTGTGTAGCTCAGGATGCGACCCAATTCGGCCACCTCGGTGCGCACGGGGTCAGGAACCGGCGGCTGTTGGGGCGAGGCATAGAACACCTGCCCGCGACGACCCAGGTAGTCGTGGACGTCGACGCCGAAGGCCTGCGCCACGGCCGCGGGGGCTCCGTCGATGATCGCCCAGCGATCGTCGGTCCGCCAGCGCACCGACAGGTGGTGTCGTTCGGCCCAGCCGATCAATTCGTCGGGCCGGGCACTGTCATGCAACGCCGCAGTCACCTGCACGTGGTCGCCGCGGGCCGGGCCAAGGTCCGTCGCGTCATCCAGCAGTCCCGCGTAGGGACCGGTGATCCGGTCGGCCGCCGTCGACGGTGCCGACCCCCTCCGACCCGAGAGCACCAGAAATGAAGCGACGGTGATCGCGGTAACAAGTACCGCGATCACCGTCCGCCGCAAAGACCGGGCCGTCATCGACTGCTGCTTGCTCACTTCAGCCGAATTCACCCGTTTCGGATCATCCGCCCGTGATGACGTTGCCCGGTAGCGCAGTGGGCGCCGCCGGTGCCTTCACCGTCGGCGAGAAGGAGTTACTGCCGCCCGGGCCCACTGACTTCTCGGTGGGTGACGGTGCATTCGACGGCGACGCCGGAGCGCTCGAACTCGGCGACGAGGGCGCCTCGGTCGGCTTATCCTTGGTTGACGTGCTACAGGCTGTAAGTGCTCCCATACCGACAATGGCGACCCCGCCCGCCGCGAGTGCGAGCTTCCTGGTCAAACGTGCTGACATCATGGTTTCAATCCCCTGCTTCCTCGGCCCGTCCATACGGGCTGACTACCTCAACTATACGTCGCTGCCTGGTGTTCCGGCCTCCCGAACGGGGGGCGATTGCCGACGCACGCGGCGTGCGGAGCGCGAGGAAGCCCGCGCAGCCGCGCCGCAGGCCGGACAGAACGCCATGTCCGGCACAACTCGCTCGCAGTGCACGCACAGAATGGGTTGTCTCCAATAGTGATCGGGCTCCTCATGCAGCAATGCGAGTTGCACGCAGACCCGCACCGCGACCATGGCAATCGCGGCCATCAGTAGGTGGAGAGCAAGCTGAGGCCACTTCGGCATCCGGGCGTCGTCGATCACCCAGATCGCGGAATAGATCACCGCGACCAGACCACTGAAGCCCAGCAATGCGGCACGCACCATCCACGGGTGCTCGCCGACCCGCTTCCCGGGGCGGAACCACAGCAGGATGCCGAGCAGTCCACCGGCTGCCGCGGCAGTCAGGGGAACGGCGACGCCGTAGAGAACAGACTCGACCAACAGCCGCGGTCTTGGCACGCCGTCTATCAACCCCGACACGAACTGAGGAGCCAATCGAGTTGTGGTTGCGGCCGCGGTGAAGGCGAGCGCACCGAGTGCACCGATCACGAACCCGTCCAACGATTCTCGGGTTCGCGGTCGTAGCGCCCGAATGATGAGGGCGGGCACGGCCATCAGGATCGCCCCGCCCACGGAGATCACCAGGCCGACACCGAGCAGATTCTGAAGCACGAAGCCGGCAGCCATCGGGATGCCATAGGAACGAGCGAGGGCTCCGCCGGTCACTAGGACCCAGGCGACGCCAAGGACGGCGCCCATCGTCGCCGCCGTCACAAGGGCGTGGCCGGGCATGTCCCGCAACAGTCCGGATTCCCACAGATAAAGCCCGAACAACAACGGCACGCCCAGTGCGGCGATGATCACCAGCGGGCCGAGAAACCTCAACAGTGAACTACAGACCAAACCGAGCAGAAGAAGCAATATCCCGAGCCGGAATGGATTGCGGTAGGACTGCGGCAGGTGCGGAAAAATCGAAGTGGTGACCATCGGCACCAGTACGCGTTCACGTGGCGCGACGGCGAATACCCGAGGCCGCAACGCATGAAGCCGGTCGGCACCCTTGCCTAGGTACGCACCGCAGCACCCGCAGAATGCGCCGAAGGGAACCACGGAGCCGCAACCCGCGCACGCCGTGGTCGGCACGCCGTCGGCCGTCATATCGGAGCTTGATGACTCGCAGTTTGATGACATCGTGGTCCTGTCGGCTATCGACCTGACGCCGACATCTGAGCCTAACGCAGCGCGGCCAGCAACGAACGGCGCGGCATCTGAGCCGTAGCGCTCTGCAGTGTTAGTAAAAGGGATGGCAGTAAATGGCGCAGCAGAAAAAATTTCGGGGAACGAATGCCGCGAATGCCTGGCCGAACGACCGCACTGCCACGGCACCCTGATCCGACATCACGGTGCGCACCGGCAGTGCACCGAAGCGGACTGCGCGCATCCGGAGGTGCTCATGCACGCTCTGGAGGTCGACTGCGAAGCCATCGGATGCGAGTGCGGCGACCGCGTCGAGCATCGATTTGCGATCTGAGGCCGCTCACCCCATCGGATCCGCGGCCCGCAGTGCATCCTCGACCGGGTGCACATCCGGTTCCGGGTAGAACGGCGGGGTTCGGGAACCCCATTGCACGCAACTCCAGCGGCCATCGGTGATCGGTACCAGTACCACCGCCTCGGTATTTGCCAGGTGGTGGTCAAGGACGAAGCTGCCGTCCACCCCGGCCAGAGTCGCGCCGGCAAGCCGAATGGCCGCACCGTGACTGACAACGACGATGTCGCCGGTCCAGTCGTCGTCGTCGAGATACCGCAGCCGTAGACCGGTGAGCACCGGAAGATAGCGGTCGAGCACATCGTGGCCGCACTCGCCGCCGGGCATGGCCACGGCGAGTTCACCCTCAAGCCACCGCTGATAGACGCCGTTGAACTCCGCGATGGCGTCGTCGTCGCTTCGATTCTCCAGATGGCCGGCCTGAACCTCGAATATCGAGTCGACTTCGCTTGGGAGGACAGCACATTCGGCGCTGATTTCGTGTGCGGTCTGCGCCGCTCGGCGAGCAGTCGAATGCAGCAGGAGTCCGGGCGAATCACGCTGGGAGCGCGCGAAGTTTCGTGCCTGCTCCCGGCCAAGGTCGGTGAGTTCGGCGCCCGGCGGTCTGGTGTCAAGACGACGTTCTACATTGGCGAGGGACTGGCCGTGTCGAACGAGTATCAGTCGCCCGCTCATGACCTGCCGTCGCGCAATCGGGCCAACCATCGATCGGCATCATCCAGTTGCGGTGGCAGCGCACCGGCCGCGGCGCCGGTCGGCCACGACCCCAGATAGCGGACATCGGCACAACGGCGGTGCAGCGCCTTGAGTGCCTCCGCCACCGCGCTGTCATCGATGTGGCCGACGCAATCAAGGAAGAACACATACGTACCCAGGCTGGTCCGAGTGGGCCGGGATTCGATGCGGGTCAAGTCGATATCGCGAATCCCGAACTCGTTCATCGCCGACACCAGAACCCCCGGTGCGTGATCGATCCGCAGCACCACCGAGGTGCGGTCGGCCCCGGTCCGCGCGGGCGGGCGGCCGGGGCGGCCGACGAGCACGAAACGGGTGCGGGCGTTGGGTTCATCAACCACACCGTCGGCAATCGTGGCCAAGCCATAGCGTTGCGCTGCCAGTGCGGTGCTCACCCCGGCATCAGCGCGACCGGCGACGACGTCGAGGGCTGCGGCCGCATTGGAATTCGCCGCTACGAATTCGGCCCCCGGGAGATGGGCGGCCAGCCACTGGCGTACCTGGGCGGCGGCAACCGGAAACGCTGCCACGCTTCGCACCTGGTCCGCACTGACACCGGGGCGCATGACGATGCTGAAGGACACGTCGAGGGTGAGTTCTGCGTAGATCTGCAGTGGCGATCCGACAGCCAGGCTGTCCAGGGTGGGCAACACGCTTCCCTCGATCGAGTTCTCGATCGGGACACACGCGAAATCCGCGGCGCCGGAGCGGACAGCCTCGAGTGCAGACTGGTTTGTCTCCGCCGGGTCGGGGTGTGTCCCGCCCCCACCCGGCACCACTCCCGCGGCAATCATCTCCAGCAGCGCCGCTTCGGTGAACGTTCCCTCGGGTCCGAGGTAGGCGATGCGAGCCACATCGCAACCTTATCGGGTCCGGGCTTGCGAGCCCGGCGAGTCCACTCCGGGCCAACGGACCGCTACCGTGGATTCGGTGAGCGCCACCCACGGCGAGTTCCTCCAAGCCGACCGGCGGGCCATGCGCGTCGAGGTCGCGGTGATGCTAGCTGTGACGTTCGGTGTCGCCGCCATGATTGCCGTCCTGCAACTGGCAGACGCGGTTCTCTCTGGCCTTCCCGGCTACCGAGTTCGACTCAATCCGAATCAGTCCCGCTACGACCTGATCAACCTGGGCCTCAACCTGGTCTCGGTCGGACAACTGTTGGCGTGGGGCGCGCTGGCGCTTTACCTGCTGTGGCGCAGTGGAATCAGCCCAGCGGGCCTCGGACTTGGCCGGTTACGTTGGCGCCCAGATGTTGTGGGCGGGATCGCTCTGGCGGCATTCATCGGTATCCCGGGACTGCTGTTCTATCTGGCGGCGCGCACGCTGGGCATGAACGCCGAGGTCGTGCCATCGGCCCTGAACAGCTCGTGGTGGCGCATTCCGGTGCTCATCCTGGCGGCATTTGCCAACGGCTTCGCCGAAGAGGTCGTGGTGGTGGGTTACCTGATCACCAGGCTGCGGCAATTGGGCTTGACCCAATCCACAGCGGTGTGGACATCGGGAGTCCTCCGCGGCGTCTACCACCTGTATCAGGGCTTCGGGGCGGGCCTGGGCAACGTGGTGATGGGCCTGGTTTTCGGGTACGCCTGGTGCCGCACCGGCCGACTGTGGCCGCTGGTGATCGCGCACGGGATCATCGATTCCGTGGCGTTCGTCGGATATGCGCTGTTATCCGGCCGCCTCAGCTGGCTCTCATGACCCGGGGGCGGCCGCCGGCCGAAGATCCGCCGACTGATCGGATTCCGAGAGCCGGCCATCGCCCGCCGATGCCGCGCGAACCCGAGCAGATCATCCGGCGCGAAGCCGCGCCGCCACCACCGACTACCGGACGGCCCCCGCCGCCACCACCGACTCCCGGACGGCCCCCGCCGCCGCCACCGACTCCCGAACGGCCTGTGCCGCCACGGCAGCGCCCGTCTCCGCCGGCGTGGCCCGTCCCGCCGCCGCGGCAGTCGTCGTCGCCCCGGCAACAACGGTCTCTGCAACCATCACAGCCGGGACCACCACCGTCGGCGCAACCAACGACGCCGCCGCCGAAGGCGCCCCGGCCAACTCCGCACAGGCCAACTCCGCCGAAGGCAACACCACCGAGGCCGATACAGCCCACGCCGCCGGCAGCGGGGAAGAGGCCCGTACATTCCCCGAAACCTCCTCGGGGCAAATCCAAGAAGAAAGGCCGCTGGGGTAGGCGAGTTCGGCTGGGCACCATGGCTTTTGGTCTAGTCGCGGTGCTCGCCACCCTGAGTACCGCTATCTGGGTCGAGTCATCGCTGCGGCGGATCCCGATATTCGTCGAATACTCCGACCGGCCCGCCGCCACGAGTGGCACCAACTGGTTGCTCGTCGGTTCCGATGGCCGAGGAGACCTGAGCCCGCAGCAGCAGGCCGAGTTGTCCACCGGGGGCGACCTTGGCAACGGTCGCACCGACACCATCCTGCTGGTGCACATCCCGCGCCTGGGCTCGACCCAACCGGCGACCATGGTCTCGATTCCCCGCGACTCCTATGTGGACATTCCCGGCTATGGCACCGACAAGATCAACGCGGCCTTCGCCGAAGGCGGCGGCGCTCTGCTGGCGCACACCGTCGAGCTTGCCACCGGACTTCGCCTCGACCACTACGCAGAGGTGGGATTCGGTGGGTTCGGCGGGATCGTCGACGCGCTCGGCGGGGTCGAGGTGTGTCCACCGGAGCCGGTCACTGATCCACTCGCCGGAATCGACCTGCCGGCCGGCTGCCAAACGCTCGACGGGCGAAACGCCCTCGGCTATGTCCGTAGCCGCGCCACCCCGCGGGCAGATCTAGATCGAATGTTGCACCAACGCGAGTTCATGTCAGCCCTGCTGCACCGCGCCGGCGATCCGGCCGTCTGGCTCAATCCGTGGCGCTGGTACGCGGCACCGCACGCTGCGGTGGCGGCGCTGACGGTCGACTTGGACGCGCATGTCTGGAATCTGGCTCGGCTGGGCTGGGCGCTGCATGGTTCCCCGGACACCGTCACGGTACCGATCGGCGAATTCGTCGGAAACGACTCGGGTTCGGTCCTGATCTGGGACACCGGGGCGGCCACCGCCCTCTTCGATGCGATGCGTACCGATTCGCCCATCCCGCAGCAGGTGCTTGACGCCCAGCCGTGAATTCGGCGCTAGTCCTGGCCCGCTCCGGTCACACCGTTGCGCAACCACGTCTTCGTGCGGCCGGGATGGTTGGTGGCGATCCAACCGACCCCGATGTCGCGGCAGAACTCCACATCCTCGTAATGATCGACGGTCCAGCAGTACATCGCGCGCCCTTGTGCGGCAGCCCGATCGACCAGATCGGGGTGTTCGCGCAACGTGGCGATGGACGGACCCACTGCAGTCGCACCGACCGTCGTGGCTGCACCGCCGCCGAGATAGCGCGAGGTCTCGCCGAGCAGAACGGTAGGCAACATGGGAGCCGCGCGGCGCACCCGCCACACCGCTGCCGCTGAAAACGACATCACCACAGCTCGGGAAAGATCCGCTGACGCCGGCGAAGCGATACCGTACCGATGCAGCAATGCCAGCACCTTGCTTTCGACGAGAGCGCCGTAGCGCACCGGATGTTTGGTCTCGATGAAAACCTTCACCGGCCGGCTCCAATCGAGAACCAGCCGCAGCAATTCATCAAGTGTGAGTAAGTCGGTATAGCCGGGATTGTCATCGGGCCGCATACGGGTATGCCAAGCGCCCCAATCGAATTGCTTGAGTTCAGCCAGCGTCATGTCACTGACCAGACCGGTTCCCGTGGAGGTCCGGTCAACCCGCCGATC